>TARA_R110000772_G_scaffold57747_8_pt1 | contig 58777 bp, 68 predicted proteins | sample TARA_R110000772 | Tara Oceans TARA_R110000772 (sample SAMEA4397948) | marine metagenome | biome: Polar Biome; feature: [SRF] surface water layer (ENVO:00010504); material: water (ENVO:00002006), including particulate matter (ENVO:01000060) such as... | depth 5 m | reverse complement strand
CGATGAGTTGGAGAAGGTTTTAGGAGAACCTATTGAATTTGATATAACTCAGGTAGATTTAAAGGAAAACAATTCTATTGATTAAATAAAAAAAAAGGATACTCAGTGAAAAAATTTAAAAACATACAAAATTCAGTTTCATTCGATACTTTGAATGAAGAAAAGAAAATGCCTTTAAATAGATATTTACAAGCACTAAGTGACTTAGAAAGTGCGGCAAGAGATGAAAAGAATCCGTTGGTTACAAGTAGAGCCACTAAAGAATATTATAACAGAGCAATACAAATAGGCAACAAATCAAATCTTTTTGACAATAAACTTAGAAAGAAAATAAATTCAATAAATAAAGAATTTGCTAATTTAGGTGGAGGTAAAAAAGAAAATGAAATTGTTGCAGATAACATTGCTTTAATTCTAAAAGAAATTGAAAATCAAGATAAATTAGGAATTTTTAATGAGAATGATTTTGCAGCAACCCCTGGTTCTGTAAATGGGATGGGTGCAATTGAGATACCGGAAGTAGGTGGTAAATTAGGTAGTGGTGATGTATTTGGTGGTACGGGAGCAACTGCGGATGTTTCAATACAAGAACCAGAAAAGACTATTTCAATGAAAAAATTCAAAAAAGTTAAAGAAGATAAAAACATTTCAGAAAAAGAAATTTATATACCACTAAACGATTTTGCAGACCCAGCATCTTTAGTGCAAATTTTAGCAACAGAATTATCAAAAGGAAGTTCTGAAGACTTTTCTTCTATTGTACCACATTTGACTAATTTAGAAATCAGTTATAATGGATTAGTAGATATAAAATCTTTAGATACAATTTCAAGAATATTAGATATAGACAAAAAAATACTAAAAAAGAAAATTGATAAGATAGTTTCTAAAAACATTCAAGTCTTAGAAAATTTACAAATAGAATTGATATCAAAATTACTAACAGACCCAGAATCTTTAAACGAAGGAATTTTCGGTAGAGCATTAGGAGGTATAGCTGGTTTTGCATTGGGACCAAAAATTGGAAAAGCAATTGCAAGAGTTCTTGGTATAGAAAAAGGACCACTTTTTAATGTTCTTACTTCAAGAATAGTTAGTGCGGCATTAGCTCAAGAATTGACAAAAAAAATATTTTAATTATATTGCAATACTTATTTGAATTTTTTAAAGAGGATAAAAAGATTAAAAAACACGAAAAACTTTTAATTGATTCTGTTATTGAATTTATGCAAGATAAATTAAAATTCAAACCTAATAGAATAACAGTAAAGAAAAAGTTTTCTGATACACATATCGGTGATGTTATACTTAGTGACGCATCCATAAATAAAGGTAAATTTACATTACATTTTAATCCAAATCAAGGTTATAGAATGATAATAGGTGCATTGATACACGAATTAACACATGTTAAACAAATATCAAATGGTGAACTTAGAGCATCCGAAGATTGGAAATCTGTCTTATGGAAAGATGATACAGAACTTTCAGTTAAAGATTATAAAAAAGCTCAAAAAAACTACGATAACTATAAAAACCTTGCTTGGGAAAAGGAAGCATACGATAATCAAAACAATCTAAAAAACGAATATATTTCTTCTAAGTATTTTAAAAATCTTAAAGGACAAGACGATACTTTAGATTTCATAATTGACAATATATGAAACAACTAAAACAAACAGACTTAAAAATTATAAGAGAAAAATGGTACAAGGAACAAAATGGTATTTGTCCTATACTTGGAAACTATTATGATATTTCAGAATTTTGTATAGACCATCAACATAAACTTGTAAAAGAAGTTGCTGATGAAACAGGGAAAGGATTATGCAGAGGTGCAATTCAATTTCAAGCAAATGCATTAGAAGGAAAAATTACAAATTCATTCAATAGATTAGGATTAAGTAAACATACCGATATCATATCATTCCTTAGAAACCTTGCTGACTATTTAGAAAGTAACAAGATTCATACAGATGAAAAATTGATACACCCAAATGAAGCACCAAGAAAACCTATTTTAATGAAATCAAGTTACAATAAGTTAGTAAAAGAAATTGATGGTAAACAAAAAGTTCCTGAATTTAAACAAAAGAAAGGTAACTTAACAGCACCATTAAAAAAACTATTTGAAAAATATAACATAGAACCTCAATTTAAAAAGACATGAAAAAACTATTTAGATATATGTTTAGGTGGCAAATGAGCACACCTATATTAGCATTTATTCCTTTTATACTATCTAAGTATAACATTTCAAATTTCTGGATAACAGCTTTTATTGCTAATGTAATAGGTTCTTTAATATTTTTTAAAGTAGATGAATATATCTTTTCTAAAGAAATGACAAGATTTCAAAGGTTAAGATTGAAAGTTCTAAAAAGAAAAAAGAAAAAAACTAAAAATCCGGTTTTGATATTCGCAAATCGTAATCGTTAAAATTTTCAAACATTTCTTTATCTGCTTTTAATCTTCTATCAACTGAATCAGCATCGTTTCTATTTGATAATCTTATTTCCCTAATTCTTTCATCAATATCTATATAAATGATAAACGAATTATTTCTATCTTTTTTTGCTAATTCTAATATTGCTGGTGGTGTCATTATGAATATTTCAGCACTATTGAATTCCTTTAAAGATGTTCCATAAAACCATCCTCTGAATTCTTTATATTCATATAGTTCTTGATTTTTAATCATTGAACTAAATTTTTCAGAACTACAATAGTAATAATCTATTCCTTCAATTTCACCAACTCTTGGTTTTCTTGTTGTAAAAGAAACACTTGGATTAAATCCTTTCTCTACTAACTTATTTTTAAGATAATCCTTTCCAGAACCACCTTTTCCTACTATTATGATTTTTTTGCCCATTATTGAAAAACTACTTCTATTTCTAAATCTTTTAGTTTTAATTCAACCATTAAGATTGTTTCTTCTTTATTTACGAAATGACAAATAACCTTGTTTATCTTTACTCTTTCAGGAACAACTATGATTTCTTCTAATAGACAATCAGTAACAACTATTTTGTAATCGCTACGAACATATACATCTAAATCTTCTCTTTTAAAATTATAGGTATTGACTAAACAGCGATACGTGTCATGTTTTTTTGAATATTGAAAATTATTAAATTGCATTTTGTGTATTTTAAGTTATTATACCTATTAAAGCAAATTTTACTATAAAACCTTTTGTTTTAATAGTCTTATTAATATAATATATTAATATAATAGTCTTATTAGTATTGTTCTTTCTTTATATAAGATATTATCATTAATTTAATAATACTTATATGTATATTATCATTAATTTAATAATACTTATATGTATATTATCATTATCATTATCTTTAATTAAACTAATATTAATATATGTTTTAGCGTCTATATATTTTCCCCTGGAGAATTATACAATTATTAAATGCATAGCCATCAGGTTTTATTTTATTTTACCCTAACTATTTTTGATTTACCCCTCTATTTAGAATGGTTCTAAATAACAAAATAATAAAAATAAATTGATATTGATAAAATATTTTAATGTTTAATGCGCTTAACTATATAAGTAATACAATGAGTAGCTACGAAGTATGAAAGTAAATTTATAAAAACAAAGTAAAAAAAAGTAAAATTATGGTAGACATATTTGATTTATCGGTAGATGATTTAGAAAAAGACGTAAAGAAATCATACGTAAACAACGAGTTCAAACCGAACCCTAAAGAAGCAAAAGATGGTGTTTATAGAGCACTAGTAAGACCAGTTTATTGGTTAGAAAATCACAAAAAATCCTTTATTCCAAAAACAACATTTTATTTCGATAAGAATGATGGTAACGACACAGGAAATAATTTCTTTGATTCAGCCTTTTCAGTAGGTGATGAATGCTTAGCAATGAACACTTTCTTTGATTTAAAAAGAGAAGGAAAAACAGATGCAAGAGCTGAGCAATTAGCAAAGGATATTAGACCTAAAAGTTCATTCTTCTACTTAGTATTAGTAGAATCAGATGCTGTTAATCCGGATAACGAAGGAAAACTAATGGTTTATAAAGCACCTATTCAAGTGCATAAAATCTTACAAGGTGCAATCAATGTATCTGACGAGGATAAATCAATAGGGATCAAACCTTGTAATATCTTTGATCCATTTAAAGGTAAATCCATAAGATTACAAATAAATACTGTTGGTAATAATTGGAACTATAACGGAACTGTTACTTTATCAGAATCAGGTCCTCTAATGTTTAAAGGTTCTGAATTAGCTACAGATAAGAAACAAGAATTTGTTGAATTCTTAGAAGAAGGAAATACCTTAATGGCACCGTATAAGTATAAGAAAAGTGCTGATGATAGAATGAAATTGTTATTATCTATAATTTCAGAAAAGACCGGTAAGCAATTTGGTAATATCACACCGGCCAAAATCAGTGCCAATATTAATATAGAAGGTTTAGATGAAACGCCAGCTCCCAAAAAGGAAGTACAGGCTAAAGTAAAAACCGAAGTTGCCAAAGAAAGTGTTGTTGAAAAAACACAAACCGACACTTTAAAAGCGGCAAGACCTGATGCCAACACGTCCCCCACAGACGATGATGTTTTCGATGACATCTTAGAAGGTTTAGATGTTTAATTAATTTTAGTTAAAAGGGGGAATAAGTTTTTATTCCCCCTTTTTTATTTTTAAAAAGTTTCAATGGCAAATATAAGAAAAGATATTGAAGAAATTTGTAAAGAAATTCTGTATAATGCACATACTGTTTCTGAAAAAAGAAGGTTAGTAGATACAAAAGAAAATCAATTAGAGATGGCGTGTCCTTGTTGTGGAGATTCTAAAACTAATCCTACAAAGAAACGTGGAATATTATATTTAGATTCTTTCAAATACTATTGTTGGAATGGTGATTGTAATGCAAAATATTGGTCTATATTTAAGTTCTTTGAACAATTTGGTAAAAAGATAAAAAATTTAGACCAAATTGTTGAAATTACAAAGGTAATTGAAAAATCAAAAAGACTAAGAAAACCTACAAAGTTAATTGATTCAAGTGAATACTTTGAATTTTTATATAATAATTCTATTTCAATTTTAGATTTAGAAAAACATTATGGATTGTTTACTGCAGATCGTTGCAAATGGGGAGCTGAATTTTTGAAAGGTAGATTGTTACATAGATTTCAAGATAGAATTCGTTTCAAGAAAAACAAATTCGGTAATAGAGAAGTTTGGGTATTGAATAAAATTGATGAAAACGAAAAGGTAGTTGGTTTACAGATAAAGAATTTAGATTTTGGTATGAAATATAGTACTAAAACCTTTCCGGTTTTAATAGAAGAAATGAATAGAGAGATTACTTATCCAGATGATCCAATCTTTTTAGAAAAACTTTCAACCCTATCAATAATTTTCAATTTGTTTAATGTTGACATTGAAGATAAAGTAACAGTTTTCGAAGGACCCTTTGATTCTTTTTTTGTTCCTAATTCAGTTGCTACTGCCGGTGCAAGTAAATTAAAGAACTTTTTTGATGGATTAGATAATATAAGGTATTGGTTCGATAACGACACTACCGGAAAGAACAGTGCAATAGATAAAATAAAAAGTAAAAATATTTGTTTTTTATGGAAAAGGTTTTTCAAAAATACTGCATTTAATAATAAGAAGGTTAAAGATTTGAATGAATTAGTAGTTTATATATACGAAAATAGAGAATACAAGAACTCATTGAGTTATATTAAAGATTGCTTTAGTAAAAACAAATACGATATATATCATGTTTAATTTATATAAAAACAAAAAGAAAATTGTAAAAAGAAACGGTAAATTATTTATTGTAGATTTTGATAATGGATTGATTGAAGAACCGAAAGGTAATGATATAATTATTGAACAAGAAAAATTAAAGGAAATAATAAAAAAACCTATTATAAAGATTAAAGAACCCAAAAAAGGGAAAAAACTATTTTAATGTCTGAAGAAAAAGAAATATCCAAGTCCGATAAATTAGATATTGCATTTACAACACAACGCAAAGAAATGTCTGCATATATAAAAGACAACATTACTATTCCTATGGGTAGTATTAATAATGTTGCTGCTATACAAGTTCATATATTATCACAAAGACAACTTTTAGTAGATAAATCAAATGAAATGCGAGCCTCGATTGCGAAAAAAAACAAATCGTTAGGTAGTGCAAGAAAACAAAAGTACAGGTTCTATAAATTAGAATATGATATTAAATTAAATGATTACGAAATAAAAAATCATATCGAAGCTGACTTAGAAGATACTTACAATGTAATTAAAATGATTGAAAATCAAATAACCTTTTATAAAGAAACAATAGAAACTTTAGATAAGAGTATTTGGATGATAAAATATCTAATAGATACTGAAAAATTCAAATCAGGTAGTTTTTAGTATGATTAAATAATATGTACTAAAGAAAGTAACTATGAAATTTGAATGCACTCATTCTGGGAAAATACTCACATTAGTTGACGCTACTGTTCTCGAAAGAAAACAACTAAGTTTATCCTTAACAAAAAAACTTGAAACTTATAATTTTTTACCTCCAGCGGTAAAAAGAAAATGGAATGGGATTATATCTTATTTTCATAAAGATAAATTCGTTCCTATTGGATTATGGAAAGAAATTAAGTACGTAGCTGAAACTTATAAATTTCCTTTAGAAATAACAGGATTAGGTGATGCGCTTTTCTACAAAGATGTTTCCAGAGAAGAGTTTCAAGAATGGGTTGAAAATAAATTCAAAGGTTCAATTGATACAAAAGGTAAACCTTTCATTCCTTATGATTATCAAATAAATACAGCATATAAAATTTTAACTAATAAAATATGCATAAGTGAACTTACAACAGCTGCAGGTAAATCTTTGATTATATTTATTTGTATTGCTTATTTTCAAGAAAAGGAATTAAGTAAAAAATTCTTAATGATTGTTCCATCAATTGACCTTGTAATTCAAGCATATGAAAATTTTCACGAATACAATTCTTTTCTAACGGAAGAAAATAAAATTCCTTTGAACATCAAACAGATTCACGGAGGGGAAAAGAAAGATTTTACGGCATCACAAAATATACATGTTAGTACATTTCAATCACTAGGTAAATTTCAAAATTCTTATTTTAAAGCATTTGATACTGTTATTGTTGATGAGTGTCATAGAACAAAATCTAATACTATTAGAGAATGTATAAGTAAATGTGTTAATGTTGAAAGAAGATTTGGATTAACAGGAACAACACCTAAACAAGGTACACTTGATAGTTTAACACTTCAAGCTTATTTAGGACCGACTGTTATTGAGATTCGTGCAGAAGAACTGCAAGAAATGGGAACAATTGCTGAGGTAGAAATTGCAATTGTAGAATTCAATTATCCAGAAGAGGTACAAAAAAGATTTGATTTAATTAGAAAAGAATTGACTGGCGAAGACAAAGGTAAACTACTAAAAATAGAACAAGATTTTGTTATTCAATACAAACCAAGAACGCAAATGATATCTAAAATTATTTCTAAGGTACAAAAGAATCAATTAGTTTTATTTCATAGACAAGTATATGGTAAAGAATTGAAAAAATACTTAGAAGATAATACCGACAAAGAAGTTTATTTTATTTATGGTGAAATCAAAAAAGATGATAGAGTAGAAATAAAAAAATTGATGGAATCTGGTACTAATAAAGTTCTAGTAGCAAGTTATGGAACTCTTAGTACAGGAGTTAACATTAAAAATATACACAATATTCACTTTACTGAATCTTTCAAATCTGATGTGATAGTTAGACAATCAATAGGTAGAGGGTTGAGAACACATAAAGATAAAGATAAATTAAGACTTTATGATTATGTTGATTGTTTAGATTCTAATAAAAAGTCAATGCTAGTAAATCATTCTAGAGTTAGAAAGACTATTTATAAAGAGCAAGGTTTCAATTATGTAATTAAGAAAGTTTCTTTGGGTTAAATATATAATGAAGCACCTTTGTTATTTTCTGAATGAAAATTTTTCATTGCAAATAAAAGAATATTTAGATTCTAAATATGGAGATTCAGAATACGAATCTTTAGAAAAAGCAAATGTTATTGCGTTATTAGATGGTATGATACAATTAAGTGTAACTACTAGAAATAAACCTAAAAATACAAATCCAGATTCCTTACAAGAAATAGGTTCGAGTTGGGTTTCTATTTATAAAAAAATAAAATAGTTATGAAATCACTTAATGAATTTTTAAATGAAGCATCTAAGTCAAAATCTCAAAGAAGATTATTCGGTATGGCATTAGCATATAAAAGAGGTGAATTAGAACAAGATGATGTATCTGATGAAATAAAAGAACTTTCAAAGTTGCCAGAAGATAAACTAAAAGATTACGCTGAAACTAAAGAAACTAATTTACCAGAAAAAATTGACGAAAGAAAAACTTTACAAGTAAAAAGAAAATATGGCCAATATGATTCTATAAAGGTTGGTGCAAATGCTCCTGTTAGAAATAACATATTAGGTTTCATTGCAGAAAAAGGACATTGTACTAAACAAGAATTAAAAGATTTTGTACAATCAAAAAATGAAGATTCTGGTTCTAGAACTAGTATGAGTTGGCTTAATAAAAATTCATCTTATATTAAAGAATTTACAAAAGACGGCATTGTTTGTTGTAAACTATCAAAATTAGGTCAAAGAGTTATAAACAAAACTACAATAAACGAATAGATTAAATAAACAAAGAAAAATAAAACATTTTACATGAAAAAGTTAACTAATTTTATAAACGAAGCTGAAAAGTCTAAAAAACAAAAAGAATATCAAGAATTTTTTGATAAAAAATTAAAGAAATTTGATGTTGATTCTCCAGCAAAGTTATCTGATGCTGATAAAAAGAAATTCTTTAATGAAATAGATAAAGAGTGGGACCAAGAACCAACAAACGAAAAGCAAGTTGAAGAAGATTCCGATTCTGAAGAAGATGAAGATTCTAAAGAAATGAAAGCTAAGAAAGAATCTTACGAATCTAAAGACAAAGAAAAAGACAAAGAAGAATTATATTCATCTGAAGACGAAGAAATGGAAGAAGATAGCTATAACGAATCTAGTAAAAAAAAAGTAAATGAGGTAACGAAATCTGATATAGAAAAAGGAACTAAAGTTGTAATCAAAGGAACTAAATTTGATGGTGAAGAAGGAATTATAGCATCCGAAGATATGAATGGTGGTAAATATATAGTTCAATTAGGAGATTCAATGAAAGGTTTTAAACCTAGTGAAATTTTAGTAAAAGAAGGTGTTTACGAAGCTGATGATATCGAATTAAGACAAGCTGCTGGATTACCAGAACCTGAGTATGATATGGATGGAAACATTCTTGAGCACGAAAAAGGTGAAACTGCAGAAATATCTATTTCTAAAGATGAAATGGAAAAGTTACACAAAGGTGGTAAAGTTGATATAAACAAAGGTGGTGCAACATACAGTCTTGTTTTTAAAGCTTAAAAAATATAAATATAAATATTAACAAAAAGGAACTTTTTAAGTTCCTTTTTTTGTTTGATTAAATAATAAAAACACAATTACAATATGAATAAATTATTCGAAGGTGGAAAAGCAGTTCCTAATGTAATGCCTATCAAAGCAGAGGAAACGATGCCAACCTTAAAAGATATAGAAAATAAAATTTTAAATAGGTTTTTAAAACTTAAAGGTAAAGATTGGGCAGCATTAGGTTCAACAGGGAAAAAACTACCTGGACAAACAAGTGGGGATATTGATATCGCAATTGATACTGGTGCAATCGCAAAGAATCTAAATATTTCTAAAGACGATGTTGGTAAAAAGATTTTAGATTTGTTAGATACTGCCTATCCTAAGATGGATAAAAACTATATGCATGGATTAGGAATACTTTCATTAGCATATCCAATCAAAGGTAGTGGTGGAAATGTTCAAGTTGATTTAATGTTACAAGATGATATTGATTTTGCTAGATGGATGTTTCATTCTCCAGATTTTACAAAACAAGAATCGGCTTGGAAAGGTTTATATAGAACAGAATTACTAAAAGCTATTGGATATGCGGTTAGTGTTCCTGACCTTACAACATATTGGGAAGATGAATTCGAAGGAAAATATAAAGGACAAATTAAGAAATTGGGTAGAATTATGTTAGACCCAAATAAAGGATATAAAAAACAAATAAAATCTTACGTAGGAAAAACGGGTAAACTTGTAAAAACCGGTAAGAGTGAATGGGAAGAATTCATAAGTAAAGACCCTGAACTAATTACAAAATCACTATTAGGTATTGATGCAACAATTAAAGATACGAATTCATTTGAATCTGTTTGGAAAGCAATGCAAAAGAAAGATTTTCCCTGGAAGAAAGACCTTTCGGCAATTGTTGAATATTTTGTAGATGTTATTAACAGAAAAGGTTTACCATTACCTAAAGAATTAGGTGTAAAAGAAAATTTTGATTTTAAGATGAAAAAATTTGCATTTTACCGAAAAAATTCGTAAATTTAAAAAAAGATATACCATGGCAGGATTACAACACCTATTCGATATTTATAGTAAACAAGGTTCAGAATTTATAAATAACCTTTTCAATAAAAAATTAGTAGTTTCTGAAAAACCAGATGGTTCTGTTTTTTCAGCACAACAAAATTCAAATGGTACTATGGATTTCTTTAAAAGAGATGATAGACAACCAATAACTAAATTGGATAGAACTATAATGTCCCTTTATGAACCACCAATTGAATATATACAAAATGTAGTAGGTTCTAAAAAATTACCTGATAATTTAAGATTTGGATTTGAATATTTTCAAAATACTAAACCGGTTTCGATTGCATATGATAGACTACCAAAAAATGGATTAGTCTTAACTCATATGAAAGAAATGAATGACAAAGGTAAAGTTACTAAATTTATTGACGACCCGAAAACTTTAAAAAAATGGTCAAAGTATTTCGATGTAGAAGAACCTTTTATAATTTTTGATGGTGCATTGAGTAAATTACAAAAAGAACAATTAGAAGACTTTTTGAAAACACCTTTTGAAGATTTAGTAAAAGAATTTAATACGTCATCTTTTACTAAGTTTATTGTTTCTATCTTAGACCCTAAGTTAAAGAAAACTGCATTGAATAATACATTAGACAAACCGATTGAAGGTTTAGTTTTTAAATTCAACGATGGTGAATATTTAGCAAAGGTAGTTGATCCAATGTTTACGCAAATGGCAAGAGATAAAGCACACGCAAGAGTTAATCAACAAGATACTAATGATGAATTCGGATTAGTCTTGTATTCATTTATTGGTTGGGTAGAAGAAAATGATGTATTCAAAGATTTTATTGCAGATGGTCCAAATGAAGATGAAAAGTATTTAGACTTAATGACTAGAGTAATAAAAAGATTCATTGATGAAAACTCAACTTTCTTAAAAGGACTTAACATTAAAAAACCAGATTTTGCAAAAGCACCTGAATTTGCATTGAATACAAAAATGATTAAAAGTAAAGATGTTGTAGATTTTGTAAAGAAAAATAAAGATTCTGAAGAAATATTTAAAATTTTACTATCTAGTTTTAGGAAACTAAAAAAGAGAAAAACAAAAAGGATTGATGATAATTTAAAAAATCAAATAAATTTAGTTGTTAGTAAAATTAAAGATATAACATCAAAGATTAATGAATCCTTTTTATCGTTCAACGATTGGAAAAAGACTTTGTGAAAAATTAGATTAAATATACTATAAAAAAATACATTATTATGGCTAAAGATAAAAAAGAAAACGTAGAAAAAGAAGTTAAAGTTGTTGACGAAGTTAAAGTTGAAGAAGTTAAAGTTGACGAAGTTAAAGTTGACGAAGTAGTTGAAAAAACTGAAGGAAAAGGAAAGATTGTTAAATTAAACCTTAGAACCGCAATTTTCGAAGACGGTACTGTTGTTGAGATCAATACTAAACTTGAACATAAAGAAATGGTTCAATTAGCAAGAAAACAAAACGGTCTATCTTAATATAATAAAAAGTATCATCGAATTAATAAAATTTAAAGACTACATTTTGTAGTCTTTTTTTTGTATTAAATAATATAAACAGCATATACAGTGAATAATATTCTAAAGGAATTTAACGTAAAGTTATTTGCAATTTTCTTATCCATAACATCTCCAATTGTTATGATTTTAAACAACGGATTTCTAGGTTCTTTGTCTCAATATTGGGGAACTCCGTTTCAACCTCTTTTTATAGTTTCTAATATTATTTGTTCATATTTTTTCTTTTCATTAAAGAATTGGAAAATTCCAAGTTTTTTCTTGTTGCTATTAACAAGTTTCAATTGGTATGAATTTAAAATACCACACAATATTTTTGCACTTTGTTTTTATTTTTCTTGTTTATATTGTCTATTCAACAGTAAAAGATTTTTACTTTATAGATACTTATATTTGTTTTCGATAATAGTATATCCATATAGTATTCTTTGGGGGGAAATATTTAGTATTGCTATCTTGTGTTCTTTTCACTTAAAAATACTATTGTATAAAGAAAAATTAGAAAAACGAAACCTATTAAATAAGGAAAGATAGAAAATTACTATGGCAAACGAAGATATTATAAAAAAGGATTTAATTACAGAACTAAAAGATAAAGAATCTGAAAATGACCAAAATCATTTAGAACCAGTAAATGTTATTATCGGAAGATATCAACCATTTACAATAGGACATTTAGGTATGGCCAAAGAATTGGAAAAAATTAACGGATTACCATCCGTTTATATCTATATTAGAAGTAAAAGTGGTAAGAACTCAAAGTTCAGTGATAATTTGACTATCAACTATATGGATGATATTACAAAAGGTCAAGACTTAGTTAAGGATGCCTGGAGTATGACCGGTTCATTTATTCCGGTTGTTATAATGGAAACACAACGAAGAGGATACAACCCAGTGCTAATTGGTGCCGGAGAAGATAGAGCAAAAACTTATACCGGAATGGCAAAAAGAATGAAAAACATTACTACGCATCCTGATTTTGCAATTCAAGAATTAAAAGGAAGACTAACCTCAGGAACCGAAGTTAGACAAGCAATCATAGATGGTGACGAAAAGAAATTCAAAAAATTTACACCTAAACAAATTCATCCTTACTACAAACAACTTAAAGATGAATTAGAAGATACAGCAGTACTTGCTGAATCTGTTGATATTGAATCTGTTGTTATGGATTGTGATTTAGATGTTGATACAATTTCTGATATATTAGAATCTTATGGTGAAGATTTATTTTCTGATGCATTAATAGTTGAATCTATTTTAGATTATGAATTGAATGAAAAGTTTAACTTTAAAAACGCAGTTAAGTCTATTAAAAAGTACTTAGATAAAGAAGATATTGAACAAGCAACACCTCAAATTTATGATTATGTCGAAGAATATCTTAGAAAAAAATATTGGAATTATCGAAAAGAAGAGAAAACTGAAATAGTAAAATCTATAAAAGGAATTGCAGTGGATTATATTCAAGATGTTGTATATATAGAATATGAAATACCTGAAGATGTATATTGGAATAGTCCTCGAAAAGAACGAATCAGACAAACAATTCCTTTACCTAAAAATTTACAAGAAAATATGAACGAAGCTGTTAAATTAAGTCCGAACGCTAAAAAATTCGTAAAAGGATTAGAAAAGATTAAATTAGATAAAAAGTTTGCAGATGCATGGATGCCCGGAAATAAGGTTGTTTATCTAGACAAAAGTGATGATACTTATCACTTTATTGACTACGAAGGTGATACTATGGAATTAACAAACATAGAAACCTTAAAGCAATTAAAAAAGTCATTAGAAAATATGAACGAAGGAAGATTGCCTAAAATAAAATTCAAACAAGACTACCCAACGTATTTAGCCGGTTATGGTGAAACGTTAAATGTAATTACTGACTATATAGAAGATGCTGGTTATAAATTTGACCAACAACAATTCTTTACTGCATTCGGTGATGCATTCTTTAAACCAAAGAAAGGTAAGACGCAAAGTAAAACTATTACTATTCAAGACAAAAACGGTAAACCAATAGGAAACTTACACATTTCTATTTATAATAGAGGAGTTGATGGAAATACATATGAATTGACTATGTATCACGACCAATATATGAAAGAATCTTTTGATGAAAAACTACACAATCAGTCTTTGACAAAATCTAATGTTAAAATTTTCGAAAAGATTTTGATGTTTAGAAATGGAACTTTAGAATTAGAAAATGACGAAAAAGAATTTATTCCTTTCTTATCAAAAATTTCTGAAAGTAAACTACAAAAATTTAAAGACTTTGAATTCAATTCTAAAATATCTGAATCTATATTAGATTTTGATAAATTCGAAAATACTTTACTTGAAAGTAAATTCATCAAAAGACATTTAAAACCTTTCTTAATGATGGAAGGATTGAACGACTACGCAATAGAAAAGTTAGTTGAAGGTTTCTTGAAAGTTAATCATATCGAATATTGTAAATACTTTAAAGGAAATATATATGCAAAGTAATCATTGGAAAGGAAATCTAATAAGTTCTTCAAACGGAACTTATATAATCACAGAAAGTGGTGATGTAATAATAATCAAATAAAAAAAGGGAATCATTTCGATTCCCTTTTTTGTTAATAGTATTTCTTACCGGTCTTTTCTTCAAATTCTTTTTGTTGCTTTTTGTCTAACACACCCCAAGTTTCATTATTCATTAATTCTCTGGCAATTTTTCTGAACTCATCACCAGCACCATATGTCAATTTGTGCTTTTTATCTTTTTCCATTTGACTTTGAATTGTAGTTGTTCCCTCTAAACCACTGTGATGTTCTACAATTGAAGTTCCTACAAAAATGTGAGGTATCTTGTACCATTGACAAGCAACAGAATACCAATTATCACAAAACCAAAATTTTATTCGTTCTTCTAATTTGCCGAACTTTTCAAAAACATTTCTTGATTGAAATAAACACCAACCAGCAACATGTTGACGAACACCATATCCTAATTCTATTTTGTCTATTTTTTCTTTATGCCATTGTTCTTTTGGATTTGCAGGACACGCTGAAACATATTCCCATTGTTTCTCATCTATGTTTCTTTGACTAAAAATAACTTGAAGTATTTTCAATGCCCAATTTTTCTTGAAATCTAAATCGTTATTGCACAAACAAGTCCATTCGGCATTTCCTTGTTCTAATCCTAAATTTAAGTAGGTATGATATCCGAATTCTAAATCTGGGTGTGATACTTTCGGATGAATTGTTTTTATAGAATGTCCCTTTGTTTCAAATAAATCAAAAGACGTTTCTGTATCAGTTTCAACTACAATTGTATTAAATCGTATTACAGAGCAGTCTTCGCTATCGAATAAGGTTTGTAAACAATCTTTTGTTTCTTGAAGTAGTTCTTTGTTCTTTGACCAGGATATTATGATAACATCTATATCAATGGGTTTCATGTATTTTTTTGACATTGTTTAACTTCTTTAAAATAAAACTTCTCTCTTTCTTATTTAATAAGTATATCAAAACAAATATTTTCATGGAAATAAGAATTAATAATATTCTAGATTTACAATTAACAAATGACGATGTGAATTCGTTCATTGATGTTTTCGGAACACTTAAAAATGAAATACATGCACAGCAAAACAAAGTAGGATTTAAAAAGAAAGGAAAGGTTACTATTGAATTGCAAGAAGAAACGATAGAATTTATTGTTGCTGTATGCGATTCAGCCGGTATACTAAGTGAAACGGAATCTAACGAACAAGAAACAGAAAGTACTAAATGATATTAGACATAGAACAAAATAGATATTCAGATACCGTTAAAATTTCATATATAGATTCTGATAGAAATAGACAAATCTTGTCTGTTAAAAAAAGAGACTTTTGGAAATGGCGTTATTATGATGGTCCCAATGCAGATATAAAATATAAATCTTGGGATAACAAAAGAGTTGTAAGAATTTCTTATAAAGATACCGATACGGTAGATAAGAAAAGTATTTGGGAATGGATCAATACACAACCCGAATATAAAAACATATTGTATGAATTCAATATACCTAAGATGTTATTTTGCGATATTGAAACCGATATTCATGATGGTTTCCCAGATGTAACATTAGCAAAGGAAAAAATTACAGCAATAACTGTTTGTTGGAAAGATGATGATGATAAGATTCAAGTTGTTATATTAGGAGAAAAGGAAAATTTCGATTATGACAAGCAAAAGAAAATGAACGAATTCTTATCTGATTATTTTTGCAAGGTAACGGATTTAGATATTGTATTGAAATATGTTTATATTCCTGATGAAGTAAAACTTTTAGAATCCTTTGTAAAGATATGTTCAAAGTTTCACGTTATAACGGGATGGAACTTTATAAATACATTCAGAACTAATTGGGCAAACGATAACGGATTTGATTGGCCTTTCTTAACTAAAAGAATGGAGAACCTTAAAGTTGATTATAAATCTATTTCTCCTACTAACAAATTAAACAACAAAAAAGATGTAGGAAAAGTACCACATCACTTTGCGGTTATTGATTATATGTATTACTTTGATGCATTCGATAGAAGTATAAAGGTAAAGGAATCTAAATCGTTAGATTTTGTATCAGGGAAAGTTCTTGAAGTAAAGAAATTGAAGTACGGAAACTATCCAGTAATGAATGGTGATGTTCTTAAAGAAATGTACGCAAAGGATTACGATACATATTGTCTTTATAATGCAGTCGATACTATCTTAGTTATGTTGATACATGAAAGAAGACAACCCTTTTCAGCAATTTTAGCACAAGGAAATGGTTCTTGTAATCCGATAGACAAAGCAGATTCTGCCGTAAATGTTACTGAAGGATATATGTCTAAGGCTTATATAAAAAATTCAAAGGTTATGCCGATTATTGATATTTCTCAAAGAGAAAAGAAATGGTATGAGGGAGCTTATGTAAAACAACCAATTGCTGGTTTACATACATTAACCGCTTGTTATGATTTTAGTTCACTATATCCTTCTATTTCTCGTTTCTTAGAATTAGGATTTGAAAACTTTGACAGGAAAGAAACAGAAAATTTACAATTCTATAAAAAGTATAAACCAGAATCTATCAAAATAGATAGACCTAAGAACGATGAAGTGATTTCTGTATCGGGTTGTGTGTTTAAAAAAGGAGAATCCACATTGAAAGGAGTATATGATGAATTGTATACCGATAGAAAGAAAAATCAGTATCGTTCAAAATTATGTGCAAAAATAGCACATGAAATAAAAGAAAACCGTAAATAATTAGCTTTAACTTTAAACAAATATATTTAGCATGAAAAAAGTAGTATTAAAAACCGTAGATTTAGTAAAGTTTAATAACTTTATAGATTCGTTAATTCCGTTGGATGACGCATCGACTATTTATTTTAAAATAAGTAAAGAAGGAATTCAAACAGATGCACACAACTCGTCTGGAACCCTTATTAAAAGTATGAGAATGTCATTAGGTGAACTATGTGCAGAATCTAATTTAGATGATGTAGAATCACCGATTAAACTTTGTTTTTACGATGGTAACAAAGTAAAGAAAGCATTTAGTTTTTTAAGTGGTAATGAAATTAAGATGGAAATCGCATATTCTGAATTAGAAGGAGAATTATTCGGAGAAACTATGAAAGTTTCGAGTCCTAAAATTTCCCTAACATTAGATGCCGCTGATCCAACTCTTTTTGAATTTGCAAACGTTCCCGAAGAATCTATTGCAAAAGTAAAAGACACTACATCTTCTGACTGTACATTTAAAATGACAGCAAATGAAATTTTACAAGTTAAGAAATTTATGGATTTCGATTCTAGTGATGAATTAGAATTTAAAGTTAACGGTCAAGTAAAGGTTTGTTCAGAAGGTTCGTATTCTATTGATATAGATGAAGAATTCGAAGGTCTTACTGGTGGTGGAGAAAAATCTTACAAGTTAGATAAGAAGTTATTCAAAGCTGTTGATGCAAATTCATATAATGTGTATCCAATCTTAGATGAAGATAAGATTATCTTTGAAACAATCGACAAAACTATGGAAATTGTTATTACATTACATGAAGAAGTTGAACTTTAATGTCAATGATTATAAAAAATATGACCACAGAAGAGATAGAGAACTTTGATTTTAGTTCTCTATCTGATTCTGAAATGAATTCAGTACTAACTCAATTACAGGATGAAGCTAGCATTTATTCTACATTAGAGCAATCTAATAAGTTAGTATTGAATTCTATTTATGGTTCTATGGCGAGTAAGTATTTTTACTTCTATGACAAAACACTTGCAGAAACAATTACTATGCAAGGTCAAGATGCAATTAAGTATGCCGAAAAAGCATTAGATTCGTATTTTCATAAAACTTTTCACAAAGATATTTCTCTTTTGAAAAAACTAAAAGATATTTGTCCAGATGTTATATTAGAACCTTCAGCTTGTACTAAACCTACGGTTGTTTATATGGATACCGATTCAGCATATGTTACGTTTGAAGAAGCTGCCGAAAAAATAAATTGGACAGGAAGCGCAACAGATTTTATATTAACAATAAATGAATTAAGATTAAAAGGATATCTAAAAAAGGTATTTGATAAATATGCACAATCTTACAATACTGAAAATCACTTAGATTTTGAATTAGAAACTATAAGTAAGTCTGGTATTTGGGTTAAAAAGAAAAAGTACACACAAGATATTGTTTGGCAAGATGGTAAGTTTTATGATCCAGGTACATATACAAAAACAACGGGTCTTGAAATTATTAGATTGACCACACCTCCGTTTTGTAGACCAGAATTGTCTAGGTTAGTTCAATGGATATTTGATAATGGTAAAGATTTTACACAAAGAGATATTACTATCGAATTGTTGAAGTTGAAAAAAAGATTTGCTATTGCTGACCTTGAAGATATTTGCATAACAACTGGAATAGGAGATTATGAAAAGTATATTTTAGACGATAGAGATAGTTTGAATTTTGCTAGTGGTTGCAATACGCATACTAGAGGGGCTGCAATTCACAATATGTTTATTAACAACAATCCATCTTTTGAAAATAAGTACGAAAGACTTAGAACCGGAGATAAGGTTAAGTGGTATTATGCAAAATCACACAAAGAAGAGTACAATGTGTTTTCTTTCAATAGAGGTTCGCATCCTAAAGAATTTGCGCCAGAAATTGATATTGATTTAATGTTCGAAAAAACGGTCATTAATCCATTAAACAACATACTTCAATCAATGCCAGGTATTAATGCCTTATCTGGTTCGTTGAAAATTAAAAAACGTTTATTTTAAAATAAGTTATAATATGGCAAAAACAAGTAAAAAACATAGTTCAGTTGATGATATTTTCAAAGAACTTGGAGAAATTAATCCTTTTGGTAGTAGTTCATTCGGTACCTCAGAGATTTACAAAAACAATGTCTGGATTGATTCTGGAAATTGGATTCTTAATGCTGCATTAAGTGGTTCAATCAAAAAAGGTTTTCCAAGTACTAAACAAACATCTTTAGTTGGTGAATCTGGTTCTGGTAAAACATTCTTAACACTTAATGCTGTAAGGAATGCACAATTACAAGGATATACACCAATTTATTACGATACAGAGGGTGCCGTTGACCCTGATAGTTGTTTGAACTTTGGTATTGATTTAAAAAACTTTAGACACGAACCCGTTTCGGAGATCGAAAAGTTGAAAACAATGTATGCTATTTTCATTAAGAATCTAACAGCAATGAAAATCAAAGGTCAAACGATTCCTAAGTTCATTCTAATTCTTGATTCAATAGGAATGGTTGCGTCATCAAAAGAAATCGAAGATGCAAGGACAGGAAACGGTGCTGCAGATATGACCAGAGCAAAACAAATTCGTTCTTTCTTTAGAATCATTACTTCCGATTTGAATTCGTTAGGTATTCCAATGATATTTACAAATCATACAATGGTAAACATTGGTGGTTATGGAGACCCGGTTGTTCAAGGTGGTGGAGGAGGAGTTGTTTATTCACCAAGTATCACCTTGTATCTAACTAAAGCAAAACTTAAAGATGATAAGAAAGATGAAAAAAGACAAACTGGGGTTATTGTAACAGCAAAGACTGGAAAGAATAGGTATGCACAACCTAAAACAATTAAGTTCCCTATATTCTTTGATAGACCATTCAACAGATACATGGGTGTTCAGGATTATCTAAGTTGGGATAATGTAGGAATTGCAAAAGGAAACCTTTTAACACAAAAGGAATACGACAAACTTAAAGGACCAGCACAAGAAAAGATAAAAGTTTTCACACCGGACCATTCGGATGAAATAATGTATTTTGCACCAAAAGAAACTGCAAGAAAATACATCATTCAACATTTAGGTGAAGCAATCGACACAAGACAATTATTTTCTGAAAGGGTTATGGAACCATTAGAAGATAGATTTGATGAAATCATCAGAAAAGATTTCGAATTTAGTTCACAAGAAACTGATGAAGAAATTGAAGAAATACTTCATACAGATGATGTAGAAGATGAAGATGAAGATTAAAAACAAACTATTAGTTTGTAAAATAGATTAAAAATAAACCCACATTTCTTTTGATTTGTGGGTTTTTTTATGTATATTGTAAATGCATTAAATAGTCTATGAAAGCATTAAACAATTTTTTAAACGAAGCAGGAGATTTTGACGAGGAATCTATAAATGCTATTAATTTCATAACCGATACTCTTAAAAAGGTTACTGAATATAAACGAGAAGGAAAAACTCGTTATGGGTTTACGATTTATGAACCTAATGGATTTACTATTGCGTGGAAAGATTCAGCAGACATGGACAATGTTAGATGGTCAATAAATTTAGAACTTCGTAATTCAAAAGTTGTAGTATATCTTAACGATTCGAAAGGTCGCGGTAAAGTTGTACTTGATAACCCTGAAGCATTTGAAATTATTAGAACTAATATTATCAGTAGAATAGGAAAACACAAACCTTCTAGTTCAAAGTATGATTATGATAAAATTGATTTAGATAATGCATTGAAAGAGGTATTTAGAAATAAAAGATTAAAATAAAAAATAGTCTATGAAAGCATTAAACAATTTTTTAAACGAACAGGAATCATTTAAAAAAATGGAAAAATTTATGGGTACTCCACAAGAATATGCCGCAAAATTTATGAAACGATATACAATTAAAAAAGCAATAGAAAATGCTAATATGATAAAGGGGTCATTTGAAAGAAATCATTTTGATTCAAATAGTGAATTTAAAGAACACCAAGACTATTGGGATGCGGTAATAAAAATAATAACAAATCACATATGAAAGCACTAAACGAATTTTTAAACGAAGGATTTGAATCCGAAGGTAAATCTTTAAAAGATTTACTTAAAGCAATTAATAAATTACCTGATTCTATTTCATCAATAAGTGTACCTACCGATTTAAAAGCATTTGCAAGTCAAAGTATTAAAATTGACCCTACCGATAAAAATTGGAGAAAGGAAGTTGAAAAGACACTAAAAGAAACTCTTAAAGATAAAAAAGCAAAAACGATTGATACTTTTCTTTTAAAATCTTATTTTGGTAGAGGGGGGAAAGCAACAGATTCTTACTACATTGAACTACAATCGCAAGGTTCAAGAGATTTTGCTGATAGTATGGGTAAAGGTAAATTTGGATCATTAGATTAAAAAATATAAATATGAATAACTTAAAACATTTCTTAACAGAAAACGAATCTTTAAACGAAGCAAGAAATAGTAAAAAAGTTTTGACAAATTTACAAGATTATTTATCTGGTGTAGAAAAAGGTTCACCCGAATTGCAGTTTGCATTTAAAGAAATTTTAAAAGCTGCATTGATAGACGCAAACTTTAGTTCAGAAGCTGGATTAGTAGATTCTATGTTTAACAAGGCAAAGATGGATTCTGTTATGGATAACAACAAAGACTATTGGATTACAAGACTTAAAGAAATTGGCGTAGGATATGCAAAAATGTTAAAATGGGATGCATATGATATCTTATTTGTATTTGATGAATTTGCAAAGAAATCTCTTCCAGGATTTGATGTAAAAGGAATAATGGAATAGAATCACACAAACATAAATTAAATGAAAAGGGCTAAAATTATTTAGCCCTTTTTTTGTTGTAATATACAAATAAAACTATATGATAAATACAAACGAATTCGAAAAGTTATTTTTACTATTCGCATTAGAAAATCCAGTGTACTTGGAACCAACAGAAAGAGGTTTCTTTTCTGTGCCGGAAATAGATTTACTATCAACTTTATCAAAAAGATATTATAAAAAATATAAAATATCCCCATCTAAAGAAAACTTATGGATGCTTATTTCAACTGGGGAACTAGAAGAAAGATGTCCTAAAATATTCTTTGATGAAATCTTTAAGAAAAATATAAAAGAATATGATACTGATTGGGTAGAAGAAACTGCACAATCTTGGATCAAGTGGAAACACTTAGATTCTTCTATTGTTGATACTGTTGAATATGTCAATACTGTAAAAGTAACGCCCGAAAACGTAGGTGGTATTGTTGATAGTGTTAAGAACATGATTAACGGAAGAAACAATATTACCTTTGATGATGATTTAGGTACAGATTTCTTTGATACTACATCACACGTAAGAAACGAAGAAGATTTACTAAGTTCTAATTATGACTTCATTGATAAAAATGTAGGAGGCCATTCCAAAGGCACATTGAATGTGTATGTTGCACCACCCAACACAGGAAAGTCTTTATTTTTAGCACAGGATGCCGCAAACTATTGTAAATCTGGTAAAAATGCATTGTTTATTTCTCTTGAAATGGGAGGACAAAAGGTTCATAAGAGAATAGGTGCGGATATATTCAATATGAATGTAAATGCTTATGATAAGAAATCTTTAGATGAAACTTATATGAAACAAAAGATTCAAGATTTCAAGAATGGCAATATTGTTACACCGGGTGCTTTGACTGTAAAAAATTACGAAACAAGTAATGCAACGGCTGATGACATTGATAATTTCATTGGTAAAGTTCAAGATGTTACCGGAATAATATATGATGTGGTCTTGGTCGATTATGTCAATATTATGAAAGACAAAAGAAATCCAAATTCTGAATCTACTTATCTTAAAATAAAAAATATCTGTGAAGATTTAAGAGCTGTTGCTCAAAGAAGAAACGTAGTACTGTTAAGTGCGACACAAACAAACAGAGCCGGATTTGATTCATCCAATATTAATATGGGAATGATTGCAGAATCAGCTGGTTTAGCTGCAACGTGTGATACTATTTTAGCCATCATACAAACGCCCGAAATGAATTTAGATAATTACTATTGGTTGAAGCTTTTGAAGGTGAGAGATGGTCAAGGGAAAGGGATGAAGTGTAAGGTTAATGTTGATTATGATTATATGAGACTTCAAGAAACCAATACTATAATCTTTGACGATGAAATTTAAAATATTTAAGCAAAAAAAGTCATTTAATAAGTATAATTAAAAACACATATGTCAGAAGATAAAAAAACAAATAAACAAACTAACTATTATCTACAAGAAAGATATTTAAGTGGTGAAATGAATACTACTGCAATATCATTCGAACCAGATACTGGTAGTAAAATGTATTCGAACAATTCACAAGAATCCGTAAGTAAAAAGATGGATTTAGAAGAAATGGAATTGTCAATGCAAGAAAATGAAACAATAAAACAGATAATTGACGATATTCCATTAGAAAGAACTATAAACTTACCTATTGAAAAGGTTAATAAGATTTATGCATATTGTATGATTCTTTTAAAGACAAACGCACATTTATCCAGATTAACAAAGATAGAAATGTTTGCTTTGATTACTGATTATATCAATTTAAACGAAAAGGAAACTAAGTATTTCTACAAAAACCTTTCTATTAAATTTAAAGGAGAATTGTTAGATGAACTAAAACACGCTAAACTTTACAAAGATAATAAACTTTTCTAATATGTCAAAAGTATTCATTTTTACCGACACACATTTAGGTGCTAGGTCAAATTCAACAGAATGGATGGATATAATGGAAGAGGCACATTTTAAATTCATTATTCCAACTATTAAAAAACATTTCAAACCAGGTGATATCATAATAAATTGTGGTGATGTTTTCGATAACAGAACATCTATCAATGTTAAATCTATGGATTTAGGTATCAAGATATATGAAGAACTAAGTAAAATTGGTCCTGTACATATCATTGCTGGAAATCACGATATTTATTATAAAACAAGTACTGAAATATCAAGTTTGGATATACTAAAATATATTCCAAATGTTACTGTACATAAAGATGTCAATGTTTTAGAACATGATACTATTAAGTTTTTGATGATGCCTTGGCAAAAAGATGTAAAGGAAGAAGCCGAAACTTTACAAAAATATCAAAAAGAACATTCTTGTCATTATGCATTTATGCACGGAACATTTTCATTAATCAAATATAACAAGTACGTTAAAATTGATAAAAACGATGGTGCAAATCCTAAAAGTGCCGATGGATATAAAAAGGTTTATACTGGTCATATCCATTGGTCGCAACAAAAAGGAAACATTAATGTAGTAGGAACACCTTATCAAATTACTAGAGGAGATTCTGGCAATTCAAAAGGAATGTTTGTTTTAGATTTAGAAACCGGAAAAGAAACTTTTTACGAAAATACAATATCTCCTAAGTTTATTCAGTTTACTATTGATAAAATTACCAAAGAACAAATGATGGATATCAATGAGCAAAGTAAAAATAACTTTGTTGATATAAACATTAAAGAAAAATTGTTATCTACAAATTCATCAAAATTGACAAAGGTATTTCATAAGATAGGAGAAAAAGCTAGACTGCTGAATATTTTTCCTATCGAATCTGATTATGGGGAAATTGACGATGGATCATCTTCTTTAGATGCAAAAGAACTTATCAATAAAGAAATTGATAATAGATTTAAAGGAGAAGATAATAAGAAAGCAAGAAAGATTTTTGAAAATTTATTTAAAGGAATATGAAATTAATTAAACTAGAATACAAAAATTTTAATTCATACGGAAATAAGATTACCAAAATAGAATTCGATGAGAAAGGTAATATGATAATGCTTATAGGGCAATCTGGTCATGGTAAGTCAACTATTAGAGAAGTTATATCATATTTGATTTATGGAAAGGTACAGGAAAAGAAACTTGGAGATTTACCTAATAGAATTAATAAGACATTATGGGGTAAAATTACCTTAGTTGCAAAGGGTTCTACTATTACAATTGAAAGAGGTATAACACCTAAAGTATTGGAAGTTTATATTGATGGTGTAGTTCAAGATGTTGCCGGAAACAGTAACATTCAAGGTATAATCGAAAATGATTATATGAAAATACCTCAATCAACTTTTGATAATGTTATTTCTATATCAGTCGATAAGTTCAAATCATTTTTGACAATGAGACCCTCTGACAAAAGAAAGATATTAGACCAAATATTTGGTATATTATTCTTTAATAAGATACACGATTCATTGAAAGAATTTGTAAAAGATTTTAATGTTGATATAGGAAACTTAGAAGGTCAAGTTCGAGTTTTGATGGAAAATAAAAAAACTATCGAAGAAAAAATAAAATCTTTAGATGCAGAAAAATCAAAAGACATAACAGACAAACTAGAAGAAGTTATCGAAAATATAAATTCGTTAACTGAAAGTATGTTAGAAATGGTTGAAAATTCAAAAGACATTGATAGTAAAGCATCATTAGCATTTGAAAAAATGACTAAACTAACTAAAACAAAGAACGAATATAGTTTTAAGATTAAAGATTGTAATCACAAGTTAAAAGTTTATGATAGTGATGTATGTCCTACTTGCAATTCTGATCTGACAGACGATGTTCATATAAAAAATAAAGAAAAGATTAGAGAAGAAAAATTACAATATGAAAATGATTTAAAAGGTGTTAAGGTTTCCATTGACAAATTGAAAGGTATTCAATCTATAATAGATAAAAAGAAACAAGTACTAGGCAATACAATTTACGAAACCAGATTATCACTAGATAAATTAAAAGGTAAACAAGAAAATCTATCAAAACCTAAAGTAGAAACAAACGAATTTGATTCTGTATTAGAAAATACTATTGAAAAGATAGATTTGATACTGACTAATATTCAAGAAAAGAAAAAAGATGAATATTTATATGCAGAACTAAGTAAAGTATTCGGTGAAGATGGCGTTAAGTTACAAATAATGAAAAACTTTTTACCTAGTTTTAATAAGTCTATAAATGAAATTAGTAAAAAATTACATTTTCCATATAAGGTTGAAATAGATGAAAGGTTCAATAGTAAATTAATATCTATTGGTGAAGAAATTAATCCTAAAACTCTTAGTACAGGAGAAAGAAAGAAAGCTGATTTTGCTGTATTGATATCTTTGATCCATATTATGAAAAGAAACTATCCTAATATCAATTTATTGTTCCTGGATGAGATACTTGCATCACTAGATGCGAATTCAATACACGAAGTATTGTTGTTGATTAGGAATGTTGTAGATGAGTTAGATTTGACAGTATTTGTAATCAATCATAGCGAATTACCAAAAGAAATGTTTGATTTTGTTTATTCGGTTAATAAAGTTGCTGGGTTCAGTGAATTATTGATAGATGAATGTTAATTAAATAGACTATGGAAACTTACAATAATTACCAAAATAAGGATGATGTTTTATTCCGTAATTTGATAGTCGGGACGCTTCACGCGTTGGATGATAGGATATTTTGGAACAATGTCGTTGACAATAAAAAGACAAAGGTAGATGTGCCCGCATATTTTACAATTGCCGGTTCTGAAAGATTTTTAAGTGATATATTTTTAAATTCAGATGAATTAAAAAAAGATGGTAAAGCAACCGGATTATATGAAAAATTTCCTAGAGCTGTAATGAATTTAACAGGAATAACTTTACAAGAAGAATATTTAACTAATAAATTTAAAAGAGCTAATTTCCTTAAACAAACAGATGACGGAGAGGTTAAACAATTTAACTCTGAATTTATGGAAGCTCCTTTCAAAATGGATTTCGAAGTTACTATATTCGTAGATTCAATAGTTGATATATTTAAATGTATAAATGGTATATTTTCAAACATGTATAAAAACGTTTATTATTACGTTGATGTGTTTAGTGTTAAAGTTCCTTGTTATTTTGCAATCCCATCTGATATAAATAAAGAAAGGATGGTACAATTTGGATTATCAGATAAAAAAGAAATTCAAATAACGTTTCCGATAGAAGTTCAGGCTAGTTATCCTATATTCAAGACTGATACTGAACTATTTGCTGGAGATAGAATGGAAAACATTTTAAATAATATCTACATAGTATCTGATAAGAAAGACAATACAGATTCTGCTGGACGCAAAATTGAAGTAGAAAAGGACATATGGCCGACTGGAAATAATAATAGTCCAAATATCCCATAAAGTATGTGATTAAATAAGTAAATAAGTAAATAATAAAAATAAAGAACAATAAAATGAGAATTAACGTTATTGAAAAATTCGGATTATACAAAAGACTTGCTGATTTAGCAAACGGTCTTAATGAGCACGAGGAGTCTCAAAGTATTTGCAACAAAGCAATTCACGATTTAAAGAGTGATTTTACTACTAATAAATTTGAATTGTACCTAGAACAATTAAAGCAATATGACTGGGTTTCTGTTGTTGAAAATTTCTTAGAAGATGTAGAAACATTTTTAAATGAAAACACATACGGTTTAGAACTAGAAAGAATAATGAACAAATTAGATGGTGTATCAACTTATGCTCCTATTGTAGAATCTATAAAAGAAATGGTTGTACTAGAAGAATCAGAAATTAAAGGAAGTATTTCTTCATTATCAAAGTTCAAATATGAACCAAACGTTAGAAGAATGGTTGAATCTTTTGAAAGTGCAGAATTTGGTGTACAAAAAAATGAAAAAGCATCTATCGGAAGTTCTATAATTTCCCCTATTATGCAAGTTGAAGAAGGATTTGTTTTTTCATCTAACAGTGGAAATCATATTGTAACAAGTGATATTACTAAAGTTGAAAGATTCAACGGTAAAGTATCAAGTGAATTTGCAGCTGCTCAAAGAGCTTTAACTGTCTTTAATTATAAAGGTAATAATGTTTTTGAAGCAAACATAAAAAATGCAAACATTCAAATAGTTGCAAGTGAAGAAGGAAACGAAATTACTATCAACGAAAGTAAAATAGAAAACAAACAACAATTGACTAGAGTATTGAAAAATTCAGGATTCATCAATTACACAGATACTAAAACAAGGTCTATCGTAGAATTTATGTTCGAAAATGCAAATACATTTGTAGAATTAGATTTTGTTAAAAGTGTAGAAACTGTAAATGAAAACTTTGAAATATTCAAAATGTCAAACAACGAAGTTTCAATTTCTAAGTTCGATAAGAAAACAAGAGGATTTATTTTAGAATCTTTAGATATCGAAGATGTTCAAGAATTGTCTGAATCTTTGAATAAGAAATATGACTTAGATTTCAATAACATTCTTGAAGGTTTACATATCAATGTTGATTCTTTAGAATTTAAAAGCTTAGTTGAAAACCTTGATATTTCAAGAGTAGTTGATATGACTAAGACTGATGAAATTTATTCTAAAATAGATGAAGCAGTTACTAAGTACAACGAATTGAATGTTGAAAACAGAGCAAATGTTGAAAGTGAATTCATTAAGTTACAAGAAATGGAAAACATCTTGAAAAGTGATGAAGTTACATTCTTAGTTGAAACTAAAAAGGCGTTAGTTGAAAAACTTGACGAAGGTGAAGAGTTAGACAAATCATTTGAAATGTTGAACGAAGAATTATGTCAATTAGTAAATGAACACAAGGAATCTAAAATAGGAAACTATATTGCATCAAGAATGGAAAAAGCTAATGCTGCCGAAAAGAAAGGACAAGGTTTGTTTAGTCCTGATATCATCAAAAAGGTAGAAAAAATGAAATTGATTTCTGCTGAAGAATTAGATAATATGTTACCAGACTTTATTCCAGGACCGGCTATCTATGCATTATTCAAATAATAAAATAAATTGTAGAAAATCTACATTTAATTAATAACAAAAGGGAAACATTCAGTTTCCCTTTTTTAAAATAATAATCATGGCAAAAAGTAAAAATTACCTAAATAAGAAAGACTTATTAGAAGAAATTTACAAATCTAGAGAACAGGATGAATTGACAGACAGGTGTGTAAAAATGTTGATGTTACTTGCCCAAAAAACAATTAGAAAACTTTATTACAAATGCGAAGATGATAAGCAACATGCTCTATCTGAAGCTTATTTTGATTTAGCAAAAAATTGGAAAAAATTTGATCCAGACTTTGCTCGTTTTCACGGATATGTTGATTTAAAAAAGGGTGATGAAATACGAGTTAATCCAGAAAAAGGTTCTCCTAGAACTGCAGCTGCAACCGTAGTAGAAAACTATCCGATTGACTTATTGATTGCAGAAGTAGAACAGGATTTAAAATCCAAGAAAATGAAATTGATTGAGACTGAATACCTATCTGAAACTAAACAATTAAGAGTTCTAAGAAAATCAACTAAAGATGAAATGTTAAATCATTTTCATGAAGGAAAACTAGAAACACAAGAATACTTTTTAGATGCATCGAATTACAATAGAATTAAATTAGATTTCATCGTTAAAAAGAATCAAAGAGATGTTGCAATTTTTGACAAAGAACAAATAATAATTAAAGACCCAAATCCATTTTCATTTTTTACTTCATCTTGTATAAACGGATATGCAAAAGGATGGAAAAGATTATATCCTAAAAAATCAAAAGGATTATTACTTAGTATAGATTCTGGATACAATACAGACGGTGATGGAATGCATTCAATATAAGTCCTGAACCTTATAATTAAAACCACTATTATTAATTTAATAGTGGTTTTTTTGTGTCTATTAAATAACTATATGAGCATCAAGAACTTGAAACCTACAAAGAATGCCCGAACAAAGCAAGGATATTTTCCTGTAACTGAATCTATTAAGTACATAGGTGCTGTTAAAAAAGTTATTTATAGGTCTTCTTGGGAACAAAGATTTTGTATTTGGTGTGAAAGAAGTCCACAAGTTGAAAAATGGGCATCTGAATCGGTTGCAATAAAATATCATTGTCCTATTGAAAATAGAATAAAGAACTACTATCCAGACTTTTTAGTAAAATTATCTACTGGTAAAACCTGGTTAGTGGAAGTTAAGCCAGCTCAAGAATATAAACAACCACCGGCAAAACCTAAACGAAAAACAAAGAAAGCATTGACTAGTTACGAATACCTGATGAAACACTACTTAGTAAATAAGTCAAAGTTCAAATCAGCAATTGCTTTTTGTAAAACAAAAGATTGGGTATTTTTTGTTGCTGACGAAAATTGGTTTAAGAATAAATGATAATAAAAGATATAACTAGCATAAAAGCAAAAAAGGGATTAAAGGTTGCACAAGACGATGCAGACGATTGGTTTAAAAAAGCAAAAAACAATCCGATGGACCCAACTGTAGTTTTTTGTGAAAATCAAATGATGCAAGTTGGTAAAATAAATCAATTTAAATATAATCCTAAAGGAAAAAAGACCTTAGATTATTACGATAAAAGTCCGTTAGTTCTTAGTTTAGGTATTATACAAAAGAAAAAAATGAGATATGAACTAGGTTTAAATTTAAATTTTATTCCTGCACCTTACAAATGGTATATTTTAGAAACGATACAAAGAACATATAGTGGTTTTTTTCAAAGACAAAAAGATGGTAGAGCATCAAACAATGCATTAAAGCAACCACAAATTATGTATAGGTATGCCGCAGTAAAAGCTTTACTTTCTAAATATGGATTCGAATTTGCATTAAGAACTTATATTCCTAGTAGAAAATCTAAAGTATATTGTATAAATTATAATAGTTGGGTAGATTGTGCATTCCTATCAATTGAAAAGTTTGAAGGTATATCCTATAACGAAATGATTAAAGAATACATAAAATCAAAGAATTCTAGGTAATTAAATAATATAACAAAAGAAAACGATATGGCATCTATATTTAATAGAAACGGAGTAAACAGCACTAATCCAAATGTTAATAACAAAACATTTAGAAATACAACCCTTAGAAAACTATCAGGAAGGGGATATGATTTTAAAGATAGTGTTATATCTAATTCCGAAGCAATAGGTTCTATTGAAAACGAAATCGGTTGGCAAGACAACAATAATATGTTACGATATGGTCAAAATGACAGTAACATGGATCAGTTGTATGATTTTTCGTATTCTGATGTATATTCTAAAAAGAATATTCCATTTTTTGACCAATCTTATCCAGGAAAAATAGAACAACTTAGAAGGTATGCAATGCAAGATGAAATCGAAATGGTTCTTGATACCTTAACCGATGAAATTGTTGTTTATAATACGGATAGGTACTTTGCACAAGTTGATTTTGAATCAGACCCAAATATGAAAGAAGAATTTTCTGAAATCATAAAAGAAAACCTAAATGATAATTTCAAGAAAATTTATAATCTATTTGGATTCAAGAATGAAAATACGGCTTGGCACTTTGTTAAGAAATTTTTAATTGATGGATACCTAGCATACGAAATTATTTGGGATAATTCAAATACTAATATTATAGGATTTAAAGAATTAGACCCAATATCATTAACACCTAAAATTTATGAAGATGGTACTAGAGGTTGGGTACAATATCCACTAGATGCTGTAAAGAAAAGAGAATTGTCTGATGCACAAGTTATATTTTTATCTTACTCAGCAATTAATAATGAAAATAGAGTTTCTTATACGGAAAGATTGATACGTTCTTTTAATCTATTAAGAATTATGGAACAGTCTAGAATTATCTGGGCAGTTGTAAATTCATCATACAAAACTAAGTTTGTTATACCGGTTGGTGGTAAATCTAAACAAATGGCAAAACAAACTCTTGGTTCTTTGATGCAATCATATAGAGAAAATGTAGATTTTGATAATGAATCTGGAGAATTAAAAATAAACGGTAAAGCAATGATGCCGTTTTCAAAAGAATATTGGATTCCAGAAGGAGATCAAGGAACACCTCAAATTGAAAACATAGGAAATGATGGTCCTGATTTATCAGATACCGAATCTTTGAAATATTTCGTTGATAAATTAATCTCAGTTTCAAAAGTTCCTAGAAATAGATTCGTAAAAGAAGAATCACCTACATTCGAATCCTCGGCTGAAGGATATACTAGAGAAGAAATTTATTTCAGTAGATTTATTGATAGATTAAGAGGTAAAATACAAGAAATACTTATTAGACCGGTAGTTTTACAAACTAAAAGAGATATCAAAGAATTAGCAGATGATCCATTGTTTGAATCAAAAGTAAATTTGTCGTGGGCAAGATATGATATATTTGAAAAATTAAAAGAAACTGAATTACTACAAAGTGAATTAGATTTAATTAGTACAGCAAAAGATTCATTAATTGATTTTGATGCTGAAGGGAATGAGGTAAGATTTTTTAGTTCTGAATTTTTAGTTAGAAAATTTCTTACAACATTATCCGAATCTGACTTGAAACTTAATAGAAAGTTAAAAGCTAAAGAAGATAAAGAAATGGAACAAGGACAAGAAGATGCCGAAGAAATGGATATTTAGAAAGTTAAAAATAAATTTGATTAAATAATATAAATTATAACAAAATTAATTCAAGAAAATGAAAGATTACTTATTAATAGAAAAATCAAAATTTTCAGTAAAACCTATTCCTAATGCAGAAGGTTCCGATAAATATGTTTTAGAAGGCGTATTTACAGAATTCGATTCTGAAAATAGAAATGGTAGAGTTTATACTAGAAAAGAATTCCAACCACATTTTAATGCACTTAAAAAAGTTGTAGAAAGTGGAACTGCTGTTGGTGAATTAGACCATCCAAAACAATTTGAAACTACATTGAGAAATGTATCTCATAAAATTGAAGAAATTTGGATGGATGAAGAAAACAATAGAGTAATGGGAAAAATCAAATTATTGGATACTGATGCCGGTAAACAAGCAAAAGCAATTGTTGATGCTGGAATTCCTTTACATATATCATCAAGAGCTGCTGGTACTGTTACGGAAGATAAATCTGTAAAGATTCACAAATTATTTACATACGATTTAGTTGATACGCCAGGTTTTGCAAATGCAAGATTGAGTAGTGTAAATGAATCATTTGGAATGTTAAATGAAAATGAAGAAATTGACGTATTTAGCAATTTTGCAATATACGAAACTGGCAAACAAATAAAGCAAGATATTAAAGAGTTAAATACTAAAAATAATCAAGTAGAAACAATGGATTTTATCAAAGAAAGCGAATTCAACAAATACACAGATTTTACAAAAGAAGCGATAGAAGGTGTTAAATCCGAAATTGCTGACATGAAAGAAATTCAAGAAAGTATTATTGAACAAAACGATGGCATCGTAGAAGAGTACAGTAATGCTGAATTTAAACAAAGGTTTGAATCAGTAGACGAAAAATTATCAGCAATAGAAAATTGGGCTGACCATGTTAAAGAAGAATTTGATTCTGTTAATGAATCTAATGGAAATTCAGAAAACAAATCTTTACAGGAAAAATACAATGATTTAGAAGCTAAATTTGAATCAATGGTTAAATGGACTGAACACGTAACAGAAACTGTTAGTGCAATAGAAGAATGGTCTGAGCACGCAACTGATACAATTAGTGGTGTTGAAAAATGGTCTGGACACGTTACGGAAACTGTAAGTGCATTAGAAGATTGGTCTGACCACGCAACGGATACTGTTTCTGGTGTAGAATCTTGGTCTAATCATGTAACTGAATCCGTTAGTGCAATTGAAAATTGGACCGATCACGTTACAGAATCTGTATCAATGTTAGAAAATTCTGATACAAAAGGATTAAATGTTAATAAACAAAAAATCAACGAATCAAAAATCGAAGATTTTAAAACGAGTATATATAATAAGCTAGAGAATATCTTAGAAGCTAAGGAGCAAAGAGCAACTGACAACAAATCTCTAAACGAATCACAAAATGTTGATTTAAACGAAGGTAAAGAAGAGTCTCCATTATGGATGCAACTTATACCTACAAAGTATAAAGAAACTTGGAATGATTTACAAGAAGGCGAAAAGTTAAGAATTAAAAAAAGAGCTTCACTTTTCAATTTCGTTAATGAATCGGCAATCAAGTCATTTTGGAACAATGAGTTCACAAAAGAAAATTTGATTAAAGAGGAAAAAAAGGAAAATGTTGAAAAACCATCTCAAAGTCAACTTACGGAAGCAAGACTTGCTAAGTTAAGAGGATTTAAAATGATTTAAAATATTGGAATTTAAAAACAAAAAAAATGTTGTTAAAATGAACAAACATCAATTATTAGAAAACTGGAGTCCAGTTATCGAACAAACAATTGGAACGGGTGTAGACAAAGTTAAAAAAGAATTAGTTGCTACAATCTGTCAATTACAAGAAAACTACGAAGCAAGACTTGGTGGTGGATTAAATGAAAATAACTTTTACGCAACACCTGGTTCTGTAAATGGTATGGGAGCTGTATCTTTACCAACGGAAACTGGAAACGGTTGGACAGGAGGAACTAAAGGTTCTGGAGATGTACCTTATTCTCTTTTACCATTAGCGATTCAGGTTGCTGCACAAACTATTGGATTGGAATTAGTTCCAACTATTCCAATGAATTCACCAGTAGGAATGTTATCTTATATGGATTTCGTTTACGGTGGAGGTAAGAATGGATACGCTGCAATAGCTGACCCATATGCTGCAGGAACAAATGGTGTTACACCAAATTCTCCAATTTACGTTAAATTTAATTTTGCGGCTTCAGCATTAGTTGTTGACGGTGCAACGTTTACTATTGCTGGTGATGCTGGTGTATTTACGGTTCTTGGAAAATCAAGAATTGATGGGTACACAATTGTTAAAGTACCTACTACATTCGCTACATCAACTAACTCTATTGCAATTCTTATTCCTTCTGGAACTAATGCTGCAGCTCCGATTGTAGCAACATTCGGTGGTGGAGCAGTTAATATTGTTTCTAAAGCAGAATTAGTTAAAGGTTTAGAAGACCACATCGTTGATTTCTCAACTAATCAAGGTGTTTCTGAATTCGGTGGAGTTACTAAAATGACTAGACAACAAGGTGAAGCTATTCAATCTAATACTGGAAACCTTCAATTATTCTCTAAAGCTATTGAAGCAAAAACGGTTCAAGCCGCTGCTGCAGTAACAAGAGAGCAATTAATGGATTTAAAACAATTCGGTATTGATGCGGTTGCACAAGCAAACCAATTCTTAGCAAACGAAATGACACAAGTTATCAATAAAGATATTCTTAGTAAGATTTTCGAATTAGGAAAAACAAATCACGCTAACATTGAAGCGGTTTCTGGTAAAAACTACCACTTAATTTTAGATAGTGCTGCTGGTACTTATTTAAACACAGGTGGTGTTGGTGCATTGGCGTTAACGGGTTCTTGGCAATATTTTGCAAGTACGCTTTCTGTAAAAGGTGTTGATGCATCTAACACAGGTGCTGAAAACTTAGGAACAAGACAAAGACGTTTAATGTCTAGAATGCTTGCATCTTCTAACATTATCTCTGTAAGAGGTAGAAGAGGACCTGCTACATTCGCAGTTTGTTCTGGAAACGCTGCAAGTGGATTCCAAGATTGTGCTGGATTCGTTCCTTACCCAATCGCTAATACTATCAACCAAGTTCCTGGAGCATTGTATCCATTAGGAACATTAGCTGGTATTGCAATTTATGTTGACCCGAACATGGCTTGGGAAGATGTTAGAATTGCATTAGGTAGAAAAGGAGACGGTAATACACCAGGTCTTGTATTCATGCCTTATGTTATGGCTGATACTGTTGAAACAATTGCAGAAGGAACTATGGCTCCGAAAATGCAAATGAAATCTAGATACCAAATTGTTGAAGCTGGTCATCACCCAGAAACAATGTACCTTACTTTTGGTGCAGAAGATAAAGTTGATGGTGGATGGGCTTAATAGTCTAACTATATTAATATTAAAAAGGGAATCAGAAATGGTTCCCTTTTTTTATGATTAAATATTAAAAGAAATATTACTAACATGGAAATAATGCAAAATATGAATTTAACAAATCAAGATACTAATTTTTTACAAGCATATCTAAATCATTTATCGGAAGAACAAAGAAAAGCATTTGTTGCTACTTATATGTATATATTAAATGTAGGAAATGGTGATGCTCAATTTGAATCTCAAATATTTGAATCTCAAAACTTTGAATTAATTTTAGAAGCAGAAGAATTATCAATGTATAATTTAGATGAAGGTCTTATTGGTAGTATTATGAACTTTTTAAAAGGTAAATCGGCAATAACAAATTACTACAAAGGTCTTGATGGTGCTGCAAAGAATTATGTTTCTGGTGCCAAGAAAATTGATAAAATGGATAAAGACAAAAGAGCACAATTTAGAAAATCCGAATTAGATAAATATGAAAAAACTGTAAAATCATTAGATGGTATTAAAAGTAAAATAGATGAATTAAAAAAAGATTCTAAAATTTTGCAAAAAATGGATTCATATGCTAATAATAAGTATAAAATAAAAATGTTTTTAACCGGTAGAAAATCAAGTGTCAGTCTTTCTAAAATGAAAGGATATGAAGAAGATATCGAAAAAATAAAAGCTGACCAAACTACTTTAGAAGACGATATTAAAAAAGCAAATGCAGAAGCTGAAGAACTTAAAAAGAAAAAGGAAGAAGAAGAAAAAGCAAAGGCCGATAATCAACCATCAGAAACAGAAGAAACAGAAGAAACAACTGATGTCCCGGAATCATCCGATGCTACTAAAAAAGCAACCGAAAAAGTAAAAGAACTAAAAGTTGCTCCTGAAAATGAAACCCCAGAACAAAAAACTGCAAGGGAAGAAAAATTAAAAGCAGCAGAAACGGCAGAAAAAGAAGCAATAGAAAAGGATAAAGCAGACGCAAAGAAAAAGAAAGAAGACGAAGAAGCATCAAATCAAAACGATGAAACCGAAGAGACCGGAACGGAGGAAAAAGGTGCAACTGCTGGAACAGGAACAGAAACGGAAGAAAAGACAGATGCCCCAGAAGAAACAAAAGCCGAAAAGATTGAAACCGATACAGAAACTGTAAAGGCCGAAACTGAAAAGACACAAGCCGAAACTGAAAAAATTAAAGCCGATGCTGATAAAGCAAAGGCCGAAGAAGATGCTAAAAATGCTGGTAAAGAAAAGATAAAAGAAAAAATAACTCAATTTAATAAAACTAAGTTGAAATTAAAAAAAGAAATTGTCAATAATCCAGAAAAAAAAGATTCCAGTGAAAAAGGTATTAAATCTTTGGATGATAAGATTGAAAATCTAGAAAAACAACTGGAAGAAAACAAAACTTTATCTTTATCGTTTTTCTACGATTTAGAATCACTTAACGAAGAAATTAAATGCTTAGAAAACTTAATAGGAGAAAGACTGTAAGAAAAGGATTTAGTTCTGATAGACTATATCAAAGAATATTATTAGATAAAGCAACTTTTCAAGAAAAAAAAGTATTTGTAAATAATAAATTTGCAAGAAAATACTTTGATGACGATTTGTTTTGTAATATGTTAATTCAAAAGGATAAATTTTTTATAAACAAAATTACAGGGAATCAACCAAAGCGGTTATTCCCTTTTTATCCTAGTTATATACCACTAATAGATGCAAATATAGTACTATCTAAAGACGAATACTATTGGACTGCAAATACTATCGAATATAAATGTATAAGATGCAACGAACCTACAATTTCTTTTTTAGGAGATTTTAAATTAAAAAACGTTCTTTGTGGAAAATGTATTGAAGATCATTATATCAATAAAAAAGGAATATTCGATAAAAGACTACACGACCACGAATTTTCTAAATTCAAACAAGATTTTTACATAATCAACAAAGAACATCAAAGAAAACTGTTTTCTAAACTCATAAGACGAGAGAAATCTCTTTATGATACAGACAAATCTGTTGATAAAGGATTAAAAACCAGCTATACTGCTAAATTAAGAAATATTGAAAAGGTATATAACTCTATTATAACATAAGTTTAAGTACATAAGGAATTATAATACCCTTAGAATTTAATGCCATATCGGTTTTGACTTCAATAACATTGTTTATTTCATCTTCTACATATTTTAATTCAGAATGAAAAGAACCTTGATATTCTACAATTCCTTTTTTTGATATAATATAGTGTTCAATAATAGAACAATTGCACATTTCTATGTACATATGTAAATTCTTTCTTCGGTCTTTGATATCTTTACGAACAATTTTTATATTGTCTTTAAGAAAGGTTATTGCAACTTGCAATTCAAAATACTTAGTTCTAAGTTTTTCTACACTCCTTTCTACGATAACATCTAACTCTTTTAATTTTGGGGTTGCCCCTTCTAGTTCATAGATATAATCAAAAAGTTTTTCACTTTGATTGTCTTTGTTTACTATTTCGTAGGTAGATATGAAAGATTCTAAATCTTTGTATCTTTTTTCTAATGTTTCATATTCTTGAAACAAAAATCCTCTATTTACATTATTATCAATTCTTTTTAGGTACGCAAGTAATTTCCAATGCTTGTGCTCTATATCAATAGGTTCTTGCACAAACCAAGTATTTGGAAATACATTAGGCACGTAGTTTTTATCGTTTATTGTAATTTTTTGCGTATCTATAAAATATTTCGATGCCATTTTGTTTTTAATTAGTGTATAATCTTTATGATATAAAATATTTAATATGAGTATAAAAAACAACATTTGGGTAGAAAAGTATCGCCCAGCAACATTAGATGACTTAATTATTCCGGAAAGAGTTTATAAAAAGTTCGAAGGAGGTAAATTAAACAATCACGTTTTATTACACGGTAGTCCAGGATTAGGTAAAACTAGTTTAGGTAAAATTATTTCTAAAGATGCTGTTAGTTTAGAGATCAACTGCTCACTTGATACAAGTGTTGATAGTGTTAGAACTAAAATAACAGAATTCTGTTCGAATATTTCAATATTACACGGAAAGAAAGCACAAAAGGTTGTACTATTAGATGAGTTCGATGGTGTGTCTGAGCAATATATGAAAGCAATGAGAGCTGTAATTGAAACATTTGCCGGTACGACTAGATTTATTGCAACTTGTAATTACATTCAAAAAATACCTGACAATATTCAATCAAGGTTTGATGTAATAAACTTTGACTTTCCAAAAGAAGAAGAACGCGATTTGATGAAAAAATATTTAATTCGTTTCAATCAAATCTGTAAAAAAGAAGGAATGACTGTTGAACCTAAAGTTATGGGTGCAATCGTTAAAAAACATTTCCCAGATTTAAGAAGTACTATTACTTTTTTACAAGGAATGTACGAAGAAGGTAAGACAACTATTACATTAGAAGATTTAAAATCCTTTTCTGGTGAACACAAAGAGTTATTCGAGCATTTAATCAACTCTGGTGAATCTTTTATAGACCTTTATACCTTTGCATACAAAAACTATGTAAACAACGAAGACAACGTGTTTGCATCGCTAGGAAAAGATTTTATTGATTTTCTGATTGGAAAGGGTGCTGAATCAAATAAAATAGGAAATATAATTGTAGAGGTTGCCGACTACACATATAAATCTAATTTCGTAATTGATAAATTTGTTACATTATCGGCTTGTTTACAAAAAATTAAAAAAATTGTCAATGAATAAATTTACTCTAGTAATTGATGGAAATTACCTATTATATTCTACACTAAGTGTTATGAAATTGTTTTCTAAGAATAATGAAATGTTCTTGAAAGGTAACAACGAAGAAACTCTTAGAAAGGATACTAACTTTTTATTAGAAAAGTTAGCGCAAATTTATGCAAAGGATATTAGAAGTCTAGGTCCAATCATAGATGATGTTATATTTACAATAGATGATTCTAATTCTTGGAGAAAAGATTTATATCTTACTAAAGATTATAAAGGAATTCAAACAGGATTATCATATAAAGGTAATAGAAAGAAAGATAAAGGTATTGATTTTTCTAGTATCTTTAATGTGTTTGATTCATTTGTTAAAGGATTGGCAATTAGTTGTAATCTAAACTTTAAGGCAATTCCAGGTTGTGAAGCTGATGATTTAATTTTTGTACATTGTAGTTACTTGAATACACAAGGTAAAAGTACGATAATTTATTCTGGTGATGGGGATTTAAAGCAATGTGTAGGATTTGATAAAGGTAAAAATACGTTTACTATTCAATATCAAAAACAAAATAGAAAAATTTGGATTGATAGAGATACTGCATTGTACTTAAAAGAAAATCAAAAGACTTATGCCGTTGATTGTCTTCGTTCAGTAGTTAATAATACAAGTTCTAAGTTATCAGTAGTTGATCCATTCGAAATAGTTATTGAAAAGGTTTTAGGTGGTGATATATCGGATAACATAGTTCCTATTATAAGTGAAGCTAGACAATATGGACCCAAGGCCAAAAAAGCTGGCCAATGGTTTAACACAGGGATTGCGGACGCAACTATAAAAAACATAAAGAAAGAAATTGATTTTTCTAAATTCAATGTAGAAGATTTGTTTCGTACAGATTTCAAAAGAAAACTAGCAAGTTCTGCTATTAGAAATTTTAAATCTCAAAACAAGTATTCTATTGAAGATGTTGAAAATAATGTAGATGTTAATATAAATCTTGTATTGTTACACAAGGATACTATCCCATCTTATTTGTACAATGATATTTTTAATTGGTCAGAAGAAACTTATAAAAAGAAAAAATGCGAAGTACAAAAACAATTTAACTATAAACAGCTTTTAATGTCTATGAAACTATATGACAAGAAAGCACACGACAATTCAAGTAGTGCAAGTATCTTTAAAGAATTAGGATTATGATAGTAAAATCACCGTTTGATATAATAGGACAATTAGGAAAAGAACAATTTGCCGACATTTCTAATATGGATAAAAAAAGACATGCCTTCATTGTTAATAGAATGTTATCCAGGGCTTTGCCCGAAGTTTCATTCAATATGACACATATGCGAGTTTGTCCCGAAAGTACGGTTGATTTTTGGAATCAAGCATTTCTTGATATGAATAAGTCCGGGCAAGGTATGAAAATGCTGGCATATATCAGGAGAGTTCTAAGAGTTTCAATGGCCGGAGCAAAGAAAAAAGCAAAAAGTAAAGTTGATAAAGAAGTTTCTAAAAGTTTTATGCAAATAAGTAAAATAGGAACAAAGGAATTTGATGTTTTACTTAAATATTACGAAAAAGATTTGATTAAATATCTAAAGAAGTTTTCCAAAATGCTGGAAACGACTAAAGTATAGATATGAACATTAAAGAAAAATTTTGGATAGGAACTTTTATTAGTTTATGGGTACTTGTTAGTACCGTAAGTACAATACACAGTATAGAATTCTTTGAATTGTCAAACAATTTGTTTTTATCCTGGTGTTTAGCAATCGGATTTGAAATAGGAGCAATGGCATCATTAGGTGGTATTATCATTTCTAAAGGAAACAAAACTCTTATTTGGATTCTGTTCATATTACTAACAACATTTCAAATACACGGAAATATGTATTGGGCATGGTCACATAGTGGTAACATTTCTGAATGGGCAAAACTTTTCGATCTGGTTGATGAAGACCCAGATTTTACAAAAAGAGTTTTTTCTTTTATTAGTGGTGGTATCTTACCTTTAGTTTCGTTAGGATTCATTAAATCATTAATGGACTATCTTGCACCTAAAGAAGAAGTTCCTGTAGCGGAGGATACAGAAATTCATACGAATAACGCAACCGAAGATACAAAAATTTATACGAATGCTGAAAAGTCCGATGTTATATTACAATCCTTTAGAAAAAAGAGAAATTCTGATGAATTAAATAATAAGAAGAATCACAGTAAATTAGAAGATGTTATTGATGACGCTGAAAAAGTTGTTAATTCAATAGGAGAAAAATAATATAAGTTAAATGTCAAGTACTAAAAAATGCATAATAAAAATAGACGAAAATGGACCTAGCATAGTGTCCAATGGAGATACGGTTGCAAGTGATTTAAGATTAACTTTAAAAGATTATTTACCAAGTGTTACTAATTGGACAACTTGGAACGGTCTATTGAATAAAGGTGATGAAATTGCAATAACTACCCCTTATAAATTTATTGCTGTTAGGGCAAGGAATAGTAATACGAGTACTGGTAGTACAATTAAAGCAACGGATAGTTCTATTGATTTAACGAGTGCTTGTTTGCCGGCAAATAATTCATTGGCAAGTAATTGTGGGTGTAGTGCAAGTTCTACTTCAACATCGGAAGTTTTATTAGATTTTGAAATGGATCAATATACAACATACGCTCTTGATACTAAAACTATTTTTTCTGATAATGCACTATTATTCGATTGTTCACACGGACCAACAGCAGCCGGAGTTACTGGATGGGCTGGTTGTACTTGCATAGATGTTGCCAGTTGTGGTGGAACAGGAGCAACATCAGCTGCAATAGGAATAACAGGGGCAACCGGAACTTGTGTCGTTGGTGGCGCAACAGCAGTAGCAAAAGGAGTATATAACTATTCTTTTACTGGATATCTTGAAAACAATAACTTGATAATTAAGTCAAGTGCTGCAGATAATGAATATAAATGTAAGCTAGACTATTACGCATATACAAAATTAGATAATGAATATATCTTGTTTATTTTTAATGATACGCTCGGAAAATGGGTTATTGTTAAATTAGATAAGAAAATAAGTGACATTGTAAAAAATAAAACGGCTTATAATATCATTGAACTAATAGAGTGGTCCGAAACAAACTATATTTATAACAATAGTAATATTTCAATGCCATCGGCAATAGGGTACACGAGCACCAATATAAATTCCTTTACAGGAACGGTATCTGAATTGGATACCAATATGCCCGTAACGTTTAAGTTGAATAGTTTATTTATAATGGAATCTAAAACCTTTAAAGGTAAGATTACAGCAAAAGTAAATAATCTAGATGTAAACATAATGTTTGCGATTTAATTTTTAATTTTTAATTTTTAATACATATACAAATGAGTGAAGCAAAACAAGAAGCAGGAACTGTTTCAAATTTAAACCAGGCAATTTCTGTACTTATGCAGGCTGCAGAACAAGGTAGAAGAGCTGGAATTTTCGAATGGGAAGATTTAGATTACATTTCTCAATCTCTTAAACTCTTAAATGCTTATGCAAAAGAGCAAGAACAAGCACCTTCGGAACCAACAACGGAACCAACTGAAGTTATTTTAGAACCTACTAAAGATTAGTAGATGACTGAAACTAAAATAGTATTAACTATGATAGTAAAAGATGAAGAGCACGTAATTGAACGTGCTCTGAATTCTTGCTATAAAATGATTGATTCTTATTGCATAGTAGATACTGGATCAACAGACAAAACAAAAGAAATCATAAAAACTTTTTTCGATTCTAAAGGAATTGATGGTAAGATAATAGATTTTGAGTTCACTAACTTTGAAGAATGTAGAAATCAAAGCATAGAACACGCAAAGGATTTAGGTCAATATGGATTTTGGATGGATGCTGATGAACAACTTGTTTTAGATAAGACATTTAACAAAACTACACTAAACCAATTCATAGGGATAAACAAACCTGACCAAATGCTTATACCATGTAAATATGGTGGTATGCGATATTCTCGTGCGCAATTTTATAGGTTCGATAATGATTATTATTGGTATGGTCCAGTACACGAAGTTCTACAATCAAAAAATCATTCTAAAAATGTAAAAATTGATTTTGGTCATATGTTGATTACCCCAGATGGAAATTCTTGGCAAATGGATGATGTTTCTAAAAAATATGAAGGACACGCTGAAATTCTTTTAAAGTATCAAGATGATAATGACTGGAAAGACCCAAGATGGACTTTTTATTTAGCACAATCTTATAGGGATGCTGCAAATATTCTTTTACAAAAAGATGAAAAAGATGAACACGGTTTAAAGTTATGTAGAAAATCAATTCAGTACTATACAGAAAGAACTAAAGTAAAAACACATTTTATAGAAGAAATATATTATTCACAATTGATGATTGCTCGATTGAGTTATCACATAAACACACAAGAATTTATATTTCAGCATCTACTTAAATGTGAAGAATTTAATATGACAAATAGAGTAGAACACCTATTCAACATGACATCTTTTTTACAGGCAAATAATATGCATAAAAATGCATTAATATACTTAAAATTGGCATTGAAATACATTAAAGAAGGTTTAAAAGGAGAATTGTTCATAGAACCTTTTATGTATGAATGGGGAGTTTATGATATGTACGGAGTTTCGTTATATTATACTGGACAAAAAGAAAAAGCATTAAAATATTTTAAACACGCATTAAAAAAAGCAAAAAGCGATGGAAACGCAGGAAATACTGACATTAAAAGAATGTCAAATAACGTTGAATCCACTGAGCATGAATTACAACGAATTAACAGTGAAAATGGAAAAGGAAGTATCAACATCTAATGATATTTTAGTTTTTACCTTTGGTGATAATAAAATAGAATTAACCAAAAGTGAATTTCCTATTTATACCAGAAGTAGTGGTGTTAAAGACCTAGATGTAAAGATAAACGGATTTGATAAGTTATTAAATAAATTAACAATAGAAGACAACTGTCTTAGTATGACATTTTATTAATGGATAAGAAAAAAATAACATATTTTGATACAACTAAAAAGTTACTACAAAACTTAGAAAATTGTACGAATAAAGATATTGATAGTGAATTCGTAAAGGAATGTTTAAAAACCTTAATCAGTATTGTTCAAACACAAAATTCTTTTTTAGAACACTTAATAGAACTTGATGAAAATATGGAATTAGTTTCTGATGATACTCAAATAATAAAGGGTATGGTATGTTATATACGAGGTCGAAAGAAATTCGGTAAAATTGTAAGTGTAGATACTGACCGTAATATATATACATTAAGAGTTTTAGGTACAGAAGAAACTTTAAATGTAACTAAAAAAGACTTTAATACCTAGATTAAATAAAATACATTAAATTTATAATATGAGCGATAACAACGATTTAACCCCAGAAGAAAGAGCTTTGCGTGAAATGGACAATCAACCTAAAGAAAGTTCACAAGAAAAGCAAGGTATATCTGATTTAGAAAATGCAGCAACTGAGGCACCTAAAGAAGAACCTAAAATAAAATCATTAGGTAAAATAGAAAGAGCTGATTATACTAAAGAATCTGTCGAACAAACAGAATTAAAACATGGATTCTTTTCGGTAGATGTTACGGAGTTTCCGTCTAAAGGTAGATTTTATCCTAGAGGAACTAAAGTAAGAATTAAATCAGCAACCGTTAAGGACATTAGAACATTTTCAGCACTTGATGAAGAAAATCCATATGAAGTTGATGAGGCGTTAGTAGATTTACTTAGTAATTGCGTTAGGGTTTCATTTCCTAGTAAAGTTGCATCCTGGAAAGATATCTTAGAAGAAGATCGTTTAAGTCTTATTTTAAGTATTAGACAACTTACATTTGCAGAAGGAGAAAATAAAATCTCATTCAAAGTTAAATGTGAATCTTGCAATACAGAAAATGATATGGAAATTATCAATGAGAATTTTCAAAAGAGAGAACTCAACGAAAAGATTGCCAAGTATTATTCCGATGATACTAGAAGATTTGACATAGAAACCAAGACTTATGGTATCATCAATATGAGACCACCGACAATTGGTATTATGAGAGTAATAAATAAATATATCAAATCATTACAAGAAAACAAAGAAAATGTTAAAGAATATCTACCTTTCTTAAAAACTGTTCCCTATATGGTAGAAGAATGGAGAGGATTTTCAATTGATGATATGTCTAATTATAGAATAGAATTCATAAGATGGAATGAAAAGAAATTCTTAACTTTTACTAAGTTAGTTGAATTAGCTGCAATTTCAGTAAAAGAAAAAATGCTGAAACCCTGTACTAAATGCGGTGACCCAATAGAAGCAAATATAGAATTACCTACTGGAATCAAAGGTTTATTCATAGAAGAAGGTATCTTAGATGATGAATTAATGTAGAATACAATAATACCACAAAGGCAACCAAATCGGTTGCCTTTTTTTTGGTTAAATAAGAAAAGAAATAATACAATATGAAACACTTAAACGAATTTTTAAACGAAGGACAACTAACAGTTGTTGATGAAAGAACATATGGCAAAAAAGGAATTATTATAATGATTGATGATGGAACTAGTAAAGTTTCTGCAATCTTCAAAGACAAAAAAAATGCAGAAAAATATAATAGAAACAAATCAGAAGATGTTGATACATTATATAAACTTGCAAAAGAAACAAAATTTCCAAATACAATAGATTAATTATGAAACACTTAAACGAATTTTTAAACGAAGCAAAAGATGTAGGACACTACGAAAGAGTAGGAAATCAAACTATTGTTGATAGTAACTTTGTAAATTATTGTAAAGGAGTACTTCCTGATTCTGAATTAGTACATTTAGGTATGGGAGATTTTCAATTGAAAACACCTAAAGGTAATATAACTTTTAATCGTTCTGGTAAATTAGAAGGAATCGGTCAAGACTTTGTAGGTAGACCACATAGAGCAACCGATGACAAAGGTGGCAAAGTTCTTGATGAATTAATAAAGTTGATGACTAAAAAGAAAAAAGCTGTACTAAGTATGTCCGGAATGGATGAAGTTCAAAGTTATGCATCTTCATTTGGTGGGAGTAGTAAAAAAACTAAAATAGATACGGACAAATTTACAAAAGCATTGAACAAAGTTAAGTTAGACTTAGTTTCTGCTAGTGGACTTTGGGACCATAAGAACATTGTAAACAGTAAAAATAAAGTTGTTTCACAAATAAATACAGACGATTCAACATATAGAATATCGAAAAATGGTAGAAATCAATGGTACAATTGGTCAAGTGATGATAAAGTAATAAAACATATACTAGGTAGTTTGGATGAAATAAATCAATACACAGGAGAAGCTGAAAAATCAGAAAAGTATTGGGATACTAAATTCAAGAAAGCAATTAAATTGTTTCCTACATGGGCAGATGAAAAGGTTGACATAACAAACGAAATTAGACAAGTTTATAACGAAAGAATATTAGATGTTATTAAAGGGGACAAAGGATATGTTGAACCGATTGATAGATATGAAAATGATGCTGAAGTTTATATTGAAATGTCAACTGACCTTTGGAATAAAATGAAAGGAGATGTTGAAGCAAAAGAATATGCACTTGAAGATTATGTTCGCTGGTTAAAATAAAGATAAAACTATGAAAGCACTAAATGAATTTTTAAACGAAGGTAAAAAAGACCACGATGAGATAGAATCTTTTCTAAAAACAATCTTTAAGAAAGTTAGCAAAACTACAAATAGTGGGGTTACAGATTTTTATGGGGATAATCCAATAAATAAAATACCAAATTGGTCAGGTCCTCTAAAAGTTGTTGTTGGTCGTGATGGACTTTCTTCAATTGAAGGTATGGAAGATGAGGTATTTGATAAGGATGCACTATTCAAAGAACTTAAAAATATTACTAAGTAAAATAAAATACGTACAATATTAAGAAAGACTATCATTTTTGGTAGTCTTTTTTTATGATTAAATATAGTACTAAATTTAGTATATGAAAACCCCGACTGTTAGATTAAAGATGAAAGACATTTTTAAATCAATGAAAGTTGATTTGCGATCTTTTTATAAAAATAGAGTATATGTTCAACATCACTTACATATACAACCATCCGAAATAGATAACCTTTGTTACTATGAATACCAATGGATGGTAAAAGACCTTGTTGATATGTTGAAGGAACAAAACGGAGACAAATCGGGAAGTAAAGACCAAACAAATGAACAGATGGAAAAAATGAAATCCGACGCAAGTAAATATACTAAAGGCTTTGGTGGAAACAATATGCCCAAATTAGGTAATTTCAAAATGCCTAAACTGTAAAATATGTTAATTTAGAAATGGGTGAAAACTTAGTTGCTGGAATATTAAAGAATATAGAAACATTGGCCACAGTCAATGCGAATCAAAATGTTTCTATTTTAACGGGTATAAACAAAACAAATACTATATTATCTAAAGAAATAGGTAAAGAATTAACAAAACAAACTAAATTATTACAAGAAATTGCAAAGGGATTAGTCAAAGGTACTGGTGGAAGTAGTTCAATTTCTATTTTCAATTCATCAGGAACTAAGTCTTTTGGTAAAATGTTTAAGAAAAGGGGAGGTAAAGCATTACAGAAAATGGCTCTCGGAATGGATAAATTTGCAGATGCTACTAAGAAATTTGTAGATGCTATAAATGAATTAGACGAAAAGAAATTTGAAACATTTAGTGCCCTTTTCGATATGGGTAAGAAAATCCTATTATTTTCATTAGCAATACTACTTGCTGGTCCTCTATTGGCAATAGGCATACTTACTACAATGCCTTTTTTGGCGTTATGGGTTTTATTTTTTAAATGGCTCGGCACAATGACAAAAGGTTTGAAAAGAGCTGCGAAGGCTCTAATGTTTATTTCAGCATCAGTCTTGGCAATTGTGTTGTCTATTGCAATTTCAGCATTGCTAATATCAAAACTTGGCTGGAAACCGATTTTAATGGTAATGGGGACTCTTATTGGGGTTGCTATTGCGTTTAATATAATATCAGCAATTGACGGTGGAGCAAAAGATGGTGCAAAAAGTATGCTATTCTTAGCATTAACGACAGCAATCGTAATCGTAATTCTGATTCTTTCTGCCGATTATTTAGAAAAGGTTGGACTAAGTTCATTTCTTATAGTAATAGGAGTTTTACTAGCGGTATCACTTGTATTTATGTTAATATCATTAGTTAGTGAAAAATCCAACAAAGGTGCGATAAGTATGATATTCTTGGCAATAGCAACGGCATTAGTCGTAGGTATTATATATTTCGTATCGGAAATGGTTGGGGATATAGAAAAATTTAAAACTACTGCTATTATTATAGGTGTAGTTTTAATAGGACTGGCGCTCGTATTTGTAATTGCTGGACTTCTTAAATCACAAATAATGTTCGGTGCATTAGCAATGTTCTTAGTTGCAATTGTAGTTGGTATAATAGCATTTTCATTAGTAAAGGTACAACAAGCAAAAGTTAGTTGGGAAACCATAGGAATATTATCAGCATTTATTGTTGGGATGGGAGTTGCATTCGGTGCTGCCGGTTTAGTTGCACCATTCATAGCATTAGGAGGTGCCGCAATGTTAATCGTTGCTGGTGCGATATGGGTATTTACGGATTCGTTGGCTAAGTTTACTAAAGCTGAGTGGTCAACAGAAAAAACAGAAATGTTAGCAAATACAATTGTTTCATTAGTAGGTGCTGTTAAAGCAGCGTTTGATGATTTCGGAATCGCTGACTTTGCGAGAATGTTTGCTGGTGTTAAATTGTTAAGTAATTTAGGAAATGCCCTTTCAGCATTTGCCGAAGGAGTAGGTGCATTTGCAACCTTAGAACTAAGTGAAGTTATACAAGAAGGTGAAGGAGAAAACGCAAAATTTACAGTTAAGAAAAAAGGTTCTATTGATCCGGCTGCGATAAGTTCAAATATTTCATTGCTACTACAAGAAGTAACTAAACCATTAATAGATTTTGGTGCCGCCAATTCAGACGGTGGTGGTTGGTTTAGTGATGGATTTTTAGGAACTGGTATTAAGTTGTTAGGTAATTTAGGAAATGCGTTAGGTAATTTTGCGTTAGGTTTGTCATTTTTCGGTACTATGGAAACTGTTAAATTTGACGAAAAAGGTGTAGTAATACCTGGTAGTCAAAAACCAATTGATGTGTTAGCTATCGGAACCGGAATTTCAGCAATAATTGGTTCGATAACGAAACCACTTATAGCATTGGGAGAAAATGACGACATGGATGACGGTATAGAAAGATTAGAAGAACTAGCATCGCCGATGTTTAAATTTGCAGAATCAATAGCAATCTTAGATAAAACAAAAATGACCAGTTCAAAATTCGTAAATGCTTTTTATTGGCCAATAACATATGCTGCAATGGCATTATCATCAAAAGCATTTAAAGGTATAGATGCCGATAAGGCAGAAGATGTTGGTGACATAATTGAATCAATGGTATCATCAATATCTGATTTAGATGGTAAAGGTGAAGGTATCGGTAAGATGTTTATTGATATGAAAAGTTCTATTAATGGAATGGACTTGAAAAAATTGACTAAGTTAAATTCATTAACGGAAAATCTTGCCGACTTTGCAGATTCAATGAATGGTAATTTTGGTGATTTAGAAGCTGTTTTAGAAAAACTAAAAGATGCAATTGCAGAAATGAACGGAATTGAAGTAGGTTCTGCTTCAGCAACAGCAACGGCTGCTCCAGTTACACAATCCGAAACAAAAATGGACTTATCTCCACTATTGGCAGAACTTGAATTGGTTACTGATACTTTACGAGCTGGTATAGATGTTAATATTCAAAATACATCATTTTCTTAATACAACATTAAAGTTTTTTAGATAGGTTAAATATCATAGAAGATAAAATATATACTATGAAAATAAAGAATTTCAGCGAAGAAGATACAGAAATTCTCTTAGAATATTCTAATGCAAAGACTAAATCAAAACCTATGGAAAAAGAAAATAAAGATAGTGGTATCAAAACCTTTAAAAACAACATTGCAGTATCTAAGTTTAAATGTAAAACTAAAAATCAAAGCGAAATAGTAAAATCTATTAGTAACAAAAATACTACTATTACTATTGTACATGGCAAACCAGGAACAGGAAAAACATATTCCGCTATTCAAGGAGCACTGAAAGCTTTTAAGACGGGTTCGTATGATAAAATATACTTATGTAAATCTGTAAAGACCTTAGATAACAAATCGGAAGATATTGGATTCTTAAAAGGTACGATGGAAGATAAGATTGCACCCTTTTTGTTTTCGTTTGATTTCAACTTTAAACAAATAATTAATCCAGGTACTTATGAAATGGCAAGACAATCTCAAGTAATTGAGTTTTTACCTCTTGCTTATATACGAGGTATAGGATTAAACAATTGTGTTATAATATTAGATGAAGCACAAAACATAAACAACGCAATTTTGAGAACTGTATTGTCTAGGATAGGACAAAATTGTAAATTGATTATCTTAGGAGATACACAACAAAAAGATAGCTCATCAGGACAAACTTCTGGATTAGAATTTTTAATTGAAAATTTTCAAGACATAGACGGTTTTCACGTAGTTAAAATGACTAAAGAAGATCAAAGTAGAGCAGACATCATAAATAAAATAGAAGACCGTTACGATGAATTAGAATCGAATGGAAAAAGAGTTGCATAGTAATAGTTATTATTCAATAAACAAAAAAAGGGAACTAAATCAATAGTTCCCTTTTTTCTTATAATTTTTAATTTACTATACTTGTTGTTCTGTAAAGTAATCACTTCTAAAAGTAACTTCCATTTCTAATGGGTCACCAGAAGAATAATCTAACGCTAATTCAGGTAAATCTCCGTTTACGAAACAATCGTGGAAAGTTCTTTGCCAATGAATATCACCTACTCTATTGTACATAGTAACTATAATTTTCGCATCCGAATAGTCCTTTTTAAGTCCCATTTCACCAGTTAGTGGGTTATAACCCAATCTTTTCCAATCTCTAAGCGTTTTATAAACATACATTTCATTGTCATCATTTAAGTTCAATGAAAATGCAATTGCTAAATCAACAACCGTATTTGTAGGAACTGTACTTAAAAATGAACGTTTTGACGTTTTGAATTCTTGTTCAACCGCTTCTTGTCCCATTTCTGTTGTAAGACCACCAATAGTTCTAACGTGTTCTAATAGTAATTCTCCTCCACCGACACCAGGTGGTGGTAATATAGTAACTTCAAATAAGTTACCAGCAACAAATTCCCATTTGTTTACGGATGCCTTTGAATTTTTGTAATGTGGTAAACTTGCCATATTATATAATTTTTTTTGTCTAAGTATTTTAAAGATATAGAGAACATTTTAAGTTCTCTATATCTTATTTAATCATTTTTATTGTACTGAAAATTCTCCTGATGCAATTGCGCCAGTTTTAAGAATAGTAACTCTTTGTACAAGTTTACCTAATCCTCTAACCGGTTCGATAGCGATATCAATAATACCCATATCGTTATCAATAACTTCACTAGTGTTATTTACAGTATTCATAACCGTTTGGTAATCATAAAGACCCCCATCGTTCAATATTTGACTTAGGAAACCATCAACTAAAGTTTTAATTTCTAATCTATTTTGAACGGTATTGAATTCCCATCTATAACTTTTAAGAATTTGCTCAACAGTTTCTTCAATGTAAATTAACAATTCTCTTACATGAATACTTGACAATGCAGATTTTATGTTTTGTTGTGCCGTTTGATTAGCATTGATTACGTTTCCGAAACCTCTGTTTGGTACAATAACATTCAATCCGAATGGTTCTACTGAATCTAATCCGGTTCTATCATAAATGTATTCAACACCTACAACATTATTTCCAGCTACTACACCTCTTCTTGGTCCTGCAATTATAGAGTAAGGTTTATCACTTCTATATTTTGCCATAAAGTTGTTAGAAATATACGCTGCTGGCGGTACTAATTTAGTACTTGGTCCTTCTCTCAATACTAAGTACGGATGATAGAAACCACAGTAGTTAGAACCTTGATTTAAACTAGGTAACGAAAATGTGTTACTTGGGTTCAAATCTTGATTACCACCGGTACTAACATATCTTGGGTCATATTCACTTCGTATATCAAGTTTGAATAATGGATTAGTAGAATCACTAAGTGCTTTAACAGACGGTGCATTTAAAATTGCAAATGCAAATTGTCTATTTTTACACAATGCCGTTAAAACATTTTTAGAACTAGGTTCAATCAATCCATCAAAAGTATCAACTATATATCTAAATGTAATTGCTTCTTTATCTGACAATGCCCCATACAATCCTGTATCTGTTAAAACTTTCAATATGGCATTTTGTCTAGCCGGTGTTCCATCTGGCATTTGGTCAGCTCTCATTGTAAATCCATCCAATCCTTGAACATTATAATTTGTTACAAAATTTGCAACGGATTTATATCTTTCAACTGTTACATTATTCGTACCGAAATAAACCGGGTCAAGTGTCTTAACCGTTACGGTACCACCACTTTCTTTTACCGACAATATTCTAGTAAATCTAGTGTTTCCTGTTCTAACATCAATGTTAGTTTTAGTTGAACCAGCTGTAAACCCTCTCATTAAGAAATCATCGGGAGTAATTAAACCAAGCGCATAAGTACTAGTTAGGTAAGTAAACTCATAATCGTTAACCTTAGTTACCGTAAAAGATGCATTGATAGCTCCTGACTTTGACTTAATCTCCATTGGTGCTAAACTTACTGTTTGTGTTGTTGGTGTTAATTTATAATAAGTTATTTTATGTGAAAGTTCGTTTGAACCTAACAAAGTACTTAAATCATCACTACCACTACCATTAGCAACATTAGATACTATACTGAATGAATCATATACACCATTGGCATATTCAACGGTATCACCACTTGAAATTGTACCAGCAAGATAATCTTCTCCAGCATCCGTAGTTTTTGTAAAGATGTAGTTAGTAGTTGATAATATGCTTTGGATTCCAATATCTGGATTACCTATTACTGCTTCATTAGTGGTACCATTTACACCTGAAGAATCGAAATAAATTTCAATTCCACCTTCGTCTTTTGAATATATTTGAATTTCTACTCTATCAAATAATACATTAATATTTTTTACAAGTGCATATGTAGTTGTCCCTGTTGATGAACATTTCATAAATGAAACATTTGGTTTAATAGATGCCGCATAAGATGTGAAATCAGCAATAGAAGTAAATGCTTCCGTATCTGGCGCCTCTGTTGATGTTGCCCCAAAATTAAAAAGTACTATTGTATCTTCTTTACCAGCAGGAGTAGCATACGGAGATGTTCCTGTTGTTTCTATTATTGCAGAAGTACTTGCAAATTTAGTGGCAGCCACGTTTGCTTGAAATGTTTTTTCACCAACTGAGTATAATTCAGTAGCATAACTTAAATTTTCTGTAATACCTCCCAAGTATGAAAGATAGTCAATTTTATTTAAGTTGGTTGCACCATCAATAGTACCACCTAGTAAATCAATAACATTACCAGACAACATAGTTGAACCATCAAACAAGTCTTCATCAACAGAACAGAAAAGTCCAGTAAATGATGTTTCTAAATTAACTAAATCTTGAATATACAAATCAGTTCCGTCAGCATCTTGAAAATTAGGAATTAATAATCCAATATATTCTCCTAAAGAAACCACATTAGGGTTTTCTAAGAATGCTACAAGACCATCACTAGTATTTCCGTTAATGTCTTCATATGTTTTTTTAATTCCGTTAGAATCAAAGTAATCACCCAATAATGGATCAGTTGCTAATTTTTCGAAATCGGAATAATCTCCTTTTATGATATTAACTCTAATACAATAATCGTTGATATAATCAGAACCATCCATAAATTCAGGAACATCTGATTCACCATACCAATCATTTGCTGTTGTGTTAAGACCTTGAATTCTATCTTGTGTTACTATAACAGAAAATGTTTTACTTCCTACGTTTGAAAAGTTCAATAAAGACTTAGTATATCCCGACTGTGCCTCAATATTAGATTGCGCTTTGTCCGAATCTAATTTCCAAAACTTACTTGAATTGAAATTTCCAGAAAGTGGTGCATAACCAGTTTTTTGGTTTTTGTCTTTTGCTGCTGTAGAAAAACTAATAAATTCAGTTTTGTCTAGTGCATCATTTAATATTAACAAGTTCAATGCAATAATTGGAGAATCCAATAACATTTCTTGCGCACTTAGATGAAAGTACGAACCTTTCTTTTCTAATTGCTTATCTCTTTTACCGTACACATCTTGAAAGAATGCATAATCCTGACAAAATACGGGAGTGTTGAACGGCCCAACTTTACTAAATCCAATAATCATTCTTATTGTAGAAGTAGTAGTTGTTACTATTTGTGATTTGTCGAACTCAAAGGTATATACCCCGCTTGATTTGATATTCGATAAATAAACTGGTAAACTCATAATTTATACTTATTTTAGTATATTTAATCAACAAAAAATATAAGAAGAAAATAAAAGTTTTTTATTTTTTCCTTGCAATTGTCATTTTTAATTCGTATATTGGATGACGAGGTATTACTAATTAAAAAAAACTAAAAAAAAGTTCATTTTAATAAAATAAAACCCATTAGTAATGCATTTAATAATTAGTAGATTTCTGAGGGGTAATATATACTATTAAGAAACTATGTTTAGTAAACTAACAAAAGTAAAAAAAGTAGAAAGTATGGCAAGAGTTAACATCAAACAATTAGGGATTCAGTTCAAAGAAACTAAATCAGAAAAGAAATTCAAATTACTTTTCGATACATTGAAACCGTCTGTAATAAACTATTACAAAAAATTTGATAATCCGGTTCAAGTTTTAGAAGATGCATATAATGAAGCAATGATTTCCATATGGAATGATATTGATAAAATAGATGTAGTAAAGTACAGTATAAGTACTATGATTTATCTAAAGGTAAAACAAAATATTATCAGATATTATAAAAGTACGGGTGGTCAATTTAGCAAATATGATATTGATGATCCGATTGTTAGTAATATGGTAATTTCAGATAAAAACATTTCAGATGATTCTTATACATTCGATCTTCAAGAAGATTTCATAAAAAATGAAAGCATAAATACCCTTTGGGATACTATAAAAACTCTATTAGATAATGAAACTAGTTACAATATGTTACATGATAAATATTGTAATCAAATGAAAACAAAAGAAATTGCAAAAAAGTATGATACTAAATTGCAAAATGTTTTAAATAGAATTTTTAACGCAAAGAAAAAGTTACAACTTAACGAAAACCTATACCATGAATTTATCAAATAAAATTTTTGATTTCATTACCAATGTTAACTATTGGAAAGAATATCGAGAACATTCTAAAATAAAAGAAGTTCTTTTAGAATTCTTTAGTAAAGAAGATCAAAAATTACAACAAGCATTTACAAACAATTTCGATTATCCGAATAGTATGACACAATCTCCAGTTAGACTTGAATACTATTCGGGAGATATTTACTATACGTTAAATTTCAAATCAAAGGAATTGTTTCAGAATCAAGAAACAAAAGAAAAAGCACTTTCTAATAGTTTAGCAATATTAGATAAGCATCTACCTTTGGGTATTACTTCTTTGATAGAACCACAAGCTCCGGTTCATATACCGAATACTTTTACATTATTATGTTACATAAAAATTCAAAATGACGATGTAACACTTTCTAAAACTATTTGGAATACAATAGGTACAATTTTAAAACCACTATCAATCGTAATACTTTTTTCAGCCGCAATAAAATATTTATGGTTTTAATTACATTTAATAGTAAAGATATAATAAATTAAAAACAATGAAAGAAGTAAAACTTAATCCTATCAATGAGGATGACTTAGAAGACAAAAGAAATATCATTTCTGAAAATTGCTTTACTGAATTAGATATTTCAGCAAAGGCTTGGCAAATGTGTTTCGGGGAAGATAATGTCTATGAAGAAATATCAATGTTGCGTTCTACATTTGCATATGTATTGGGTAATCATAAAAACGAACATGGTTTATCAAATGTAGATATTGAGAAATTTAGTATTCCTGACTCTCCATTTAAAAATGACGAAGAGGTTTGGGTTGATAAACTTTACGATTTGAAAAAAGAAGATTGTTTACATTACATAATGAATATTTTACTTAATTCTAAAGAAGGGTTTGTAGAATTAGCAAAAAGTGAATATTTCAAAGACATAAAATCAGATTTGATATTAGAACCACAAGCCTTGCTTTACAACATTGGTGCTACATTTGATAGATGTATATTGCTGATAAACAATAAATATAGTATATTAATTTTAAATTTAAAATAAACAATTATGGGAAAAGTTAAAACCTTAGAAACTCCGGTTGCTGAAGAAAAAGTACAAAGAGTGTTAGGTAGTGATATCGAATCATCTACTTTTGAAGAACTTGGTAAATCTTTTGAAGCAATTCAAAAAGAATACAGCGAAAAGACATACGAACTTTCGTTGTCGCAAGATTCTATTGCATTATTAACAATGGAAATTTTACCTAAAGTAGAATGGGTAGGACAACAGGCTTGGGACATTTCGGCAGCTCAAAAATTAGTTTCTGAATTAAAACCAGAATCTATTGCTAATGTTACTAAAGAATCAATCAGAGCATTGTTTCAATTTGTCGCAACCAATAAATATGTTGGGGTTGACCAAGTATCTCAAGTTTCTGACTTGTTGACATCACTTGCTGAAATTATCCAAAATCAAATTGGTAAAGACGAGCAATTATTAAGAGATGCTGGTTTCGAATTACAAGCTGCAGAAATGGGTATCACCCCAGAAGTTGCAATGCAAGAAGCAATGGCAGCCGAAAAAGCTAAATAATTTTAAGTATGAAAAGGTTTTTAGAAAAACTACCTTTAATAACTTTTATCCTTTTGAGTTGTACGTTTTTATATACGTGCAACTCAAATAGGAATTCTAGTAAAGTTATTAAAGAAAATAAGAAATTGACTTTAGAAGTTGATTCCTTAAAAACAGAAATTAAAGTTTTAGCTGACAGTACAATTACATTAAACAACTTTCAATTATTGTTAGAACTAGAAGGATATAAAATTTCAAAAAGAAATTTGTATTATAATAATGCAATCATTAGAACTAAAGAAAGACCTGATGACATAATGCACAAATATGATATTGAGATCGAAAAACTAACAAAAAAACTAAAGTAAATGTCAAAAATTACATTTTTATTAGATGCCGGACATGGTGGAATAGTTGATGGAAAATATACAACAGCACCAAATTTCGATAAAAACAATAAGTCAACTTGGAAAAAAAGTTGGTATCATCCTGAAGAAGATATTTCATTCTACGAAGGGGTTTTTAACAGACAAGTAATTGGAATAGTAAAAAACATAATGGCTATTAGAGGAATGTCTTATTTAGATATTGTCGATTCTGAAAATGATATATCGTTAAAGGAAAGAGTTGCAATGGCAAATGCATATCACAAAAAAGATAAAGATTGTGTATATTTTTCAATGCACGGAAATGCATCGGGTGCCGGAAAAGCACACGGCATAGAAATCTTTACTAGTAAAGGACAAACTAAAAGTGATGAATTAGCAACAAT
>TARA_R110000772_G_scaffold41479_5_pt1 | contig 59517 bp, 56 predicted proteins | sample TARA_R110000772 | Tara Oceans TARA_R110000772 (sample SAMEA4397948) | marine metagenome | biome: Polar Biome; feature: [SRF] surface water layer (ENVO:00010504); material: water (ENVO:00002006), including particulate matter (ENVO:01000060) such as... | depth 5 m | reverse complement strand
GGGCGTAGTCGGCCAACTCAAGGGTGGTGTGGTTCTCCGAGGTGAGAGTTAGCCACATAATCACCTGTTCATCGGCGTCGGCTTTACGCACCTCTGGCGGCTCGGCCTCTTCCGGTAGGCTGGCCAGTGAGCCAGAAACACGGTCGCGAACATCGTTGGCGGCGGCGTCTATATCGCGATTTAGAGAAAACTCAATATTGATCGACGAAAAGCCATCGCGGCTACTGGACTCAATAGTCTCGATGCCCTCAATACCCGCAATGCGATCCTCAATCACCTGAGTAATACGCGACTCCACCACCTCGGCAGACGCACCGGTGTATACCGTGCGTATCGACACAATGGGCGGGTCAATGTCGGGGTATTCCCGCAGCGGCAAACGCTCAAAGGCCAATAAGCCAAATGCCAATAGTAATAAGCTAATAACAACGGCAAAAACCGGCCGCTTTATGGCGGTATCAGAGAGCAACATGGTTTATTTGTTTCCCTGTGGGGCAACAGCCATACCGGCTTGCAGATTGCCAATGCCCTCGTAAATTAACTGCTCACCGGCGCTGAGGCCGCTGCGAATTTCCACAAAACCGGGTTTGCGAACGCCCAACTCAACTTGGCGCTGCTCGGCCTTGCCGTCGCTTAACAACCACACATAATGGTGTAACTGCTCGCTCAGCAATGCCGATTCCGGAATGAGAATGCCCTCGCGCTCAGATGTAATTAACACGACCTGCATCAACATGCCGGGTTTAAGGTGGCCATCGGCGTTGGGGATAAGCGCCCTGACCTTCAGGCTGCGTTTGATCGGATCTATGCGGCTGTCGATGGCGGAAATATGGCCAGAAAAATCTTCATTTAGCGCGTCGCTGCGGGCAATAATTTCCTGACCCAGTGCCAGCGCCTTAAGGTTCAGGCTGGGAATATAAAAGTCCAAGCGCATCACACTCAAATCATCAAGGCTGGTAATGCGGGTGCCAGGGCTGAGCAGGGCGCCGGGGCTGAGTTCCCGCAAACCTACCACGCCGCTAAAGGGCGCGCGGATGCTGCGTTCATTTAGCAAAGCAGAAATTTCAGCAATCTTGCTCTCGGCGCGCAGCTTAGAGGTTTGGCGTTGATCATATTCGGTTTGCGCGGCAGATTGCTTGGCCAATAAGCCTTTCAGGCGCTGCAGCTCACGCTCGTGCTCTGCCAAATCGGCGCGGGCAGATTTAAGCTGGGCGGCTTCTTCGGCTTGCTCTAAGGTCACCAGCAAATCACCGGATTTCACGGTTTGGCCGTCGTCAAAATGCAGGCTTTGGATCTTCTCTGTCACACTGCTGCTGATATCCACCGACTCCCGCGCCAGCAAACTGCCCAAGGCCTGTAAGCGCGTTTGTATGAGCTCAGTTTTTAGGGTTTGCACCTTCACCGGCGTTGGCGGGCGGCCCTTCGGCGCAGCAGCCTCGGGCGCGGGCTGGCAAGCCAGTATGCTAAGGCTAAGAAGGCACACGGAAGAGTAAGACAGAATCGATCTAAAACTATGGCTGTAATTAGCACCGAACATCGGTGAACTTCTCCCTTTAATGGTGCGCAGGCGCAAATAAAATAACGCAAAATGCCATGCTGCGCATAAATCCTGCGGTAGCCCGTTAATGTACCGGTTGAGGTGGTAATTTTCAAAGCTAAATAAGAATTATTTTCATTAACCTGGGGGTGGGCAGTAGTGTGCCTGTGCCCACGACTTCCTAAGCACACGGTTATTGTCGCCTAGTAAAAATTAATGCTGCTAAGAATCAATCAAGTACTTGCTCAAAAGCAGGCGGCACATTATTGTTATTTACATTGTTATACCGGCGTACAAGTAGGTACACCCGCACCGACCAAAGGAATGGTGAAGCGCTCATGTCGACAAGCCCTGCCAATTACTGCCTGCCTACGCAGCATAGTTTTCTTTCCGCTCCAGTTAAGTGCTTTGGCCAGCGTAATAAGAAAGGCCTTCCTACGCCAAAATTAAATATATTGAAAAACAATAAGTTGCTGTGCGGCACTTTGCGTATTAAAAAATTAAAAGGCCGCCTTCTAATAATTATTATGAGGCCGGTGGCCTCATTAACAGACTGTTATGCATTGAGGTCAATTAAGTAATTATTATGAAGATCCCAAGAGTGTTTATCTCCTATTCTCACGATTCAGCGGCACACAAAGAATGGGTGCTAGATTTTGCTACAACACTAAGAAATCGAGGTGTTGATGCCGTCTTAGATCAATGGGATCTCCGGCCCGGGGATGATCTTCCCCATTTTATGGAAACTGAGCTATCTAAATGCGACGTTGTGGTCATGGTTTGTACCGAGATATATGTAAAAAAAGCTAATGCAGGCGAAGGAGGGGTTGGTTACGAGAAAATGATTATGACCTCTTCATTAATGGAAAGAATTGATAGCAATAAAGTCATTCCAATTATCAGGCAAACAGGCGCATCCGTAAGGCCAACGTTTTTGAATTCTAAGCTCTACGTAGACTTTTCTAAAAATGAGGATGTTGAGTACAGTCTGGACGAATTATTAAGAACCCTCCTAGATGCACCTCTCTATGAAAAGCCTGAAATTGGCAAAAATCCTTTTAAGCCGTTAGAAAGCTCAAAGCCAGATAGAACAGCGGATGGCCTCAAAGAGGTAATGAAAGCTTTTGCAAGCGCTTTCGAAAAACTCCCCAGAGACTATGTAACAATGAATGACCTGCTCCCAAAAACCAATATGCATCGATTAACCTTTGTAAAGTTTCTTAATTCAGCTATGAATGAGGGGTATATATTCGAAAAACTTCCCGAATGGTATTCGGTAAGTGAAGCAGGTTACGAATATATGGTCGCACACGGAATCATAGATGCATAACAATCCGCTGAAATTCGTTCCGGCCACAAAAAACGTGGCCTCCACCGGACTCGCTTACGCTCGCCGTTAAGCGGGGCGTTATAACTTATGAGGAAAACTTGTGAAGTTTAAATATTCAATTTTAATTTCTATGGCTTTTCTATTTGCGGGATGTACTAATGTAGATGTGAATAGGGAGCCAAATTGGACTAGTGAAGGGAGTGATCTTTCCGAAGTATTGGTGTTTAGAGGTAAAAAGTGGTGGTACGGAAGAGTTGAATCTGGCTTTGGCTCTACAGAAAATTATGTCGTTGCCTTAAAAAACAATCAGTATTCAGTAGTGCCGGTACCAGTTGGTGAAAATATATTTCAAGTTATCGGCGCTGGCGGTTCTCCCCCGTACAAGTTTGATATGTCAATAACTGATGATGAGCGGAAATGCATTGAAATTCGCGGAAATTCGGCGTCTATGTCGATGATCTTAGTACCAATTATAGGATTTATGATACCTAGTTTCATCGCAAGTGAAGTTGAGTGCCCGAGTGGAGATCAGCTCTCTGAATATGAGCTTATATCACCAACGTTATAACAAGAGCCGGCAATTAGCTCCCTTCGGTCGCCGGACACCAAAAACGCTGTGCTTATTTTGTCTGCCCCAAAGTCGGGTGTTATGGGACTAATCGAGTGAGAAGAGAGTTTGCATGAAGGTCAAGTACCGGAGCTTCAGACGTCTTACCGATGTCAAATGCGGGTAAAAAGTAATGAGCTACGACGACTTTAATGATTTTTGTCGCGGGTTGCCAGCCAGTTCCTACAGCCTGCAGTGGGGTGGTTCGCATGTGTGGAAAGTTGGCGCAAAGGTGTTTGCTGTTGGCGGCTGGCAAAAATCGCGACAAATGGGCTTCACGTTTAAAGCGTCAGACAATAATTATGAAATATTAAAAGACGAGCCGGGATACCGACCCGCGCCGTACTTGGCCTCTCGGGGGCTGAAATGGATACAGCAATGCGAGGTGTTTGAAAACTCAGAAGAGCAATTAAAATACTATTTAGCTGAGTCCCACCGCATTGTGTCTTTAGGCTTGAGCAAAAAAATGCAGCGAGAGCTGGGGCTTAATCAAGATTAGTCCTCGTTTCTGCGTTGCGTCCGATTTGCCCTTATTTCTTTGGGTGGTCTAACAAATAGCGAATATTATTGTCTTAAAATTGCTTTCTTTGGCCGTATTCTCGCCGTCGTCTATATCACTAGCCGCGGCTAGTTGTGTTGATATCATTAAATTCTTGAGTAGCTAGCACATGGTCGTTTTATTGACGCGTATCACAATTATCAGTTTCATTATGCTTGCGGTGGGCTGTACTACGGTTCAGCAAAACGACAGTAGTCATTGGCTTGGGTTTACGGAGTCTGGTGTAGCGTCTTTTTATGCTGATAAATATCAAAGTCGTAAAACAGCGAGTGGTGAACCTTATAAGCACGAGCTTAACACCGCGGCGCATAGAACATTGCCCTTTGGGTCCAATGTGAAAGTCACCAATATCAGTAATAGTAAAAGCGTGGTGGTTAGAATTAATGATCGTGGGCCTTTTGTGAAAGGTCGTATTATTGATCTTTCAAAGTCGGCCTTTGATGCGATAGGCAATACGTATTCTGGTTTGATTGAGGTCGAGATTGAAGTGATACCATAGTGTCATCAGGGCGTCAGGAAGTGTGTGCTATGCCCCTAATCAGAAAAGACGAAATTAAGGCAGCGGGTACACCCAGTACGAAAAATAGGTCGTACATGTCCCAGCCTGCGTCAACTAAGTAGCCCGCCACAACCGGCGAGGCAATTGCGCCGGTTCGTCCAATACCAATGCCCCAGCCTAAGCCAGAAGCTCGTAACTTAGTGGGGTAGCTGTTTAAGGCTACCGCGTACATGCCGGTTAATGGTCCGGTTGCGCAAAAATTAATGAGGAACAGCAGGCAGTATAGCTCGGTAATACCGGTGGGTTTCCACGTAGAATATATTAGAATCAGCACACCGCCCAAAAAAGTAAGCGTCGCGATGACATGGTGTAATTTGAGCCGTGTTGACGATAAAACCCCGACAAAAATATTGCCGAACAACCCACCGATGGTGAACAGGGTTAAGGCATATATACCGGTGCTGAGTTCATAGCCCATATTAACGAACAGCTTTGGGGTCCATTTCATTAGCAGAAAGATCACCCAGCTACCGAGAAAGAAAATTAGCCAAAACCGCAAAGAGATCATCAAGTACGCTGGGCTTAATAAAACGAAAAAGCCGCCAGAAGATGATTTCTGAAGCTCTGTCGGTTCCGACAATGTCTCTAGAGTAGGCAATTTTAGTTTATTTAGGGTGCGATTGATTTTGTTCAGCCGGAGGCTATTGTCGCTGGTGTGGCTCGCTAAAAATTCCAGTGATTCGGGGATTAAGATAATCACCAGCGCTAGTAGTACGACACCTAACAAGCCGCCGGTTAAGAACAAACTTTGCCAGGTGGAATGTTCGAGTAAGGTGGCGGCGATGGGCCCGACGGCAAGTGCACCACAGGCAAAGCCACTAGTGACGGTAATAACCGCCATATGCTTGTATTTTTCGGATGAAAACTCAGACGCCAGCGCGGCGGCAGATGCCAATACGCCGCCAATACCTAGGCCGGTAATAACCCGCAATACGATTAAATGGCCGATGCCTGACGCTTGGGTGGTTAGCAGCATGGCAATGGCTATGGCGGCGACTGAGCCGATAAGAACTTTTCGCCGGCCGTAGCGATCGCTGAGCGCAGCAAGGGCGATAGAGCCCACCATCATACCCGCCAACTCAGACGACAGCACCACGCCCAGTGTTTTGGCGTTAATCCCCCAGGCATCGGCGATGTGTGGGGCAGCCATAGATATCGCCACAACATCGAAGCCGTCTGCCACATTGAGTAAAAAGCAAACGCCAATAATTAATATTTGCCGCAGTGAAAGACCACCAAGTTCGATACGATTGCGAATTTGGCTAAGGGAGTCAGTGGCGGGAGCCGGATTGCTACTTGGGTCTTGTGGCATATTATTAGGTTCTTATTTTACGTGTTGTTAGACCAGAGTATCGCTTTCTGTTATTGCAATAGTCAACATGTGTGTTGTATTTTTTGGAGTGGTCTTTGAATTGATATGAAGACATACGCTCTAAAGCTGTGGCTTGCAGCGCAATAATATGTCGATTTGAGGGGGTGGGAAGACCACCGCCGGTGGGGCGGTGGTTTAGTATTGTTTGCCTAGCCGCGCAAATTAAGCCGTACTAGCGCACGCTCAGCCGCAGCCAGTACTTGCTTAGGTGCAGTGCCGCCAATGTGATCTCGGGCATTCACAGAGCCTTCTAGGGTCAGCACATCAAACACGTCGTGTTCAATATCGGTGCTAAAGGTCTGCAATTCAGCGAGGCTCATTTCTGAGAGGTCTTTGTTCTCAGCAATGCCGTAAGCGACTGATTTACCAACGACTTCGTGGGCGTCGCGGAAGGGCAGGCCCTTGCGCACCAAGTAGTCGGCGAGGTCGGTGGCGGTAGAGAAGCCGCGCATGGCCGCTTCGCGGGTTACGTCGCCGTTGACGGTTATTGCAGGCACCATATCGGCGTAAGCTTTTAGGCAGTCTTTCACGGTGTCGATAATGTCGAAGAGGGGCTCTTTGTCCTCTTGGTTGTCTTTGTTATAGGCCAGCGGCTGTGACTTCATTAGGGTTAACAAGCTGACCAAATGACCGTTCACTCTACCGACTTTGCCGCGAATGAGTTCGGGCACGTCGGGGTTTTTCTTCTGGGGCATTATTGAAGAGCCGGTGCAGAAGCGGTCGGGCAGTTCAATAAACTTGAACTGGGCCGAGGTCCATAGCACCAGTTCTTCGCTGAAGCGCGACATGTGGGTCATCAACAGGCTGGCAGCGGCGGCGAATTCAATGGCAAAGTCACGGTCGCTTACTGAATCTAGCGAGTTTTCGGTGGGGCGGTCAAAACCCAGTAGCTCGGCGCTGTAGTGGCGGTCGATGGGGTAGGTGGTGCCGGCCAGTGCTGCGGCGCCCAGTGGACATTGATTGAGGCGCGCTGCGCAGTCTTGAAAACGGCTGTAGTCGCGCTCTAGCATTTCATTCCAAGCCAGCATGTGGTGGCCAAAGGTAACGGGCTGGGCGGTTTGCAGGTGGGTGAAACCCGGCATAATGGTGTGCGCTTCGCGGGTGGCGAGGGCAATTAAACCCTGCTGCAGGCGGCTGAGCTCGGTTACGATTAAGGCTAATTCATCGCGCAAATACAGGCGAATATCGGTGGCAACTTGGTCGTTGCGCGAGCGGCCGGTGTGCAGTTTTTTGCCGGTGATGCCGATTTTGTCGGTGAGCCGCGCTTCAATATTCATGTGCACGTCTTCAAGGCTTACTGACCACTCAAAGCGACCGCTGAGAATTTCTGCGCGAATCTCTTCTAAGCCTTCTTGAATTTTGCTGAGTTCGTCGGTGGTGAGTACGCCGACTTTGGCGAGCATGGCCGCGTGGGCTAGCGAGCCGTTGATGTCGTGGTGGTAAAGGCGCTGATCGAAGCTGACAGAGGCCGTAAAACGCTCTACGAACTGGTCAGTTGCCTCGGTAAAGCGGCCGCCCCAGGGTTTGATGCTCGGATCTTTGTCACTCATTGCGCAGTTGTTCCTGTATTGCTTGGCTGTAGGGCTTGCTCCCGTTGACGTGAACAGGTGATCTACAGACGCCTAAAAGGCGCCATTATAGCAGTTTTGCGTCTGACCGCCTGCGATCCAGTTTGTAATAAAATTGTCATATCCCGTCGCCATACTGTTTTTCCGTAAAATTGAGCCATTACGCAAGGAAGAACAATGAACGACGTCAGTTCCCCCCGCGCCAAATTAGTGGAAATGCTTTGGCAGTTAAAGCTGAGCTATGACAAGCAGGGCGATAAGGGCGTGCGTTACATCCATTTTAATACCTTGTTAAACGATCCGGCTTACCGCAAAGAGTTAATTGAGCAGGCGGCGGTGAGCAGCAATGCCGAAATTCGTGAGCTGGGTCTTGGCCTGCGCCGAATCAACATCAATACCGCGTTAACTCAGGGGCGTCACGATCGTCGAGTAGCCGCCATGAATCCAGATATTGCTGAAACCATTGGCTTTAAGCAGCTTGGCGCGCCCGCAAAACCCCTGCGCAAATGGTTGTTGATTGCAGGGGTGCTTTTGCTTGGCGGCGTAGTCGGTGCGGCTTTATTTAGTGACGACTTAAAAAGCGTGTATAGCGGCAGCAAAGTAGTGAGTGGCTCTCTGCATGGGGAGCAGCTTTGGACGAGTGATAAAACCTGGGTGCTAGAAGGAATTGTGTATGTTGAGGCCGGTGCGCGGCTGGTGATTGAAGCCGGCACAGTGGTAAAAGGGCGGGAGGGCAGTGCCTTATTGATTACCCGCGACGCCTCTATTCTTGCGCGCGGCACAGCAGCTAAGCCAATTGTCTTCACGAGTGCGGTGGCGGCAGGTAAACGCCGCGCTGGCGACTGGGGCGGTCTGGTGATGTTGGGTAATGCGCCGGTCAATACCGCTGACGCGCAAATTGAAGGTCTCGATGCTGGCGATACGCGGGGCATGTTTGGCGGCGTCGACGCCAGTGACAATTGCGGGGTGCTGGAATATGCCCGTATTGAGTTTGCCGGTTACGAGGTTTACGCCAATAACGAATTAAATGGTCTGACCTTGGGCGGTTGCGGCAGCAAGACCATTGTCCGCAATGTGCAGGTGCACCGCGCCTTAGACGACGGCATCGAGATCTTTGGTGGCAACGTAGACCTTCGCCATATTTTGATTACCGGCGCCGCCGATGACTCCCTAGACTGGGATATGGGCTGGACGGGCCGCGTGCAGTTTTTGCAAGTTCAGCAATACCCCAGCGTGGGCGATAACGCCTTTGAGGCAGATAACGATGAAATTAATCACGAGGCTGGGCCGGTGTCGCAGCCCACGTTTTACAATGTCACCTTGCAGAGTATGCAGAGCAGTGAGCGCCATCAGCGCGCCATGACGCTGCGCCGTGGCACGGGCGGGCATTTTTACAATATGGTGATCGACGGCTTTTCAGGCGAGGCCATTGATATTAAAGACCGCAGCACGGTGGCGCGCATCGAGCAGGGACTGCTGAGCTTTGGCGGTTTGTTTATTGCCGATATTGGCCAAGGTGGCCGCAGTTATTTTGCCGCTGAGGCTGGCGATCAAGATGACGACGGCGGCTTTGATGAGGCCGCGTATTTTGCGAAGACTGCTGAACTGGGCAATAGCCCCCAATTTGTTCAACGTTTGCGCAGCGAGACCGACCACGACTACCGTCTTGCGGCCAGCTCGCCAGCCAGAAACCATGCACAGGCAATTCCTCAGGGCGAATTCTGGGACGAAGCGGCAAACTATCGCGGCGCGTTTCGACCAGGGGCGAATGTGATGTGGACCGATGGCTGGACTGACTACCCAATTAACTGATTGTATCCGCACTCTTTTTTGAATATGCGCTCCGCGTTTTGCCTGCTATGCTCAGAGCTTACTAAGCTTAATTTTTGACATAGGCAGGCACTGTGCAACGACGCGAAGCGGATAAACCACTGGATTACCGAATTAGCCGAATTTCTTTTATTGGCGACCTTCTTAGCCCCCAAGCGCTATTGCTGATTGTATTGCTAGCGGTGCTATTGTCTCTTTCTTTGACCATTCTCAAATCGGGTTTGCAGCATTTTGACTGGTATCTGCTGGGCATGTCTGGCATGTATATTATTTGGTGTTTGCTGGGTGCGGCGACGATTTTGACCTGGTGCAAGCCGCTGTTTCAGCGCACGAGCACGGCATATACGGCGGGCATCAGTTTTGTTATTGGTCTTTGCTGGGTGGTGATTGTGACGGTGGTCGCGCAGTGGTTGGCCAGTGGCGTGATGCAAGGCGAAGCTTGGAATATCAATTTTTGGCAGATTGCCGACACCCTGGCGGTGGCGAGCCTACTGCTTGGTGTGGGTATGCGTTACGCCTACCTCAGCTTGCAATTTCGATTGCGCGAACAAAGCATTTTACATGCCCGACTCGACGCCCTGCACTCGCGGATTCGCCCGCATTTTCTGTTCAACACCCTTAATAGTATTAGTAGTTTGATTAGTACTGAGCCGGTGAAGGCCGAGCAGGCGGTCGAAGATTTAGCGGCATTGTTTAGGGCGAATCTACAGGGCGGCATGAGTATGGTGCCCTGGGTAGAAGAGCGCGATTTGTGTGAGCGCTATTTGCGCATTGAAAATGCAAGATTGGGTGACCGGCTAAAAGTAGATTGGCAGCAAGCGGAGCTTGGCGACAAAGTACTGGTACCCTCACTGCTTTTACAACCGTTGTTAGAGAACGCCATTTTGCATGGCGTGCAGCAGTTACCTGCCGGTGGCACGGTAGTTGTGCGCGCTAGTTTAAAAGGCGAAATGGTGGAAATTGATATTAGCAATCCATTGCCCACCAATGCGGATGCGCCAGTGGGCAATGGCATGGCGAATGAAAATATACGACTGCGCTTGCAAACCCTGTTTGGCGACCGCGCAAAATTTGGCGCCAGTCGAGACGGCGGTCAATATCGGGCCCACGCGTCATTTCCTTTAGCTTATGAGCGCAGGGCGATGGCGCGGTGAGAGTTCTGCTGGTTGATGACGAGCCCTTGGCACGCCAGCGTGCCGCGCGCTTATTGGCTGAATTAGACGATATTGTGGTGGTTGGTGAAGCCGCAAATGCCGAGCAAGCACTCAGTGAATTTGAGCGCTGTAGTCCAGATGTGCTGTTGCTCGATATCTCGATGCCGGGCATGAGCGGTATTGAGTTGGCCAAGCGGCTCGGTGAATATGAGCCTGCTCCCGCCGTGGTGTTTTGTACCGCCTACGACGAGTACGCGGTGGCGGCCTTTGAAACACATGCCTTGGGTTATTTACTTAAACCAATACAGCGCGACAAGCTTGCGGCCGTGTTTTCTCGTTTGTCACGCTTAAATCAAGCGCAGCTATCGGCCTTGGCAACAATGACAGCTGATGATCATGATCGCGGCCCGCGTCAGCAACTTTGTGTTAATAGCGCCCAAGGTATGAGCCTGTTGCCCGTGTCTGCCGTGCGCTATTTTTATGCGGACAATAAATACGTCAGTGCGGTTCACCCTGAGGGCGAGTTGTTGCTAGATGAGAGCCTCAAGGAACTCGAAGACGAATTTAGTGAGCAGTTTGTGCGCGTACACCGCAATGCCTTGGTCTCGCTGACGTATTTACAGGGTATTGAGCGGGTCGGCGTTGCCGCCTATCGAGTGCGCTTGCACGGCATGGCGGAAGGCCCGCAGATTAGCCGTCGCCATTTGCCTGCGCTGCGAGCGCGCCTAAATAAAAAATCCTAGGTTTCTATTATTGCCGTCGCCGCCGGGTCTGGCGGCCTTAATGGTTTTGTCAGCGCCGTCGCTGGCGTATCATGGTGCTCTACTTTGTCTTACGGAATGACTTATGTCCGATAATATTATCCGCATCGCCACCCGCGAGAGTTTGCTGGCCTTATGGCAGGCGGAATTCATTAAAGCCGAACTACAGGCCGCCCATCCCGGTTTACAGGTTGAATTATTGGGAATGACCACCCGTGGCGACCAATTGCTGGATTCGCCGCTATCAAAAATTGGTGGTAAAGCGCTGTTTGTGAAGGAGCTTGAGCAAGCTTTGCTCGAAGGTCGCGCCGACATTGCCGTGCATTCTATGAAAGATGTGCCAATGGAGTTCCCCGCAGGTTTGGGCTTGGCCATTATTTGCGAGCGCGAAGACCCACGGGATGCCTTTGTCAGCAACCATTTTAGCGCGGTTGAAGCTTTGCCCCAGGGTGCCCGAGTGGGGACGTCGAGTTTGCGCCGGGAGTGCCAACTGCGAGCTCAGCGCCCAGATTTACAGATTTCTAGTTTGCGCGGTAATGTGCAAACGCGCTTGCGCAAGCTTGATGAAGGCGAGTTCGATGCCATTGTTTTGGCGTCGGCCGGTTTAATTAGGCTGAAATTAGAGGCCCGAATTGCCTCGTATATGTCGGTGGAAACCAGCTTGCCAGCCTGCGGCCAGGGCGCAGTGGGTGTCGAAACCCGTATTGATGACGATCGCGTGAACGCGCTATTAAAGCCCTTGCACAACAGTGTTAGTGCAACGCAAGTTATGGCAGAAAGAGCCATGAATCGGCGCCTAGAAGGTGGCTGCCAAGTGCCGATTGCGGGCTATGCCATCGCCGACCCAAGCAACCCCGATCAACTTTGGTTGCGGGCCTTGGTGGGTGAGCCCAGCGGCGGAAAAATTCTTACCGCAGAGGCGCGGGGACCCCGGAGCCAAGCTGAAGCGCTCGGCGTGGCCGTTGCTGAAGACTTGCTGGCTCAAGGCGCGGGCGCTATTTTGCAGGCGGTGTATGGCAACAGCAAGCCAGCCTGATCTTGCCAATTTGCGGGTTTTAGTAACGCGTCCGGTAGAGCGCAGCGCTGAATTGGTCGCTGCGCTAACGGCGGCTGGAGCCAAGGTCTTAACCCAGCCCTTGCTTAATATTGCGCCGCTCACCGCGCCGCACCACGAGGCAGAGTTGCAGCGCAGCCGACAGCTGTTTATGAACTTAGATTGCTATCAACATCTAATCTTTATCAGCGTGAATGCGGTGAGCTACGGAATAGAGGCAATCGAGCAGTTTTGGCCCCAGTGGCCCGTTGGCGTGAAGGTTCACGCCATAGGTGCAGCTACTGCTGCGGCCTTAGCTGCGCGGCATATCGACGTTGACACAGTTGATAACGTTGCGATGAACAGTGAAAGCTTGTTGGCTACGCCAGTCTTACAGCATCTACAAGACCAGAAAGTACTTATAGTCAGAGGTCTTGGTGGCCGTGAGTATTTGGCAGAGCAGCTTGCGGCACGAGGCGCCCAGGTAGACTATGCTGAATGTTATCAGCGCCTTAGTCCGGCGCTAGATCGCGAGCAATTCCATACGTTACTGCGCAGGCAGGACATTAATATTGTTTGCGTAAACAGTGGCGAAACCTTGCACTATTTTCATTCCTTGTTGCAAGACGCGGCATTGAGCTACAGGGTGTTAGTGCCCGGCGAACGGGTAGCGAGTTTGGCTGTAGCGCTGGGCTTTACCCAAGTAATACAAGCCGAAAATGCCGGTACAGCAGCAACCTTGGCCGCTTTAAGGGGCTTTGTGAACAAATAAATTGACCGTGAACATGCTATTAATCAGTGAATTTGAGCAGAGAGAAAATAATGAGCGGTGACAAACCGGAAGATAAAAAAGACGTAAATTCCGAATCGGCCTCAGCGGTGCCAGTGCCACCTGAACCTTCGGTGAGCAAGAGCCAAGATGCCAAATCGGCCCCGCCGCCAGCACCCCCTAAATCAAACTCGCCAAAAGATAAAGCAGCCAAACCCAAACGCTCTGGTGTGGTCATTGCCTTGCTCGCCTTACTGATTGCGATACTGGCCTTGGCGCTGACGGCGTGGCAATACCAGCAGGAATATCTGCTGGCGAAAACCGAGGCCTCGGCAACCAGCGACTTAAAAGCCGAGCTGCAAACCTTAAGCGCCTCTCAGACTGAGCTAGTGGCAAGCTTCGCCGCACAGCGCGAAGCCTTGGCACAATTGCGGCTAGACAATAGCAGCCAATTGAACGCGCTCAGCCGCCGCAGTCAGGAGCTGGAAACCAAAATGCAGTCGCTGACCACCGTCGACCGCCAAGATTGGTTGCTTGCCGAAGTCGAGTATTTACTCCGCCTAGCGAATCAGCGTGCGCAATTGAGTCACGACCCTCGGGCGGCGGCGCAATTACTGAGTAATGCCGACTCCATATTGCGGGAGCTTGACGACGCCGCCTTACACCCAGTGCGCGCTGAGCTAGCCAAAGAAATTAGCGCCTTGCAAAACAATGCAGACGTCGACATTGAGGGGGTGTATTTGACCCTGCAGGGCCTAGCCACTGAAGCTGGGAAACTGAAGTTATATCAGGCGCCAAGTTACAGCACCGAAGAAGTAGAAGAGACATCTGAAGAGTGGCAGCAGCGGCTTCAGAGTGGCTTAGACAATGCCTGGGCCAAGTTGCGCAGCTATATCCGCATTCGTCACCACGACCAAAACTTTAAAGCCCAGTTGGCTCCCGAGCAAGAAGCGGCGTTGCGGGCGAGTTTGCGCTTAATGTTTGAGCAAGCGCAGTTGGCGCTGCTGGCGAACCGACCGGTTCTATACCAGCGGGCGCTGGATAAGGCTGCGGCGTGGTTGCAAGAGTATTATCAGCTCGACGACCACCGCGACGGCTTACTAAAGCAAATTAGCACGGTGCGAGCGATGCCCGTCAGCCCAGAGATGGCTGATATCTCTGGTTCACTGCGTAGCTTAAAAGTGTATTTAAAGAGTCACCGTTGGCAGCAAGAGGCGCGTAAATGAAAATTTTCATTGCGGTGCTGCTGGCCCTTGCCCTCTCTGCGGGCTTGGCGGCGGCGATACAGCAGGATTCGGGCTATATTCTGATCGCGTATGGCCAAACCACCGTCGAAATGACCATTTGGGTTGGTGTGGCGGTGTTAACGGTATTTCTGATATTGGTAATACTGATTTTTATGAGTTTGCGGCGCGGCGCCAAAGTCTCAGACAGCATTGGTTCCTTTTGGACTGTGCGGCGCGCGGCGCGCGGACGCAGTCATACCACCTTGGGTATGATCGCCTTCATCGAGGGTAATTGGGCCAAGGCGCGCAAATTACTCACCGATTCGGCCAAAGACACCGAAACGCCTCTCATCAATTACTTGCTTGCCGCTCGGGCCAGTCATGCCCTAGGGGATGCGCCAGGCAGCCGTCATTATTTGGGGCTGGCCGAGCAAACCAGCAATAAGGCAAGTATTGCGGTGGCCTTAACACAGGCTGAAATGCAGGTAGAAAATGGTCGTCTTGAAGAGGCGCTCGCGACCTTAACGCGGGCCCGCCGCAACGCCGAACGCCATCCCTCGGTGCTGACGCTGCTGAAAAAAGTGTATATCGGCCTGCGCGACTGGAACTCGCTCTTGGCTCTAATTCCGGATTTGCGCAAGCACGGCGGTATTAGCGAGGAACGCTTGGCAGAGTTAGAACGTGAAGCCTTAATGGGGCAGCTGGAACACACCGCGCAGCAGGGCGATGCGGCGGCATTACAACAGTGGTGGAAACACGTGCCGCGCACTTGGCATCGCGATAACGGTTTGTTGTTAAGTTATTGTCGCGTACTCGTTGCGGCGGGAGATTCTGCCAGCGCTGAAAAATTACTTCGCCAGTCTATAAAGCTTTGCTGGCACAGTGACTTAGTGAAACTATATGGTCTGATCGCCGGTAGCGATGTAGCGCGCCAACTCAGTGCGGCGGAGTCGTGGCGTAAAGACCATGGCGATGATGCGGTCTTGTTACTGACGCTTGGGCGTTTATCGCTGCGCAATGAGTTGTGGGGTAAAGCCAGAGAGTATTTTGAGCAGGCTTACCAGCTGAGCCCTAATAGCGAAGTGTGTTTTGAGTTGGGGCGACTCATGGTTAATTTAGATGAGCCTGCTGCGGCAGAGCGTTTTACGCAAGAAGCCCTGCAGCTGCAAGGACAGTCGCTGCCGAGTTTGCCGCAGCCCTCGTTAAGCAAGTTAAAGGAGTAGACGCGCGCAGTGAATATCGCCGCACTAGAAAAAATGTTGGCCAAAGGCAATGACAGCGCAATATTGCGCTTTGGCCTCGGCAAGGCGTATCTTGATGATGGCAATGTGGAACAAGCCATTGAGCATTTCCAGCAGTGCGTCAGTATCGACCCGAGCTATTCCGCGGCCTGGAAGTTGCTCGGTAAAGCCCTGCACAATATTGGTGAACCCGAGAAAGCAAAGGCGGCCTGGCAACAGGGTTTAGTCAGCGCCCAGGAAAAAGGCGATAAGCAGACCGAGCGAGAAGTCACCGTGTTTTTAAAGAAATTGAGTAAGGTGGTAAAGGAGTAAAACCACCAGATCTACGGTATTTGTTTACAGGGAGTAAGCTGATGTCTGATATAGAAAAAATGATTACAGCGGTCATCCGCCGGGAAGGCGGTTACGTCAACCACCCCGCAGATCGCGGTGGCCCCACCAACTACGGAATCAGTCAAAACGCCCTGTCACACCACCTTGGCCGATCTGCGAGTCAAAGTGATGTTGAACAGCTTGACCAGGCTGTTGCCCGTGAGATTTATAGGCAGACTTACTACCTTGCACCAGGCCTAGATCAGTTGCCTGAGCTTATACAAGAGTTTGCTTTCGACAGTGCAGTTAATCATGGCCCAAAACAAGCGGTGTTGTTTGTGCAGCGCAGTTGCAATTTGCTGGGCGCTAAACCGCCACTGCGAGAAGATGGTTTAATGGGCGATAACACGCGACGCGCCGCCAAAACCGCAGCGCAGCGATTTTCGGCTCGTCTAGTCAGAACTCTGCTCGCCGAGCGTCGTAATTTTTATTTTAAATTGGTTGAAGCAAAGCCGTCCCAGCAAGTGTTTTTAAAAGGTTGGTTAAATCGACTCGCAGAATTCGACGACGGCGATACACGCATAGTGTGAATAGCATTAGTGTGTTAGAAATAGAGTTTGCGCGGCACTCTAAATTGGATTGCGCAGTATTTGTTGTGAGATGTGCTAATGATTTCCAAACTACCTCGGTGGGTGGAGTACGGGGCTTTTGTTCTGGCGTTTGTCGCCGGAAATGTGAATGCCGTCGGCCTTATGGGGTTTCAGCACCAGTCAATATCCCATCTTTCTGGAACGGCAACATTGCTCGGCACGGGTTTAGTCAGCGGCACTTTAAACAATGCCATGCACTTGCTTGGGGTCTTGCTCAGCTTTCTTTGTGGCGCTGCTATTTCTGGGCTTTTTCTGTCTAGCGGCGCCCTAAAATTAGGTCGGCATTACGACTCCTTGTTGGTGCTAGAGGGGAGCTTGCTACTACTCTCAATTTATTTTCTTAATAACGGTTCATTGCTGGGCCATTATACGGCGTCTGCCGCGTGTGGCTTGCAAAATGCGTTAGTTTCAACCTATAGCGGTGCCGTGGTGCGAACGACCCACGTCACGGGGATTTTTACCGACTTAGGATTGATGTTAGGCGCGAAATTGCGAGGCGCCGGTTTCGATCGACGCAAGGCACTACTTTTTATCTTAATTATCTTTGGTTTTATTCTCGGCGGCTCACTCGGCGCTTATTTGTTCAGTCAGTGGCAGTTTTTCGCCCTCGGTTTACCGGCAGGGATGTGTTTAATTCTGGCTCTTGGCTATCGAGTTTATCGTGTTGCTGCGCTGCAAAAATTAGGTGCATCGTAAGCTGAATATTAGTGGCATTAAAGAAATAGCGGGAAGAATATGGACGAGCAATTTTGGCATAAAAAATGGGAAAGCAAAGACATTGCATTTCACGCGGCGACGCCAAATCCCTTTTTGCTAAGCTATTTTGATCAGCTGGGCCTCGCGAATAATGCGAGGGTGTTTTTACCACTGTGCGGGAAAACGCTGGATATTGGCTGGCTGCTGAAACAGGGCTATCGCGTGGCGGGTGCCGAGCTAAGCACCATCGCCGCCGAAGAATTATTTTCTGAGCTGGGTCTTACGCCAACGCGATCTGAACTTGGTGGAGTGCAGCGTTATCAGGCCCACCATTTGGATATCTTTGTTGGCGATATTTTTGCGCTAAATTCAGAATTACTTGGTCCGGTAGACGCCATCTACGACCGCGCAGCTTTAGTGGCCTTGCCAGACACCCTGCGGGCGGCCTATACCACGCTGCTAAAAGCAATAACGCACACCGCGCCTCAGTTATTAATTAATTATGATTACGACCAAACCGCGCAGGCAGGGCCACCGTTTTCAATTAGCGATGCCGAATTGGCAAGCCATTATCAAGCTGCGTATCACGTGAAATTACTCAGTAGCGACGCTGTGGCCGGTGGATTGAAAGGCAAGTGCCCAGCCTTAGAGAAGGTTTGGCTGCTATTGCCAAGGTAGATCAATAAAAGAGTTGTTAGCGCGAATGACTATTTTGTTGTGCCGCTGCGCTAGCTAAATTGATTCCCGCCATTGGGATTTTACGAAACGTTCGCCAGCGTGTCAGCAGTCGTACTTTGGCTCGGTTATTTCGACAGGAAACCGAGATGAGTTATCTGAAGTGGCGTAATCGTCTGGGTTATGTGGCAGAGCAATCTATTTAAGGCCTGCGGTATCGGTAGTCAAAAAGGGCGCTGGTCCGGTGACGAGCGCCCTTTATTATATTGATAGGTCTTAAATCATTTCCTTCATCAACGCCTGCAAGGCCGCTTCGCGATTACCGAGCAATTCTTGATACTCGCCAAGCATGTTTTGCTTGTCTTTCAGCTTGGCCATTTGCGGGCCGTAGTCGCTGCTGAGCTTGGCTTTTAGTTCGTCTTCGACTTCGCTGAGCTTGGCTTTGATTTCGGCGCCAAGTACACCGCCTAAAATACTGTCGAGGTTAGATTTTAGTTTGATCGCGGGCTCATTCACGGTGCCGTTGACGCTCAAGTCCATGACCAAGCGGCTGACGTCTTCGAGTGCGGCGGCCAGCAGATTGGCGGTTTTGTTGTCGGCGGCGGCGTTGGCAACCAGGAGTTTGGCTTGGTTGACTAGGCCTTTGGCGGAGCCTTTGAGCGTGTCGCCGTCTATGCCGAAGTTGGCGCTAATATTGGCAATGCCTTTTTCCAATTGCAGGGGCAGCTCTGGGCTTTGGGACAGTGAAACACCAGACAGCGCCAGCTCTTTTAATGCCATATTGAAAACGCTTTTTAAGGTGTTGTTGCGCTGGTCAAATATGCCGTCAATCACGAGTTGGGATTTCTGTTCCATGCCGCCACGCAGGGCCATGGTGATGGGTTTGTTCCAGTAGTCTTGTTGGTCGGTGACGTCGTTGATTTCACCTGAGTAGGCCAGTTTTTCACCGCCAATAACTTGGTAGCCGTCGATCAGGATTTGGCGGATGAGCAGTTTCACTGGCAATTCGGTTGGTGCTTCGGCGGGAGCGCTTTCTTTTGCCGCCATATTGCCCATGGTTTCTTGGTAGAGGCTTAGGCCGCGCTGTACAAAGGTATTTACTTCGTCGCCAAGCAGGAAGCGCAGCATGCCTTCGCTGCCTTGGTCTAATCCGTATTTGGAGAGCATGCGCTTAGATTGATCGGCGGGCAGATTGGCGGCCCGCAGCGTCAGGCTCTTCACTTCGGCAGAATCAGTTTTGATGTCTTCGTTTAAGGTTTTAAATTGTTTGAGATCGCTTTTAATGTCGTCGCGCAATTGCTTGGCACCTGCGATACGCTCGATCATGTTTTTCTTTTTAAGCTCATTCCAGCGGGTTTGGTAGGCTTCTATTTGGGCCTGCTCGGGCAGCTCGGTGGTTTTGGTTTCCCAGCGACTTTGGATAGTGCTAAAGCCGTTTTGAATCGCGTCGACCTCGGCTTGAATGGTGGCCTGCTCCTCGGCGAGTAGCGCGCTGGGGTCAGGCATGGTGATGCCGGGCAAACCGCTTTCGCTTTCAGGTTTTGCTGGCGGTAGCTTGCCGTCTAAGGTGCCGGGTGTGCTGCGCTCGGTGTACATTTGCAGGCCAGACAGCACAACTTGGTCGGCAATAAACTGCATTTTTAGCAAGGCCTTGGTGTCGACATCGGCAGACACTTTGGCGCTTTGCAGTAAATTGCGCATGGGTTCTTGGGGGTTGGCGACGGTGAGGCCATTTAGCGCGACATGGGTGGGATAGAGCTTAATATCGACGCTGTCGACATCGACCCGCGCGCCAACTTGCTTGCTGCCCTCGTGCTCAATCATAAATTTGGCGATGGGTTCCAGCGCGAACACCACGCCAATAACGGTAACGGCCAGCAGGGCGATAACGCCGCGAAGAATCCATTTGAACATACCAGTTTGTCTCCAGGTTTATCGTTGGTGCATAAGATTGTAGCGCTGAGCACGCTACTTGGGATTTTTTATACTTGATTAGAAAGTCTCAGACCAGAATAGTGTTGAAAAGTGCAATTAGCTATAAAAATTAAAGGCTTACTGTGAATTTAGCGTGCGCAATTGGTAGTCGTCACTATTGTTGGCATGGCGGTAGGCGGCCTGAGCGGCGAGGCCGGTCGCCTGATTAATACCTCGCCAGAGCAGCTCCGTGTGGTCATTGCTATTATCATGACACCATAACGCGAAGTCGCCATGGTGTTCACGGTCTATGTTGAGCAAGCCAATACTAAGCTGCTTGTTTTTGTGCTGTTCAATGTCTGCGCAAGGGTCTTGTAGGGTGATGATTCTGCCTGCAACCGCCTCCACGCTATTGATCAATACGCTATTACGCAGTAGTAGCGCGACCATATCTCCGCGCTGGGGTGGGCTTTGTCGTCCGGCGGGTAGCTGCAATTGGCGGAGGTTCAAACCCTCACAGCGCCAGTGCTGGGCAATGCTGTTAAGCGGCATTTTTGCGATGCGCAGGTCACTGCGAGCGTGGCTGATACACAGTGCAATTGTTGCGGGCGCGGTGATGACCTTGCCATTGCGCAGGACCACCGTGCCGGATTCAAGCTGGCAGTCACAGCGCCCGCAATTGCCGTTGCGGCAGCTGCGGGCGATTGGCAATGCTGCAGCGAGGCATTGCTTTAGAAGATCCTCGCTGCTGTTGATATTTAGGCTAAGCGCGGTGTCAGCCACCGTTAAGCACAAACTCGTCATTAGCCTTTGGTCAGGTATTCGGCATGCAGGCGAGGTAATAGTTGCTGCAGCGCCAGCGCGCGGTGACTGATTTGGTTTTTTTCGGCCTTGTTGAGCTCGGCCGAACTTTTAGCGAGTTCGGTAATATAAAACAGTGGGTCGTAGCCAAAGCCATTGTCGCCGCGTGGCTGTTCAAGAATAGTGCCCCGCCACTGACCTTCGCAGACGATAGGGGCGGGGTCGTCGGCGTGGCGGACAAAGGCCAGCGCGCAGTGGAAGTGAGCGCGACGTTGGGTGTTGCCAGTGAGCGCGAGCAAAAGCTTGGCATTATTGCTAGCGTCGTCAGCGTTAGTTCCGGCGTAGCGGGCGGAGTAAATTCCCGGTGCACCGTCGAGAGCGTCGACACACAGGCCCGAGTCGTCGGCCAGCGCAGCGCAGCCACTTTGGCGGGCAGCATTGCGGGCTTTTAAAATGGCATTTTCGATAAAACTAAGGCCGGTTTCCTCCGCCTCTTCCACCTTGTAGTCGGCTTGGCTGCGCAGTTCAATACCAAGTCCGCTCAGAAGGTCATTCAGTTCCTGGAGTTTACCTCGGTTGCCGCTGGCGAGAACGACGATGTGCTTGGTTGTCACGTTGTTACTCCGCCTATTTGTCTACGTATAGCATTTTAATGAATTGAACGTCGTAGCTGGGCTTGTCGTCGACATTGACTTGGAGACGAAAATCTCGGCGCTCGTCATTGCTAATGGCGAACTCGGCAATATAGTAGACGGCGTCCTGTTCTATGACTTCACGAAAATCTAATGGGGTCCGGTGGATTAGATCCGACTGAGTGCCGTTGATGGTGGCGCGCAGGGCAATATTGTCAGGGCCACTCTGGCGGCGCACCGACACGTTGATCAGGAATTTGTTTTTACCGCGCACAATGCCATAGCTGCGGGCGACCTGGGGCGTGAGGAAGCTGGTGTTCAGCACGCTGAAATGAACGGTGTCATTGCCAAACTGCTTGCTGGTTGCCGTCACCGGTGGGGTTTCTTGGGCTTGGCTGGCTGCACTAAAGCACAGTAGCAAGCCAAGGCTGATGGCGGAGAAAACGCGATATGCAAAATTCATAATGAATACTCTATTGGCCGGTTCATTTACTGATGTGATAGACCGCAGTAACGCCAAGCAAGTTCGGGAAGCGGTCGGCGAGTGGGCTTTGATTATTGTCGGCGCCGATCACTGCGCTATTTAGCACGCGGATCTGTTTGTCGGCACACAGTGCTTCAAAATCTTTTACGGTACAAAAGTGAATGTTCGGGGTGTCGTACCAAGTATAGGGTAAGAATTTTGATACCGGCATTTTGCCGCGCTGGCTTAAATACCAGCGGCTGCGCCAATGGCCAAAATTAGGGAAGGTGACAATACATTCACGGCCGACACGGAGCATTTCGTCGATGACCAAGTGCGGGTAGCGCAGGGTTTGCAGGGCGAGGGTCATCACCACCATGTCAAAACTATTGTCGCGGAAATTGCCGAGCCCAAGGTTAAGGTCGTGCTCAATGACATTCACACCTTGAGCCAGTGACTGAGTAATATTCTCAGGGTCGATTTCAAGACCAACCCCAGACACATTTTTTTGCTTGGCGAGGGTTGCTAGCAGCGTGCCGTCGCCACAGCCCAGGTCGAGCACGCGACTGCCTTCATTAATCCACGGCTGAATCAGGGTAAGGTCAAAGCGCATGGCCAAGCTCCTGTTTGAGGCGTTTCATATAAGCGTGGAAGACATCCATATAACGCGGGATCGGAATTAAAAACGCATCGTGGCCGTGGTCGGCTTCGATTTGGGCGTAGCTCACTGGTTTATTGGCAGCGACCAGCGCGTCGACTATTTCTCGCGAGCGGGCCGGGGCAAAGCGCCAGTCGGTGGTGAAGGAGATCACCATAAACGAACACTTGGCGTGGCTAAAGGCCTCGGCGGGATCGTCGTTATATTCCCGAGCCAAGTCGTAGTAGTCCAATGCCTTGGTCATCAGCAGGTAAGTATTGGCGTCAAAGCTGCCGGAAAAGGCCTCGCCCTGATAGCGCAGATAACTCTCTACCTCAAACTCTACATCGCTGTCTGAGCCAGAGCCGAGCGTCAGGTTGCCGGTTTTTAATTCCCGACCAAACTTTTGCTTCATGCCATCTTCAGACAAGTAGGTAATATGGCCAACCATGCGGGCCAGTGCCAAACCCTGACGAGGCAGGGTGTTGTGTTCTAGATAGCGGCCCTCAAAGAAATTGGGGTCCGAGGTAATGGCCCTTCGAGCAATTTCGTTAAAGGCGATATTTTGGGCTGACAATTTCATGGCCGAGGCAATGACAATGCAGTGGCGCAGGGCATCGGGATGCTCCAGCGCCCAACGCATTGCCTGCATGCCGCCGAGGCTGCCACCGATTATCGCCGCCCACTGAGTGATGCCAAAGTGCTGCATCATCAGGTACTGGCTCTCTACCCAGTCGCGACAGCGCAGCGGTGGAAAGTCTGGCCCCCAAGGCTTGCCGGTCTCTGGATTGATGGCCGTTGGGCCGGTTGAGCCATTGCAGCCGCCAATATTATTAATGCTCAGAACAAAGAACACATTGGTGTCGATGGGTTTACCGGGGCCAATACAGCTGTCCCACCAACCCGGTTTGCGGTCGTCCGGGTGGTGAATACCCGCCGCGTGATGATGACCACTGAGGGCGTGACAGATGAGTATGCCATTGGATTTGTCGGCGTTGAGCTGGCCGTAGGTCTCGTAAACAATATCGTGTTCGGGCAGCGCACGCCCACAAGCCAAGGTCAGGGGCGTATCGAAATGCAGGGTTTGCGGCACCACAATGCCGACGCTGCCATTTTGTTCCTGTGTCATCTAGACCGTTTTCCTTATAGTGCTTGGGCTTGGGCTTGGGCTTGGGCTTGGTACTGGATTGCGCCGTTTATTTTACGGTGTCGGCTAGGGCTTCGGGAATACTCGTCGGCGCCTGAATTTTCAGTGTTTTTTGACGGCTTTGGCTGCCCGCGCTGAGGCTTACACGCTGCTTGCTTACGCCAAAGGCGGCGGCAACAAATGCGATCAAACCGGCATTGGCTTTGCCGTCTGTTGCCGCTGCCGTGATTCTGATTTTGAGCCGATCACCGTGTTGCCCCGCGAATTCATTGGCGCTGGCCTTGGGCTGAATATGGCAGAATAAAACTAAATCGCCACCCTGCCATTGGTAGTACTGGGGGCTGACCACCGTGTTGCTGCTTTATAGCCCCATAACCAGTGCCGGGTGCAAGCCGGCACTGGCCGCCATATGCCGCAGTAGCACCTCCAGCACATTGATAATTAAAAACACAAATATCGGCGATAAATCGAGACCGCCCATGGGTGGCACGAGTTTACGAAATGGCGCCATCACTGGTTCGGTGATTTGAAAGAGCAGGCGTGCGGCGGGGTTGCTGCCGCCTTGGGCAACCCAGCTCATGATGATGTTGCCGATAATGGCGAAGAAATAGAGGTTGAGCAGGGCGCTGCAAATGCCCAGTACCGACCAAATAAGCAACTGGCCTATATTGGGCAGGCGGCCGCCGTAAATCTGAAACAGGATGGCAATACCAACCGCTTGCACCAGCAGGGCTAAAAGTAAGGAGGCGGTGTCGACCTTGCCGACACTGGGAATAATTTTTCGCAGCGGCAGTACCAAGGGGTTACTGACTTTCACAACAAACTGCGAAATAGGGTTGTAATAGTCTGCCTTCACCAACTGTAAAATCATGCGTATCAAAAATAAGGCGATACCAAGGCTGACCACGGTATTGAGTAGCAGTGTCGTAATTTCATTAACAGCACTCATTAAAACTATTCTCCATCCAGTTCAAGGGCGAGTTCTTCGGCGCGCAGGCGAGCGCCTTCTAAGGCTTGGTCGAATAATCCCTCCAAACCGCCGTCTTGCAGCAGCTTAATTGCACGTTCAGTTGTGCCTTTGGGTGAGGTCACTCGACGGCGTAATTCAGCGGCGTCGACATCGCTGCTTATGGCCATTTGCGCGGCGCCTAGCGCGGTTTGCAGGGTGAGCTGCTTGGCAACCTCGGGACTAAGCCCCATTGCCACGCCTTTGGCCTGCATGGCTTCCATCACTAAAAAGAAATACGCCGGGCCGCTGCCAGACAGGGCGGTAACCGCGTCTAACTGGGCTTCATCGTCTACCCAGAGGGCCAGTCCTACCGCTTGCAGAATTTGCTCCGCTTGTTCGCGCTGGGCGGGGTCTACCTTGGTGTTGGCAAATAAACCCGTGGCACCGCTGCGCACGAGCGCAGGGGTGTTGGGCATGCAACGCACAATAGCGGTATTGCCCCCTAACCAGTTGTTTAAACTGCTGCTGGTAACACCGGCGGCAATGGTGATGATCAGCGGTTGCTGCTTTTGCACGCTGGCGGCGATGTCGCCAGCAACGATTTTCATGATCTGGGGTTTCACTGCCAAAATGACAATATCAACCGCCGCAATTAAAGCGTGATTGTCGCTGCCGGTGTGCACGGGTGCGACATCGCGGAGTTTATCTAAGCTTTCGGTATTTGGGTCACTGGCCCAGATTTGCTCGGCAGCAAAGCCGCTGGCCACAAGGCCGCCAATGATACTGGCGGCCATATTGCCGCCACCGATAAAGCCAATACGCATTGTACTCACCACGTTAATCCTTGTTTTCTGATGCCCGCTGCCACACCGCTTAAGGGTGACGCGGGGAATTTGCCGACGGCAGTATATCAGCCCTGTTTTGATACTGGCAGTGAATGCGCCTTCAATCGGGCTTTGCCGCTGCGCGCGGGCCAAAAATATCACTGCCAATGCGCAGTATGGTTGCGCCTTCGGCAATGGCCGCTTCCATGTCCCCAGACATGCCCATCGACAGCGTATCGAGCTGTGCTCTGGGAAAACGCTGGCGCAGGGTATGAAGCAGTTCGCGCACGGCGGCAAAATTGCGGCGTTGCTGCGCCGGATCGCGGGTATTGGCGGGGATCGCCATTAAGCCGCGTAAACGCAGGCGGGGCTGGTTGAGGACTAATTCGGCCAGCGCCGGAATCTCTTCAATGGTGGCGCCCGCTTTACTGGCCTCGTCGTTAATATTGACCTGCAGGCAAATATTGAGTGGTGTGAGCTGTGGCGGGCGCTGGTCGTTAAGACGGCAGATGATTTTTGCCCGGTCGACACTATGTACCCAGCTGAAGTGCTCGGCAATATCGCGGGTTTTATTGCTTTGTACGGGGCCAATGAAGTGCCAACAGATGGCGTTGTTTTGGAGTTCCGCTTGTTTGGCCAAGGCCTCTTGCAAATAATTTTCGCCGATATGTTGGATGCCCGCGCTCAGTGCAAGCTGGATTTCCTTAGCGCTGCGGGTTTTGCTAACGGCCATCAGGGTGGCTTGCGGTGCGCTGGGGCAGAAAAGATGATGAGCTGCCGCGATCCTCGCCTGAATCGCTGCTATATTACTTACTATGGTATTGGTTGCTGTCATTGGGAGATTATGCCCGATCTCTGTCTAAGCGTCGCTTTTGAGGACCTTGGACGGCAAAATAAAAACATTGTGCTGTACGCCACCGCCGTCGCATTATAAGGTTTTGAATCTGTTGCTGCCTGCGCAGGCGGTGCTGTGCGGTTTTGATGTGCTTGAGGAATTTCATGGATATTACCGAATTATTGGCTTTCAGTGCGAAACAAAATGCATCTGACTTGCACCTTTCGGCGGGTTTGCCGCCGATGATCCGGGTAGACGGCGATGTCCGTCGTATCAATTTGCCGCCCCTTGAGCACCGTGAAGTTCACAGTCTGATTTACGAAATAATGAACGACCGGCAGCGTCGGGATTTTGAAGAATTTTTGGAAACAGACTTTTCCTTTGATGTGCCTGGTGTGGCCCGTTTCCGGGTAAACGCTTTTAATCACAATCGTGGTGCCGGTGGCGTATTTCGGACGATTCCGTCCAAGGTTTTGTCTATGGACGACCTTGGCATGGGACAGGTTTTTAAAGATGTCTCGATGTTGCCTCGAGGCTTGGTATTGGTTACCGGGCCAACGGGTTCCGGTAAGTCGACAACCTTGGCGGCGATGATTGATTATATCAATGACAATAAATTCGACCATATTTTGACCATTGAAGACCCAATTGAATTTGTACATGAATCAAAAAAATGCCTGATTAACCAGCGTGAAGTGCACCGCGATACGCACGGCTTTAATGAGGCCTTGCGCTCGGCGCTGCGCGAAGACCCCGACATTATTCTGGTGGGCGAGTTGCGTGATTTGGAAACTATTCGCTTGGCCCTGACTGCCGCAGAAACGGGTCACTTGGTGTTTGGCACCTTGCACACCACCTCCGCAGCCAAGACTATTGACCGGGTTGTTGATGTGTTCCCTGGTGATGAAAAATCCATGGTGCGTTCTATGCTGTCGGAATCTTTACAGGCGGTTATTTCGCAAACCTTGTTGAAGCGGCCAGAGGGCGGTCGAATAGCCGCGCATGAAATCATGATTGGTACGCCGGCAATTCGTAACCTGATTCGGGAAGACAAAGTGGCGCAGATGTACTCGGCAATTCAGTCTGGTGCAGCGCTGGGTATGCAGACCATGGATCAGTGTCTAAAAGAACTATTGGCCAAGCGCAAGATCAACCGCGATGCGGCCCGGCTGAAAGCGCGTTTCCCGGAAAACTTCTAATGGCGCGCATAAAACGACGTAGCCTGGGGATGGCAAAGTGGAAATAGAAAAACTGCTAAAGATTATGCAGGATAAAGGTGCCTCCGATTTATTTATTTCGGCGGGGGTGGCGCCGTCGATTAAAATTAATGGCCAAATGATTCCCATGAGCAGCAATGCTTTGAGTCCCGAGCAAGCGCGAGAAGTCGTGCTGGGGGTGATGAACGATCAACAGCGCCGGGAGTTTGTGCGGGACAAAGAATGTAATTTTGCCATTAGCTCTCGGGGCATTGGCCGCTTCCGGGTTAGCGCATTCTACCAGCGCAATTTGGTGGGGATGGTGCTGAGGCGTATTGAGACCAAGATACCCACAAGCGATGAGTTGGGCTTGCCAGAGATTGTTAAAGAGCTGGCAATGACTAAGCGCGGTTTGATTATTTTTGTTGGCGCCACCGGCACCGGTAAGTCGACGTCACTGGCGTCAATGATTGGTCACCGCAACGAGAACTCGCGGGGGCATATTATTACGGTAGAAGACCCTATTGAGTTTGTGCACCAGCATCACGGCTGTATTGTAACTCAGCGCGAAGTGGGTATTGATACCGAGTCTTTTGAAGTTGCCTTGAAAAACATGCTGCGCCAAGCACCCGATGTCATCATGATCGGCGAAGTTCGAACCCGAGAGGCCATGGAGCAGGCGATCACCTTTGCTGAAACCGGCCACCTCTGTCTGTGTACCCTGCACGCCAATAATGCCAACCAGGCCTTAGACCGAATTATTCACTTCTTTCCCGCCGACCGTCATCCTCAGTTGTGGATGGATTTGTCGCTAAACCTCAAAGCAATGATTGCCCAGCAGTTGGTCCCAACCCGCGATGGTCAGGGCCGCCGAGCCTGTGTTGAGGTGCTGCTGAATACACCGCTGGCTTCCGACTTGATTCGCAAGGGCGATGTGACGGGCATAAAAGACTTAATGCGCAATTCTACCGAACAGGGCATGCAAACCTTTGATCAAGCCCTCTACGACCTCTATCTGGCGGGCGAAATCACCTATCAGGATGCGATTGCCCATGCTGATTCGGCCAATGATTTGCGCTTATTGATTAAGCTTGGGGCCGACAATGACCCAGAAAAAATGAGGTCGATGGCCGGTGGTTTAAGCATGCAGGAAGACGAAAACGACAACCGTCCGAGCTCGGGCAATAATGTTAGGCGGCGTTAGCCCCGCATCCAGCTTTCTAAAATAATCACCGCGCTGCGACTGTCGACGCCTTGTCCTTTGAAGTCGCGGGAGTCGCTGTCGGCAATAATATCGCCTTTGGCTTCGAAGCTGGACAGGCGTTCATCGGCAAAGTGCACGGGCAGACCAAAGCGGCCGTGAAGGCGGTTGCCAAATTTGCGGGCGCGGTGAGACATCTCTGATTTGCTGCCATCCATATTCAGCGGTAGGCCGACTACGATGGCATTGGGTTGCCAAGTTGCAAATAAGTTATCGATGTCTTCCCAGCGCGGTATGCCGTCTTTGGCGGTGACCGCGCCCTGTGGTGAGGCGGTGCCGGTCAGGGTTTGACCCACCGCGCAGCCGATCCAGCGTAGGCCGAAATCGAAACCGATCAGGGTTTGGGGTTTTGCTGTCATGAAGCTGTTCCTGGCGAGGGTGGCGTTTTGGCCATATTTCGGTGGTGAAAATACCTGCTACGCGTGACCACTATCTGAGCCGAGCTGGCTGAAGGTGATTCCGAGTACCGCCAGCGCCGCGTCTATTTTCTGATCTGAGGGCACATTAAACAGTACTTCTTCGCTGGCAGGTAGGGTCAGCCAGGTATTGCTTTGAATTTCCTCTTCTAGCTGGCCAGCGTCCCAGCCGGCGTAGCCAAGCGCGATTAGGCATTGGCTGGGGCCACGGTTAAGGGCAATGGCCTCAAGAATATCCAGTGAGGTCGTCAGGGCAACGGTGTCGGTAACTTCTATACTTGCCTGCCACTGGTGGTGGTCGCGAAGGTGAAGGACAAATCCTCGATCAGTGTGCACCGGACCACCGGCGAATACGGGGTCGCGATGTTCAAAAATTTGACCGTCGATCTCTAGTTGCTCAAGTATTTCGTCTACCTCCATGCCGAGGGGGTGGTTGATGACAATACCCATGGCGCCTTGGTCATCGTGCTCACAAAGATAGGTAATACTGTGGGTAAAGATGCCATCCCTCAAGCCGGGAAGGGCAATAAGGAAGTGGTTTTTTAATGACGGGAAGGCACTTTGATTCATGTTACTGAGTATGGTTTAAGTTGTGATAAACACAAGAATAAAGCCCTTAGTTCAGACTGGCCTTTAGTCCTTGGCGTTCAAAACGCCAGGTGCGAACGATGCCGAGGCGGTTTTTGCCATCTAACACCTCTGCGGGAATCGCCTCATAAGGCGCGGCTTTACGGACAATTCGATGGGCCGCTTGGTCGAGTACCGCACTGCCTGAGCTACTGAGAATCCGCACTTCGTCGATTCGGCCGTCGGGCATAAGCATTAGCAATACGCGCAATTCGCCCTCTATACCCTTGCGCCGCGCTTCCTCCGGATAATTGGCATTGCCAATGCCTTCTATTCGCTGTTCCCAGCGGTTTAGGTAGAGCGCGTCCGGTGAGCCTTTGGTGGCTACTGAGGTAATGAATTTTGGCCTCGGCATACGTGCATAAGACTGATTAAGCTTGTCGAGTTGAGCTTCTAGGGAGGCAATATTGTCGCTTAGCTCTGTGCTGTCGTCGCTGCCCTGCCATTGTTGCTGTTGCAGAACCATACGGGTATTGCGCTCGGTGCTACTGCGGGTGTTGTTCGCGGTGCTCGTTAGCTCCGGCGACGGTGCGTGCTGGGGGGTGTTTTTGGCAAGTTTAAGTGCATTTTCGCTCGCGGTGACGTCGTGAAAAGCGCTGTCAGACATGCTGCGGAGTTCGGCCTTTTGCTCGAGGCTGCCGCTGCCGATTTGATCGTATTGGGCAAGATAATCGGCCTCAATAGGCGCGTCTTTGCTGCGGTACTGCGCTAAGGTGATCTCCAAGCTGGGTAGTTTTATGCGGGCGTCTGCCGGGGCGAAATTTAAGCCCAGAATGACGGCCAAATGCACGGCGGTGGCGACGACAATGATAAAACCAAGCCGCTCCGGCGGCGGCTGGTCTTCAATAAATACAAGCTCATTACCCATGCGTTGGGGCCGACGCAGCTAATTTGGCGGCGATGCAATCCATAAGCTGGCCCGCGATATCGGTGCCGAATTGATCGTCAATTTCCCGGATACAGGTGGGGCTGGTGACATTGATTTCGGTAAGATACTCGCCAATCACGTCTAAACCAACAAACAGCAAACCTTTTGCCTTGGCAATGGGGCCGACTTCAGACGCAATGCGGCGATCGCTGTCACTTAATGGCTGTGCGCGGCCGGTGCCGCCGGCGGCCAAGTTGCCGCGGGTTTCGCCCTTGGCTGGAATGCGGGCCAGGCAATAGGGCACGGGCTCGCCGTCAATTAAAAGAATACGTTTGTCGCCTTCTTTTATTTCGGGCACATAGACTTGGGCCATAATGGTGGTGTGGCCGTGATTGGTGAGGGTTTCCAGTATCACCCCGACATTGGCGTCGTCAGCGCGGAGCCGGAAAATAGAGCTGCCACCCATGCCGTCCAAGGGTTTCATGATCACATCGCCATGTTCGGCATGAAAGGCGCGTAGGCGTTTTTGATCTCGGCTAACCAAGTGGATCGGCCCGAGCTGCGGAAACTGCAGGGCAAACAGTTTTTCGTTGCAGTCGCGCAGGCTCTGGGGCTTGTTTACCACCCAGGCACCCTGCGTTTCGGCCAGTTCTAGGATGTGGGTCGCGTAGAGAAATTCATTGTCAAACGGTGGGTCTTTGCGCATCAGAATAACGTCGAGTTCGCCGAGGCTAATATCTTTGCTGTCGCCTAGCTCGTAGAAATGCTGGGGGTCTTTAAATACCTGAAGTTGACGGCTGGTGGCGCGGGCCTGGCCACCACTGACGTATAAGTCGGCAATGGTCATGTAATGTATTTGCCAATTGCGTTCAGCGGCAGCCCATAACATGGCGAGTGTAGAATCCTTTTTGTACGTAATATGATCAATGGGATCCATTACAACACCCAAACTAATTGTCATTTTGATACCTATGTCGAAAACTTCGCGGAAAGGGGTTTCTTATACGGGCCTGCTGAGCTAATAATTAGCCCTCACAGAATACCGCTAAAATAGCGCATTATCGCAAGTTCAGGCAATTTTGCATTAGTGACCTACTTTGCGATGATGGTGTCAGAGCGAATTCCGTGTGAAAATCAAATGAGTGTGCGCTCGAATAAGGGAATGTTAGTGCATAAATTGAAACCTGCAAAAGGTTCGCATTACCTATGGAAGTCAATTTCTCAAGTTTAAAGGTTATGATTATTGATGACAGCAAGACTATCCGTAGAACCACTGAAACCTTGCTCGCCAAAGAAGGTTGCACCGTGGTTACTGCCGTTGATGGTTTTGATGCTTTGGCAAAAATAGCTGATACTAAACCCGATATCATTTTTGTTGATATTATGATGCCGCGTTTAGATGGCTATCAAACCTGCGCCTTGATAAAAAATAATACTGAATTCAAGTCGACGCCGGTGATTATGTTGTCGAGTAAGGACGGCTTGTTCGATAAAGCGAAAGGCCGTATTGTTGGCTCAGATCAATACCTTACAAAGCCATTTAGTAAGGGTGAGTTGCTCGAGGCAATTCAGACCCACGTACAGATTGCGCACGCGCAATAATTGTTAGACTCACTGTTTGAGCTGGGCTATACGCCGCTGCTTTTGGCGGTGTTATGTGCCGTATTAACGCGGTGCGAGCGAGGGAAGCAATATGCCACGGGTGTTAATAGTCGACGATTCGCCGACTGAAATTTTTAAAATATCGCAGATCCTCAATAAGAGTGGTTATGAGGTATTGACTGCTGACAGCGGCGAGAAAGGGATAGAGCTCGCGAAACAAGAAATGCCAGATGTGGTCTTGATGGACATTGTCATGCCGGGATTAAATGGCTTTCAGGCCACTAGGCAACTAAGTCGCGACCCCGAGACCAGTGGTATCCCCGTTATTATTGTCACGACCAAAGATCAGGAAACAGATCGGCTGTGGGGCCAGCGTCAAGGTGCCAAGGGCTATTTGACAAAACCGGTGGACAGTAAAGGCTTGTTAAAGGCGATTGATGCCGTACTTAATTAAATGCGCAATTAACTACGGTGAACGGAAGCATGTCTGACACCTCGTCGTTTGATTATTTAGTAGCACTCTCCCAACGCTGCCAATTAGGAATAAGTGGTCTACCCAGTGGCCGGGATCAAGTGGCTGCTAACTGGAGTGGCGTCGGTTTTTTATTGGGAGAGCATTACTGCGTGGCGGCTATGGATGATATCGCCGAAGTGCTCACCGAGCCTGCGAGCACTCGTCTGCCAGGGGTAAAGCCTTGGGTGAGGGGCGTGGCGAATGTTCGCGGTCGATTGTTGCCGCTTATCGATTTAACTGCTTTTCTTGGCGAGGTCAGAACCACGGAGCAGCGTCAGCGTCGCGTTTTGGTTATTGAAAAAGGCGACATCTATCTTGGCTTGATTGTTGATAATGTCTTTGGCATGCAACATTTTCCTGTTGATCAATACCGTCTTGACTCAGTTCATGCCAGCGCGAGGCTGGCAAAATATGCTCAGGGTGCTTATCTGCACGCGGATCGTTTCTGGGCATTGTTCAGACCAAGCCAATTAATTAATGACACAGATTTTTATACGGTTGCCGCTTAATAAGGCAGCGATTAACACATCTATTTTAAATGCTGGGAGTTGGGGTAAATGAAAGCAGGTAATCAAGGAGCGATGGCGCGACTACGAACCAGCCGTGCAGTCAGTGTTCTCGTCTTATTTATGCTGGTCGGTTTTGTTGGCGCGGGGTTTAACACGTATATCATTCTACGAGACGCCGATCATGATCAGCGTTATTTAGAACTCACCAGTGAAATGCGACTTTACGCTCAGCAATTGGCTAATAATGCCCGCGAAGCGGCATTGGGTGATCAGAGCCAGTTTGACTCCTTGGCGCGGGCGCAGCGAAACTTTGAAACAGCGCGCAGCCAATTGGTGTCGGGCAGTAAAAGCCTGCCATCCCCGGCGGCATTGTTAGGTAGCAATGTTGACGAACTCAACCGTCTTTGGGCGCAAGTGAATAGCGCGACGGAAACCATCGTCAACAACCGCGAGCGGATTGTTTTTCTCTACGAGGTCGCCGAAAACCTCAACAGGCTGATTCCTCAGCTGCAAGTGGGCAACAATAAACTCGTTGAAATTTTTCTAAAGACCGGCGTGTCTGCGCAACAAGTTGCCATTGCCCAGCGTCAGTCGTGGTTGGCAGAGCGTATTGCGCGCAATGTTGACAAAATGATTGGCGGTACCGATGCCGCGACGTTGGCCGCAGAGCAATTTACGATTGATGCCAGTGAGTTTGCCACGGTACTGCGAGGCATGCTCGGCGGCAATAGCGCGATTGGCGTTGATAAAGTCAGCAATAAAGATGCGCGGTTAATACTCACCGAAATGTCGACCTCCTTCCAAATGATCAGTGGCTCGATGGAAGAGATTTTTCAGGTCTCGCCTGAACTCTTAAAATCGTCGGAAGCGGCGGCATTAATAGCAGCGAACGTGCCACAAATCACCTTGGTCACTAGCAAGTTATCTGCCGAGATCGCCACGCTCGATGAGCAGCGGTCTTGGTCGGTTGCGACGGCAATGATGTTTGTCGGCTTAATTCTTGTTGCCCTGAGCCTATTGGCTTGGCAGTCCATGCGCAGCACCAATTTACGCTTGCGTGAAACAGCCGACGCGAATGAACGCAATCAAACGGCCATTTTGCGCTTGTTAGACGAACTCGCCGATCTCGCCGACGGTGATTTGACAACCTCCGCCACCGTAACCGAAGACTTTACTGGTGCTATCGCCGACTCGATTAACTACACCATCGACCAATTGCGGGTATTGGTATCGCAGATAAACGAAACAGCGGTGCAGGTTTCTTCGGCGGCTCAGAACTCCCAGTCTACGGCCTTGAACCTGGCTCAGGCCTCTGAAAGCCAGGCCAAGGAAATTGCTGGTGCTTCCGCCGCGATCACTGAAATGGCACTTACCATTGACCGAGTCTCTTCCAATGCGCGGGAATCTGCCGCGGTGGCACAGCGCTCGGTAGCCATCGCCAATACCGGTGCGGAAGTGGTGCAGAACACCATTAAAGGCATGGATAATATTCGTGAGCAGATTCAAGAAACCTCGAAGCGAATCAAGCGCCTAGGTGAATCGACCCAGGAGATTGGTGATATCGTTTCTTTGATTAACGACATTGCCGATCAAACCAATATTTTGGCACTGAACGCCGCAATTCAGGCCTCGATGGCTGGCGACGCCGGACGCGGCTTTGCTGTGGTTGCCGACGAGGTTCAGCGTCTTGCTGAGCGCTCATCTGGCGCAACAAAGCAGATTGAGGCGTTGGTTAAAACCATTCAGTCGGACACCAATGAAGCGGTTATTTCCATGGAGCAAACAACCTCGGAAGTGGTTCGCGGTGCGCGCTTGGCCCAAGATGCGGGTACGGCCCTGACGGAAATCGAAGCGGTATCTCAGGAATTGGCTGAACTCATTGAAAATATCTCTAGCGCTGCTGCCGATCAGGCAACGTCAGCCGGACAAATCTCTTCAACCATGCGGGTTATCCAAGAAATTACCTCGCAGACCTCGGCGGGTTCAACGGAGACGGCTCGTTCAATTGGTGCGCTGGCGGAGATGACTAACGACTTACGTAGCTCGGTTGCCGGTTTTACCTTGCCAGAGCAGCAGGCTTAGCGCCCAGCTAGGCGGGCACTGAATATCAGAGTTTAATGACATGACGGATCGCCGAGATTATATCGCGCTGGAATGGGTTTCCGGAGAAATAGCGGAGTCCCTAGGCCAGTGCGTGCTGTTGCTCAAGGACGTGCTGCTTACCGGAAATGAAGCGGCTCTAGAGCGTGCGACGGCAATACTGCACCAGGTGCAGGGCAGCTTGCGGATGATTGAGTTCAGCGGCCCAGCCTTGTTAGTAGAAGAAATGGAGGAAGCGTTGCTGTCTTTGCAAGATGGCAGCATGCCCCGTTCACAAGCTGATATCGTTCAGGCTGTATTGAACAGCGCCCGCGATTTACCCACCTATTTGCAGCGTTTAAGTGATTCCCAGCGGGAGTTGCCGGCATCCTTAATTCTTATTTTTAACGATTTACGTGCGGCTACCGGCAATACCCTTTTATCGTCATCGGTGCTATTTAATCCGCGCTTGGCACTGGTGATCGACGACAACGAACGGCATCAGCAGCTGCCTGAGGCAACTTTTTTGGAGTTGGCGGGCAAGCTGCTGAAAATGTACCAAATTGCCATGGCCGCCTATATCCGTGGCGGCGACGATCAGCAAAACCTCGTTTACCTCGGCAAGGTGTGTGGTCGAGCGGCAAAATTGTGTGCTGGCAAGGAACAGAAATTTCTTTGGCTAGCGGCGTTAGCCTTAATTGAAGGCTTGGCCAATAAGTCTATAGCGCGTCACTTTGCTATTCGGGATTTATTGGCGCGCCTCGAAATTGAGCTTTCGGCCTTTGCCCAGCTGGGTGCGTCGGCCAGTGATCGCAAAATAGGGCGTTCGCTATTTAAAGATATTCTCTTTTATGTGGCCAGCAGTAATGCTGAGACGCCGTATATTGCCGAGGTATTTGCAAGACACAATTTACAGGGCGTCTTCGACGAGCAGGAGACCAGCGGCGCAGAGTCGCTTGCCTTTACGATTGAAACACGGCATGTGGTTGAACAGGAGCTGCGCAGTATTGCCGAGCAGCTGTCTGGCGATGCCAATCACGTCGAGATAAGCCAACGCTGTAAGCAGCTTAGCGATACCTTGGCGGTGGTGGGCATGATCGAACCGCTTTATTCCCTGCGGGCAATTGCCGATGGCTTAGAGCAGGGCTTGAGCGCGGGGGGGAATCAAAGTCTCGCGAATTCTCTGCGGCGACTTGCGGAACGCTTAATTGAGAAGCCCGAGGCTGAATCCTCTGAACCTAATATTGTCCCGTCATTTACCGACGATGCCCATTCTGCGGTAAGTAAGAAAAGTAGGGCGGTATTATTTGACGCTCAGGAAGCAATCATTGTTTTTGTCGCTGAACAATGGCAAAGCAGTCATTTAACCAATGTTCCCGGCCAGCTGAAAGAATTAGCAATCGAGTTAACTGCGGCGGATTACGCTGACTCCGCCGCGATACTTGAAAGCTGTGCGGATTACATTGCCAATGAAATCATTGCTGGGCAGACCGTGCCCCAGTGGCAAATGTTGGATGCACTGGCGGATTCGCTAACGGCCGTCGATTATTATTTAGAGCGCAGTGCCAAGGGGCGGCAATACGCTGATCAGGGATTGTTGACGGGTGCCCAGCTCGGGGTTGCGCGTTTAGGTTACCCGGTTGCGGGTGCCGATACCGCCCTATCTGCAACCGTGTTGAACTGGCCAAGCCCAAGCCCAAGCCCAAGCCCTGAAGCTGTTACGAGTTATTCGCCAGAAAATTCCCACGAGCGCGACACCACGCTAGATCTTGATCCCGATATTCTTGAGGTATTTTTAGAAGAAGCTGAAGAGGTACTTGAGTTACTCACTGAAACCTTGCCGCAGTGGCACGCTGAGATTACTTCTACGGAACACTTGGCCACAGTGCGCCGCGCCTTTCACACCCTCAAAGGCAGTGGCCGTATGGTGGGGGCTGAGCAACTTGCCGAATTGGCTTGGTCAGTCGAAGCGATGCTGAATAAAGTTGTCGATGGTCGCTTGAATATGGACGATCATCGACTGGCATTAATTGATCAGATTATTGATTTGCTACCGGAAATGACCACGGCTTTGGCCGCAGGGCGTGAGATTTCAAGTACGGTTGTAAATGGTTTGATGAGCTTGGCGAAAGTGCTCACTGACAGCCAATTGCCACGTGCAGACGGCGCTGGCACAAGCGCTGACGACGAAGGCCTGACAGCTGTTTTCATTGGCGAAGCCGATAATCATCTTCGCGTATTAGAAGCCTATATTGAGAGTGTGGACAGTTATCCGGTGCGTCTGACGGACGATGTGCAACGCGCTTTACACACCCTTAAGGGCTCGTCGAAAATGGCCGAAGTTGGGCCAATAGCCGCCATCATTACGCCCCTAGAAGGGCTGGTGAAGGAGCTGCGCTCGATGCGCGTTGCCGCTGAGCAGCGCTTAATTGCCTTGATGTCTGACGTCATTCGCGAAGTGCGGGCGACGATTGCAGAGATGGCGACTACGCCGGTGGCAGGCCTGAGCACGGCTGATGAATTAGTCCGCCGTATTAATAGTTTGGCAGTGCAGTTGATTCATGAGGCTGAGTTCTCAACAGATCGTGATAATAGCGGCGAGTTGGCGCCAGGCGCGCTAAACGCGTTTTTGGCCAGTAATAGCGACAGTATTCAAGCCTTAAGTGATTTACTGAGTGAACCAGCAGAACTGCGGGCTGCAAAATTAATTGATTATGCGCCGGTGATGGGCGTTTTTGCTCAGCGGGCGGAAGAGATTAACAGCGAAGCGATTGCTGAACTTGCACAGGCGGTGCAAGTCTTGCTTAGCCACGCACAAGATCCAATTGCGCAGAACTTTATCGCGCTGTTGGACGCTGCGCTCGATCAGCTAATGGAATACCTGAATCAATTGGCCGGTGAGCAGACCGTGCTAGAAAATTCTGGGCTTATCGACCAAATACGCAACTTTGAGGCCAGTGCCAAGCTGCCCGTGGTGGCGCCGAATGCGCCTGGTGAGGAGGCGATTGAGGGCGAGTCGGCGTCAGTTGCGACGCCCGCTGCATCAGCATCGGAGCCTGAATCGGATGTTGAGAGTGATGTTGATCCAGAAATAATCGAAATATTTATGGAAGAAGCCCATGACCTAATTGAGGGCATGGACGAAGCTATTCAGAAGTTTTCGGAAAACCGCGAAGATCAGCGTCAGCTCGACGATATCCAGCGCTATCTGCATACCTTAAAGGGTGGCGCACGCCTATCCGGCATAAAGAAACTGGGTGATCTCAGTCATGATTTTGAAACCGCCATAACGACTGCTGTGGCGAAATCGACCAGCGACAGCGATGCGTTTTTTAATACCTTACAGGGTTTTCAAGATCAGCTCGTTAAAGAGCTTGGCCGGATTGGCACGGCCGATACCACTGCGCCGAGCACCCCAGAAAATGAATTACCTGCGCTTGCCAGCAACACAGTCAGTGATGACGATTTACTGGGCCAAGTAGCCGAGTTATTGCCAAGCAATGTTACTGGGCGCCCGGCTCCGCCGGTAGAGAGTGACTCGGCGAGTGGGTTGGCCAATAGCGGCGGCCGTGCTCCGCAAGAAATGATTAAAGTGCCTTCGATTTTGCTGGAGCGCTTGATTAACCTTGCTGGGGAAACCTCCATTGCCCGTGGCCGGGTTGAAGAGCAGGTGAGTGAGATCCATTACTCTCTTGAAGAAATGGAAATCACCGTTGAGCGCTTGCAAGAGCAAGTGCGACGTTTGGACATTGAAACCGAAGCGCAGATAGTCTTTCGCCAAGAGCAGGTTGAGAGCGAAGGCGCCGATGGTTTTGACCCCCTGGAATTTGACCGCTACTCCCAGCTTCAGCAGTTATCGCGCTCCTTGCTTGAGTCGGCATCGGATCTGACCGACTTGCGGGGCACCTTGGTTGAAAAAAGCCGAGATATGGAAACTCTGTTGGTACAGCAGTCTCGGGTCAATACTGAGTTGCAAGAGGGCTTGATGCGCTCGCAGATGGTTCATTTTGCGCGCATGGTGCCGCGCCTGCGGCGTGGCGTGCGTCAGGTAGCAAGTGAACTCGATAAGCCTATTGATTTTAAAGTGTATAACGCCGAAGGCGAGATGGACCGCCGGGTGCTTGAGCGCATTATCCCGGCCCTTGAACACATGCTTCGCAACGCCGTTGACCACGGTATAGAGTCCCCGGCGGAACGGATAGCGGCGGGTAAAAACGCCGAGGGCGAAATTACCATGCGTTTCGACCGGCAAGGTGGCGACGTTGTTATTGTCATTAACGATGATGGGGCGGGTATTGATCTGGCGGCGGTACGCACAAAAGCCGAAGCCTTGGGCTTGGTGAGCGCCGACGCAGAGCTCAGTGAGCGGCAGTTATTGGAGTATATCTTTCACGCGGGTTTCAGTACCGCCAGCAATGTCACACAGATTTCTGGTCGCGGTGTGGGCATGGACGTGGTGCGCAGCGAAATTAAACAGTTGGGCGGCGCGATTGATATTCAAACCAGTCGTGGTCAAGGCTCGCGGTTTGAAATTCGTCTGCCCTTTACGGTCTCGGTTAACCGCGCCCTGATGGTCAGTGTTGGTGGCGAAATTTTTGCGGTGCCCCTCAATAATATCGAAGGGATTGTGCGGGTTAGTCCCTATGAATTAGATGTTTACTATCAGGATAACGGGCCGGATTTTGAATACGCGGGTCAGGACTATAAATTACGCTACCTCGGCAATTTACTGGGTGCGTCAAAAGCACCTAACCTAGAAGGGCAAACCGAACCTCGGCCAGTGCTGTTAATTCGCAATGCCGAGCCTGCGACCGCAGTACAGGTCGACTCGCTATTGGGTTCTCGCGAGGTGGTAGTAAAAACCTTGGGGCCGCAATTTGCCGCGGTGCCGGGCTTGTCTGGGGCGACGGTACTGGGCGATGGCAGCGTGGTGGTGATACTCGATATGTTGGCCAGTATCCGTGCCGATACCGCTAGGCAGTTACTAAGCGATAATACCGAGCCGGTAGCGCAAGTTGAGCAGGGCAACACTCGCTTGGTGATGGTGGTTGATGACTCAGTGACCGTGCGCAAGGTTACCTCACGGCTATTGGCTCGCCAGCACATGGAAGTTGCCCTAGCCAGAGATGGCTTAGACGCGATGAATCAGCTGCAAGACAGTGAACGTTTACCGGATGTTATTCTGTTGGATATTGAAATGCCCCGTATGGACGGCTTTGAAGTAGCAAGTCGGGTGCGCAGTAATCCCCGTCTTAAAAATATCCCCATAATTATGATTAGCTCGCGAACCGGGCAAAAGCATCGTCAGCGTGCGTTTGGTTTGGGCGTACACAATTTTCTCGGCAAGCCTTACCAAGAAATCCAGTTATTAAAGGCAATTGATGACGTGACTTCTACCGTGGTGACTGTATGAAAGCCTTAGAATCGACTTCTGCGGTACTGGCGAATATTGTTTTGCCCTTGATGGACGGCGCGCTGTTGGTTCCTAATGCCACGGTGGCCGAGGTCACGATAGCGGGGGGCTTGAACTCGGCTATTGCCTCGCCGTTTATACTTGGTACGCTAGCGTGGCGAGAGCAAGATATACCGGTATTTAGTTTTGAGGGACTGCGCGATGGCGTGCTGCCAAAAGACTTGAAAATTCGTCATATTGCTGTGCTTTACGGTATTAGTAATCGCGCTAAGCTACCGTTTTTTGCGGTGGCACTCAGTGGTATGCCCTCTATTCAGCGCTTGATTAGTGCCGATTTAGAGCCGCTGGAAACTCAGCCTCAAGCTTTGATTCACAGTGTGGTGCGCTTGGTGGAACAGTCTTTGACGATACCTGACTGGGATTATATGGAGCAGCAAATAATTGCCGCCCTCGCTACACCCGATTAAGCCATATCGCCCCAGCGGTATTGCAGAATACTGATTGCTGCAATGGGCGCAGTTTCAGTGCGTAGCACTCTAGGCCCAAGCTGCAGCGCGGCAAAGCCTTGGCTTAGGCATTGTTCGATTTCACTATCACTTAGACCACCTTCAGGGCCAACCAAGAGCGCTATGCTTTTGGCGGTGTCATCGGCAATGGCGCCCGCTACAGCGGGACACAGCACAAGCTTTAATTCTGCGCTTAAATCATTGCGCCATTGCGCGAGCGCTTGGGCTGGCTTGATGGCGACTAAATCGTTGCGACCGCACTGCTCGCAGGCGCTGATCATAATTTGCTGCCAGTGCCGCTGCTTTTTTTCTAGTCGTTCGCCACTGAGCTTGACGTCAACGCGTTCGGTAAACAGTGGTGTGATACTGCTCACCCCTAGCTCCGTGGCTTTTTGAATGACCAAATCAAAGCGGTCGCCTTTGGATAGCGCAATGCCCAATTCAATTTTGAGCGGTGAAGCGGCGATGGCCGCTTGAGGTGTGCTGTCAAGCTGACATAAAACGTGTCTTTTAGCGGCTTCAATAATGGTCGCCGCATAAGCATTGCCGTCGCCATTAAAGAGTATTAACTCCCGCCCCGCGCGCATCCGTAAAACTTGGCCAACATAGTGGGCGGCGCGTTCATCCAAACTCAGCTCGCCACCAGTGAGTGGCTGGTCGACATAGACTCTGGGCACCCGCATCTTAATTGAGCGCCTTTAGGAAGGCCTTGGAGTTACGCTGAAAATTGTACAGCTGCTTTTTAGCCGGGGGCAGGTCGTCAATTTTACACTCCACATAGCCCTGTTCTTGGAACCAGTGCGCGGTCTGCGTCGTGAGCACAAACACCGAGTCTAGGCCCTGCTGGCGAGCTTCTTTTTCCAGCAATTCAAGCAGACGTTCGGCGCGATCGGCGCCGCGATAATCTGGGTGGGTGGCGACACAGGCAATCTCGCCGCTGCGCTGTTCCGGATACGGGTACAGTGCTGCACACGCGACGACCATGCCGTCGCGAACCAAAATTTTGAAATGGTTTATTTCGTTTTCGAGAAGTTCGCGTGAGCGTTTTAACAAGACGCCTTTGGCTTCCAGCGGTTCAATAATAGCAAGTAGGCCGCCGACATCGTCGATATCGGCAGTCATAAATTGCTCGTAATGCTCCTGAGTAATCAGTGTGCCTGCGCCGTCGCGGGTGAATAATTCTTGTAGTAGCGCGCCGTCTTGTTGGAAGGAAACCATATGGCAGCGATTGATGCCGATATCGCCGGCTTCGACCACCGCCTGCACTATGCTGTCTTGCTTTAGCAGCGGCTGCTTAATTAGCTCGCTATCGACATCGCGGTATTCACATTGACGAATTAGCTGGCCATCGTTGTTGAGCAAGCCCTCATCACAGGTGAATAAAATCAGCTTGTCGGCCTTGAGGGTGGCGGCGGTGTGCACGGCCACATCTTCCGCGGTGAGATTAAAGACCTCGCCAGTAGGCGAATAGCCAATCGGTGACAGAATCACAATATGCTGATTATTTAATTGCTGCTGGAGCGCCGAGGCGTCAATTTTACGCACCATGCCGGTGTGCCGAAAATCGACGCCATCGACTACGCCAATGGGCCGCGCAGTGACGTAATTACCGGAACATACCCGAATGGCCGCGCCGTGCATGGGTGAGTTAGCCACGCCCATCGACAGCAGGGCTTCAATGTGGGCGCGCAATGAACCGGCGGCATCGGTGACACAGCGCAGCTCAATATCGTCAGTGACCCGTAAATCATTGTGGTAGCGGCTCTCTATGCCCGCGTCCATGACCCGCTGCTCAATTTGCGGACGGGCGCCGTGTACCAGAATTAGACGCACCCCCAGGCTATTGAGCAAGGCGATGTCATGCACAATATTGGCAAAATTAGGGTGTGCCACGGCTTCGCCGCCAAACATCAATACAAAGGTTTTACCGCGATGGGCATTAATATAGGGCGCAGAGTTGCGGAACCATTTAACGTAATCGGTTTGTGCAGACATGGCAGTGGCGTATGTTATGGGCGAATGGCTTTATTTTGTTTGGAATGTCATAGGCTTACAAGCCATTTTTACACTGCTTAGTTGCTCTAAGAATTTCAAGGCCACCGGGTATGGCGTAGAGCAGTAAAATAAATAGGCTGCGCCAGCAATTAATAGATGACAAGGTGGCACATTTGGCGCTACAAAGGCGCTTTTTTGTGGGAGCAGTGCGTGACGGCGGAATTATTAGTATCAGCCCCAAATGCGGAGCTGATCTTTGATCAAATAGCGGATGCCTTGGTCGAGACTGGCTACGCAGTTTTGCCGCTTGCACTGCCGCCTAGCATCAGCGAGGCTATGTTTCTGCGGATTGCGTCTTTTGAAGATGAGGTCTTTCAAGCTGCGGGGGTAGGGCGCGCCGAAGAGTTCCAACTTAATCCCTTTGTGCGCAAAGATGAGATTCGTTGGCTGTCGACCCAAGACCCTGTTGAAGCCAGTTATTTAGCGTGGATGGAGCAATTGCGCCTAGGCTTAAATAAGCGACTTTTTATGGGATTATTCGATTACGAGGCCCATTTTTCGCGCTATTGCGAGGGTGCATTTTACAAAAAACATGTCGATGCATTTAAAGGGCGTACTAACCGAGTTTTGTCTACGGTGTTCTATTTAAACCCGGGCTGGGCTTCGGCTGACGGCGGCCATTTGCTCATGTACAGCGACGAACAAGGCGCGTCGCTAGAGCCCATTGCGAGAATAACGCCATTGATGGGTAGCTTGGTGGTGTTTCTCAGTGATCGCTTCCCCCACGAGGTCACCGCGGCAAATCGTCTGCGCTATAGTATTGCGGGTTGGTTTAGGGTGAATGCAAGTCTTGGCGCCCATCTTGATCCGCCACGCTAGCGAGGGCTGTATTCATTATTGTGGTGGGCCGGCGGCGACTCATCGGCGCCGCTTTTATTTCTAAGCAGCCTACAGGCGGCGGAGTAAACCTAGGGTGTTAACGCGAGCAATTTCTTCAAACAGGCCCGAGGCCAGGGCCAATTTGTAAATAGCATAAGGGGCTTGGCCACCTTCTTCTGGCGCTGGGAATAAGTCGTGAATGGCGAGTATGCCACCCTTCATGATGTGTGTGGCCCAGCAGCGGTAATCGCAGAGCGCGGCGTCGAGGCTGTGGCCCCCATCAATAAACACCATCGCTAACGGAGTCTGCCAGTGACGGGCACTCACTTCAGAGGTTGCGACGAGGGGCACAACGGTATCTTCTAATCCGGCGCGGCGGATATTGCGTCGGAACGCTTTAAACGTATCAAAGCGCGCTTCGCTGGTGTCATAAAGTTCGGGGTCGTGAAACATCTCCCCGAGCTGATGCTCCTCTGAGCCAATATGGTGGTCGACGGCGTAGACAACGCCCTGCTTTTGTTGGCAGGCAAGGCCTAAATAAATAGTGGATTTACCGCAGTAGCTGCCCACCTCCAATACCGGCCCGCGTCCAGCCATACTCAGCGCATAACGATACAAAGCCTCGGCTTCGTCGTCCGCCAAAAAGCCTTTGATGTCAGTCATATCTAGGGGGAGTGCAATGGTCATGGTGTACTCGGTGTGGCGGTAAAGGAGTGGTATAAAGCACCTTAAGCTGGGCACCTTAGCCAATATAAGGCGCTTGGGCAAATTACCATCTTGTCAGCTTGGCGATGCTGCGCTGGAAGTGGCAATGGTGTATGTTGCTGGTGGTAACATTGTCGCCTTGCCGGAACGGGTTGGATCTAATTAAAACGAGAGGGGAATGCCATGCTCAAATTATACGGTTTTGCAGTAAGTAATTACTTCAATATGGTCAAACACGCGATGCTTTATAAGGGGCTCACGTTTGACGAAATTACGACTTTCCCCGGTGCCGATCCTGCGTACATTAACAAAAGTCCCATGGGTAAGGTGCCATGTATTGAAACTGAGCAGGGTTGCCTGGCAGAGACCAGCGTTATTCTGAGCTATTTGGAGGCCGCTTACCCAGAAAAGCCCCTCTACCCTGCGGACGCGTTTCAGCGTGCCAAAGTAAATGAAATTATGAAGGTGGCGGAGTTGTATATTGAGCTGCCTGCGCGGCGCTTATTTCCCGAGGTGTTGGCGGGCAAAGCGGTGAGCGATGATATTAAAGCTGAGTCGCGGGAAACCCTGGCCAAGGGCTGTAAGGCCTTGGCGGCGTTGATTCAGTTGCCGGAAAGTCCCTACGTGGCGGGTGATAACATGAGCATGGCCGATATTGTGCTGCGTTACGCCTTAATTCCCGCGGGCATGTGCGCCCATGCTATTTATCAGTGGGATCTTGTCGCCGAGGTGCCGGGCTTGGCGCAGTGGAGCAAGCGTATGGCGGGTCAGGATATTTCACAACAGCTCGACAAGGCCAACCAAGAAGGTATGGCGGCGTTTTTGCAGGCGATAAAATCTAAGTAACAAACCGAGCCGGGGCTTAAACCCCGGCTTCCAGCAGTTCTAATTCTTCCTGCAGTGCTAGCCACTGCTCCTCGGTGTCATCGTTCTTTGTACGCAGCTGCGTTTGCTCGGCGAGTACCTGTTTAAGCTTATTCTTATTTGCTTCATCGTAAAGGCTTATATCGGCAAGTTGCGCTTCAATTGCAGACATCTGTTCGCCGAGCTTACTCATTTGCTGTTCGAGTTTTTTGATTTTTGAGGTTAGTGGCGCGAGTTGCGCCCGGCGGGCGGCGGCGTCTTGGCGAGCTTGCTTTTTGTCGACCAAGGGCGCGCTGTTGTCTAGTTCGCCTGCTGGTGCACTTTTATCGCGGTTTAGCAGCCAGTGGCGGTAATCGTCCAAACTGCCGTCAAAGGGCTCCGCTTTGCCACTGTCGACCAGTAAAAATTCGTCCACGGTATTACGCAGTAAATGGCGGTCGTGGGACACAAGAATTACCGCGCCCTCAAAATTTTGTAAGGCGCTGGTGAGCGCGTGACACATTTCCAAATCTAAATGGTTGGTTGGCTCGTCAAGCAGCAAGAGGTTCGGTTTTTGCCAAACAATAAGTGCCAGTGCCAGTCGGGCTTTCTCGCCGCCCGAGAAATTTTCGCAGCTCTGTTCGGCGTGGCTGCCGTGAAAATTAAAGCCGCCAATGAAATTGCGAATTTCCTGTTCGCGGGCAGTCGGCCGCAGACGTTGCAATTGCAGTATCGGGCTGGCGGCTAAATCCAGTGACTCGAGCTGGTGCTGGTTAAAATAACCCATGTACAGGTGCTCGCCCTGTTGGCGTTGACCATGCAGAGGCTTGAGGCTGCCAGCCAGGGTTTTCATCAGCGTCGATTTGCCCGCGCCGTTGGCGCCAAGTAAGCCCAGGCGCGTATTGGGGTGAATACTTAAATTCAGCTTTTTAACAATGGCGCTGTCGTAGCCGAGATCGGCTTGCGACAAACTCAGCAGGGGGTCTGAGAACTGGGTGGCCTCGTAAAATTTAAAATGAAAAGGCGAGTCGATGTGCGCTGGTGCAATATCGGCCATGCGCTCTAATGCTTTAAGACGGCTCTGAGCCTGTTTGGCCTTGGTGGCTTTGGCGCGGAAGCGACGAACAAAGTCCTCCATATGGGCGCGGACGACTTGCTGCTTTTCAAAGGCCTGCTGTTGCTGGGCCATCCGCTCGCCGCGCTGGCGCTCGAAGGCTGAGTAGTTGCCGCGATAGCGAGTTAGGGTTTCGCGCTCAAGGTGAACAACATGGTCGCAACAGGCGTCGATAAAATCACGGTCGTGAGAGATCAATAACAGGGTGCCCTCGTAGCGGTGCAGCCACTGCTCCAGCCAGAGGCTGGCATCAAGGTCGAGGTGGTTGGTGGGTTCGTCGAGCAGCATCAGGTCTGAGGGGCACATCAGCGCCTGAGCCAAATTGAGACGAATACGCCAGCCGCCAGAAAAATCAGTGACCGGATTTTCTAGCTCATTCAGCTTAAAACCGAGGCCGGTCAGGAGGCGCTCGGCGTCGCTGCGAATCTGATAAGCGTTTATCAGATCGAGTTCGCCGTGAAGCTCAGCCAGTTGGTGGTCGTCGCGGCAAGCGGCAATACTTGCCTCTATTTCACGGAAGCGATGGTGCCCGTCGATCACATATTCAATGGCAGGCTGATCGCTGGCATCGACTTCTTGGCGCATTTGGGCAATCTGCCAATTGCTGGGCAGGCGCAGTTCGCCACTGTCGGCGACAAGTTTGCCGCAAAGCAGTTGAAAAAGGCTGGATTTCCCGCTGCCATTGGCGCCAACTAGCGCAATATGCTCGCCGGGATTCACTCGGAGGTCGACGGCCTCTAGCAAGGGTTTGCCGCCGCGTTGTAAGCTGAGATTCAGGAGTTCTATCATGATGGGCCGCGATTATAGCGTGAGTAATTCCTAATGGATGAAAAATTTGTCGATGACCGACCCCAAGGCGCGCTACAAGATTACCCGCTCTGGGATTATGCGCTGGCAGTGTACTCGCAACCGGCGATCCAAGCCCAGTGTTTAGTCCTGCAAGATCGCTATGACTTGGATGTGAATTTGTTGTTGGCGGCCGGTTATTGGGCTTGTGCCGAGCGTTGTTGGTCGGCGACCCAGGTGGCTGAGTTGGTGGCGGTATCGGCCGAATTGCGCGAAAGCTATGTGCTGCCGCTGCGGGCATTGCGTCGTAAAGCCGAAGGGCCTAAGCGACAAGACTTGTACCGCGCTTTGAAAAACGCTGAATTGGCGGCCGAGCGCTTGCAAATTGAGGCGCTGGCGCAGCAGTTAGGTGGGTTTTCTGGCAATGCCAAGCCTAAGAGCCAAAATCGCTATTTGGCCAATTTAACGATGTATGCCAAGCGCTATAAAGGCAGCGAACAACTTAAGTTGGCAGCTTGCCTTAGCGAACTAGCAGCGTCGCTGGCGGCTGCGACCTAAAAATCATCAAATAAGCTGGCTAAGCGATCTGCCGCTTTATCCGGATGGCTGGGTATATCGCTCATGCGTCGAACCCGACGCTTGGGCTTTGGCAGATTTACTGATGTCTTGTCTTGCGCTGTCTCGAGCGTGATTTTGGCTAACTCGGCCTTGATCGCGGGCATAGCGCCAGTTTCGGCTGTTGTAGGCGGTGATTTGGGCTCTTCAGGCTTGGGTTTTGCGGCCGCTTGGGGCTTGGCTTTGGGAGCGGCGGCTGGTTTAGCTGCCGCTACTTTTGCTTTTGCTTTTGCCGGGGCGGGTGTTTTGGCTACAGGCGCCGCAACTGGTTTGGCTGGACTTGCTTTGGCTGCGGGCTTATTACTCGTTTTGCGGAGTGATCTGTCGGTCTCAAGCATGGCTTTAAGCACGGCTTTTTCTTTGCGAAGAACTAAGCGCTGTTCAATGATATTGCCACGTAGCTGAGCCAGTGTGGCTTGGTCGCTGTCAAAATTGCGTTGGGCACTCGCTAAACTGGTTTTTAGCCGACCTTGGGCACTGGGTTTGGCATTTTTGGGATCTTTTAGCCGATCTTGGCATTGCTTAAGCTGCGCGCGGGTCTTATCGAGTACGGCTTTTTGTTTGTCCTCTTCTTTTTCTAATGCTGCCAGGGCTATTTCAAGGGCGTGAATATGCTTTTCTCTGAGTTCATATAACTCAGATTGGAGTTGGTTTAACGCTATTATTGGGCTGCTTGTGGATGCGCCCTTGTTATTATTACTACTGGCCATGAGTTTAACCCTGTAAGTGGTTAAAATAACATCAATCTTCATTATACAAACTTGTCGCGGAGAATCTATCTCTGTAACGTTCACTGCTGCTAAGTATTTATTGGTCTTGCCACTGTGTCTGTTGGAACGCTTGTGGCAGACTATGGTCTGATACTCCATGTCGAATCCACGACGGTTTTTTTTACCCATAAAATTAAGGTAGTTACATGAATAAAACACTGGTATGTGCGGTGGTAATGAGTGGTCTGCTGACGGCTTGCGGCGGTGATAAGTCATCAAAAGCTGATTTAGGTAGCGAAATTGGCAAAGTAAGTTACGGTATTGGCGCGAACATTGGCGCTCGTTTCGGTGATGATCTGCCTTTGGATGTTGACGCCTTTAGTGCCGGGGTTCGTGATGCCCTCGCTGGTGGCGAAATGCAAATGACTGAAGAAGAGATTATGAGTACCCTGCAGGCTTACCAACAGAAGCAGTTGGCCGAGCGTCAGGAAGAGGCTCAGGCTGCGGGCGCTAAAAACCAGGCAGAAGCAGATGCCTTTTTCGCTAAAAATGGCAGTGTTGAAGGTGTAACGACGACTGAAAGCGGCCTGCAATATCAGGTTTTGGTTGAAGGTAAGGGCGCTAAGCCAACAGCAGACGACACCGTTGAAGTCCACTACCACGGCACCCTGCTCGATGGCACTGTGTTTGATAGCTCCTATCAGCGCGGCGAAACCGTGAGCTTCCCAGTGGGCGGTGTTATTCCGGGTTGGACTGAAGCCCTGCAACTGATGCCAGTAGGCTCCAAGTGGAAGTTGTTTATTCCGCCATCACTCGCTTATGGCGCCGGTGGTGCAGGCCAAATGATCGGCCCGAATGCGGCGTTGGTGTTTGATGTTGAGTTGATTTCGATTGCTGGCGCTGAGTAAACTGCTGCTAGAATGAAAAAGCCCCGCGAGTCGGGGCTTTTTTTCGTCAGCGTATAGCTCAATGTACGATGCTCAGCTGAAAGAATAAGTGCCGACCCAATGAGTCGGCGAGTGGTGCCGTACATCCCTGTATGCACCAATGTCATCCTTGACGAAAATTAGTTTACTCCCTTCACCGTACTTAGAAACTGGAAATCTGCACTCTCTTGTGTAGGAAATTGCCCATGCTCTTTTGGTTTAAGGTACTTGAATAAGGCGTCATTGCTCCATTGCCGAAGTTTTTCGATATCGCTCTTTGTGCTGCGGGTACCTGGTAACACCGCATCGGTATGGACATGGCGGTCAAACCATAGCCTGGTCTGTCGATAGTTGGCTAACTCCGGCGCTGAGGCAAGCCACACCATGGTGTCTGCTCCCATTCGGCTGTCTCGGAGCAGTGGCCGAAGGGCTTTATTAAATGCCGGCAGCGATTTTGCGAGGCCGGGTGTTGCTGCCCAGCCAGGATGCATATTGTGAACAATAGCAGCGGTTTCCGTGTGCTCGCTCATGGTGAGGAGCGCGCGTTTGGCCCGGGCATAGGCTTTGCTGCCATTGTAAGGTGGCTTGCAAAACTGCATATCGTCGAGGGCAAGTCCTTGAGTATAAAGCCCCCCAGATACCACATTAATTACGCGGCTGTCTTTGTGCAGGCTGGGACTGAGTACTTTTGTGAGTAGTATGGGGGCCAGAAAGTTTACTGCAATACTGCGTTCAAAGCCGTCATCGCTCACTTCCCGTTCATTAAATAGTGCCCCCGCATTATTTATCAATACGTCAATACAGGGGTGTTCTGCGCTGATTTGGCGGCCAATATTGGCTGTGTCATTGAGGTCGGAGAAATCGGTTTCATAACGGCTAAGTTGATTTTTTCTGCAACCACTAAAGTCCATTATTTGCTTGGCTGATTGAATTAGGCGCGAGTTGTCACGGCCGATTAAAATAAGCGTGGCGCCAAGACGGGAGAGTTCACTCGCGGCACTAAGCCCCAGTCCGGCGGTAGGGCCGGTAATGGCAATGACTTTGCCGTCGAGTCGACTTGCGTGGGATTTTCGCGCTTGTCGTAAGTAGCCACGACGGCCAAAATTCAGGGCGGCGGGTAGAAGGAGGTGGTCGCTAATGCGGTCTTTGAATCTCTGTTTTGGGGTTTCGGGAATTTCAAGTGCCTGTTTTAAACCCCGCGCGGCGTTTTTGCCAATGCGATTAAGAATAGGTTTAAGCAAGGAATAAGCTGGCGACGATAAATCCTGAAAATTTAACTCTGCTCGATAATGAATTTCGGTGGTTTCAGCGTTAATGGCCTTAAAGTGTAAAGTGTCTAGGGCCGTAAAATTGGCTCCGCGCCCTTCTAATACGAGTAATTCATGTTCTTTAATGGCGAGCTGAGTGTAGTGCATTGCGATCTGTTTGCCGCCGGGCATTTTTAGCTCAAGCTGGTACTGACAGCCAATAGCTACCGGGCCAGCGGTGAGTTTGCGGGCACTGAATACGCTCGGGTCCCATTGCTCAATGGTGGAAAAATCGCGCAGGTAGGCGAAGCAATCCGCGAGATTGCGCTTTACGATAATGTGTTCTTCCAGCGTATGTAGCATGGCGAAATATCCTGTGTACTTCGCTGCCTTTCAAGACGCGGAGTTGATTTCAATGTACTCCTTGTACGCGTAATGAAAAGACTCCGATCAATAAATAGTCGGCTTAGAGAGGAATTTACTTGTAGAGATAATAGACTGATAACAACACGCACTGCCGGGTGTTGGCGTCTAAATAGTGGCTGCCGCGTTGCTAATTAGAGTGAATAGCTCAGACGGTCGGGCGCGGTTATTCCGGCTTAGCGAATTTCCGGTATAAAGAGCATTAAGACGACCATTGCGCCCAGTAATAGTGCAATGTGAGTGCTGAACAGATCGTTATTGCTACTGGGGGTCATAGCGTCATCCTTGCTATTAATCATCGCCTTCTCTCCTGTTGAAGTGCTGTGAGTATAGTATTGATAAGCTGGAGGTGCATCGCCAGAAAATATTTTGGTAGTAATTCTCTGGGATTAATAGATTTTCGCTCGTGACATAGTGCTTAGCTATAAGGGCAAGCCGCAGCTTGTAAATTTGGAATATGCCTTCAGTTCTACCTGTACCGTTTAAGTCGGTAAAATTACCGAATCACAATAGAGACCTCTGGAAAATAAGGCGCTAATTTTTATGTAAAACGCTATTCTCTCGAGGGTATAACGAGTGGTGATATTCCGCTTGGCGATTGCTCAACGCGATGAGACCAATATAATGGCGCAAGGAGATTACGTTAATAGGGAAATAATAATGAAATTATTTTTAATCATCATATCCTCCATTTTTATTCTCGGCTGTGGTAACTCGACATATTTTGATAATGCTCCGGGAGAAGGAAAAATTGCCTTTTTTAATTATAACTACGAAAAAGTTTGGGGGGCAGCGATTAGCGCGGTAAACGAATTGCAACTTGAATTAAAAACGCAAGATCGCGATCAAGGAAAAATTATTGCAATCAGTACATCTGCAGAAAGTGCTGGTGATAATGTGGAGATTATTATTGCGAAGGTCGAAGAGGTGAGTGCGACGGTTGAGGTGATTTTTACTGCAGAAAATAAGCGTCGAGCGGAGACTGTTGATTGGAGTGATATTATTATTAAAAAAATAAGAAAAATATTGCAGTGATCGAAATAACTGCCGGTAGTGTAGGTAATTGCTGATTCGAAAAAACGCCTAATAAGTAACGTTTTTTATTTTTTAAAATCGGGAAATGCGAAATTGCTTGCCCGATTGTTAATGCCTGTTAAAAACTAAATCGTACATCCATTTGATAGATCGTTTGGTCGGGCAATGGGGCTTTGGTGTAATTACCCGGAATTAAGGGTTGATCAAGAATTAAAACAGAGTCCTGCTCTCGGCTCAAATTGCGCGCTTGAAAATTAACAGACCATTGGTCGCGTTCTGAGCGCAATCCCAGACCAGCATCAATACGTGTAATTTCATCCTGCAAGGTGTTGGGGTCAATATCTGAGTCTTGGTAGCGTTCGCCCGTGTACGAAATATTCATGCGAATGCTGCCGAGTAGGTGGTCACTACCAAACAAGGGTATTTCCCAGCGGGGTGATAATGAACCCGACCAGCGTGGCGCATAGGGTAAGGGCCTGCCGCTGAGGTCTTGGGTTTGATCTTGTTCAGGTGTGAACAGCGGTGGGCCTTCTGGAAAGTAGACATAGTTGGCGTCTAAATAGGCGAGGCTCCCCGCTAAGCTTAAACCGTCGATGGGTGGCAGCCAGAAAAAGTCCATTTCGGCGCCGCGACTGGCCGACTCTGGGGCATTAAAGGTCGTGAGGGTAACGCCAGAGAAGGTGCGGATTTGAAGGTTTTTAACATCACTATCAAATACCGCCATATTGAGCGTGAGTGATCCACCCAGCAGGCGAGATTTTATACCCGCTTCATAGGTGAGTGTTTCCTCGCCGTCGTATTCTAAATGATCGTCGTTGAGCGGGGCGGGGTCGAAGCCACCGGCCTTAAAGCCTTTAGCCGCGTTCATATAGACATTCACATCGGGCAATACGGCGTAGTTTAAAGCGAACTTGGGCGAAACATTGGTTTCTTTGCGCTTGAGGTTCGGCGCGTCAAAATTGCGCTGATTGAGCGAGCCGCCGGAAATGCTGTTGCCGTCAGCAACCTGCGAAAAAGACGCGCCACTGGATTCGTCTGCGCCGTAACGCAAACCAAAGGTAGCTGTTAAGCGTTCTGTGAACGACCAGTTAAATTGCGAAAATAGCGCAAAAGAGTCGGTTTCGGCATCTGTTCCAGAAATATAGCGCTCCCTTTCTAAACCACCAATAATGAGGCCGCTGGTATCGATCGGTAGGCCGATCAATATTGGATCAAGGGGAAACTGGATGTTTTGCACTATGGCCCCTGCGCGGCCAAAGGCGATAAGGCCGTTTAGGTCGACATCAATTTCTTGAAAAACACTATTGGTCGAATGCTGGGCAAATACCCCAACGACCATGTCGAGGCTTTCGCCTAAGCCAAATGGCGGAGCTATCTCACCTGCGAGTCTCACTTCCAGTGAGCTAGATGAGTAAGGGTTTCCATCTGGTGGCTCATTAAAGGCAACTAAGTTTACTGGGGAGTAATCAACGTCTAAAGAGTAGGGAATAATCACTTCAGACCAGGCTGCGATGGTGGTGAGTTCAGGAGTCTGAATGCCAAATAAACTATCTGGTCGCCAAATGAGGCTGAGTGATGCCGCATGAACTTCGCGATCTGAGCGAGTCGGTGAGTCAGTGGAGGTATTTTGGTCGTAGGCGTCGGCTTCAACATTTGGGTCGTATTCGCGAAATACTCGCAGGCTCCGTTCGCTAGCCTTGGTTAACGATTGGGTGTAGCCCTTGGTCAGTGACTCCGCGTAGAGGCCGGTAAAGTTAGCCGACAGTGAATCGCTAATGAGCCATGCTAATTTTAAGCGCAGCGCCTTATCGTCTTGGGTCTGTTGCTCATTTCGTGTGCTGTTAAATTCCAAGGTGTCGGCGGCGCTGACACGCATTGCGATGCGGGCGAGTAAGCTATCCCCTACTAAGGGGCCGGACAGGGCGGCCTCTGCGGTACTGCTTTCGATATTTTCGCCACGCCCGAGCTTAATAAAGCCTTCAGGTTCTGCGCTTGGGTCCATAGTGTGGAAGTTGAGCACGCCACCTAAGGTGTTTTTCCCGAATAAGGTACCTTGCGGGCCGCGTAATACTTCGAGACGATCAATATCAAACACCGCATCTTGGGCGAAGGTCGATCGCCCATAGGGTACGTCGTCTATGACTAAACCAATTGACGGCTCAAAACCAACGCCCAATGGCGGTGTGCCAAAGCCGCGTATGGTGATGCTGGTGTAAAGGGCCAATGACGCATCAAAGGTGACATTGGGGATGTAGCGGGTAATTTCGCTGACGTCGGCAATGCCCGACTCCTGAATGAAATCAGCGCTAATAACCGATATCGATAAGGGCACGTCCTGTGCGCTTTCGGCCTTCTTGTTGGCCGTCACAATCACTTCTTCGATCACTCGCGGGCTGGCTGCCCACGCCGATACGCCTACCACCGAAATGAGTACACCAAATAGGGTGCTGCGGGCCTGTATAGAGCGCGACATTCTCTCGTGCTTGCTCATTAAATTCCCTATGTATTTTATTGTGGGGGATATAGCAGTTAACGATAGTGTGGCGTGCTAGCTAAGTGATTAGCTTGCCCCGCCATTATTGTCCGCAGGCGACAAAATTCGCTCGGGGCGGGCTTTCTTTGTTTTGACTGCTTTTTGCTGGATATGGGGCTAGGGCACGGCGGGATAAAATACGCTATCACCGCGCCATATTTCAGGTGGCAGGCAAGGGGGCAGCGCATCTTCTCCCGGCATGATCCATATCGGTGCGGTGAAAACGATTGGTCGGTTTTGTGCAGCGGTATCGATAATGCGTAAAAACAAGTAGGTTTTGGTGTCGGGGGTGGTGACCTCGGTCTGCAATATACCACCCCTTGATTCTGCGACTACTTCATTGCCTGGGCCAACCAGTTGGATGAGCGCGGTTGTCATGGTTTGCCCTGCGCGTAAAACTTCTGCGTGAATTGGCATGGCCGTCCCGCTACTGCGACGCAAACGCGATCCCATAGGTTTATTGTCAATATAGAACCTGGCCCTCACATCGTCGTAATTTTGGGCGAGGGCATAGGCGCGTCGAGCGAGCATCGCTTCCCGCAAATCGTCGAGGCTGCGTGAACGGGATATCAGTACGGTTTTAGGCAGGCTTTTGTCTCCCCAAGCTAAGCCGTGGTGATCTTCTGAGCTGATGGGGGCGAGATGCCAGCCTTTGTCTAAGGCGTGAGCTAGCCAGCTGCCATTGGGGCCGTCGCTATCGTATTCGCTGCCCTTGCCGAAAACCTCCAATCCTATTGTGCGGTAGTCAGCGGCCGGGACGTAGCGAAAGTCGTTAAAGGTGTAGGCGGGGTCGCCGCCCAAAGATTCAAAGACACTTTCTATCGCGTCTTCACGGCCAGGGTGGTTAAAACTTAACAGGCCGTCGTTGCCGCCGCCAAAGGCTGCGGGGTAAGAGAACCACTGCCAGAAATCAAGCATACTCACGGCATAGCCCATCCCTGTTTTCGCGTTGATAAAATTTCGCGAAAAAAATACATTGGCATGGCCAAACCGGTCAGATGTCCATTCAAAGCCGCGAATCGCCGTGAACTCCGTGGTGCTTGCTGCTGTGGTTTGGCTTAATGTGGCCGCCCATTTTGCGAGTGCGTCCTGAGGGCGTATTTCATCAACAAGAAATACGCAATATAGAAATTTCTCCGGCGGACACTCCGCGCGATCCAGGCCTACAGAAAGGGGGATTTGCAGCGTGTCTGAATGGTCGGATGCCGCGGCAAAGTCATAGCCTTTGTTGCGCACTTCACGAAATACGTCAGCAGGCTTGGTCATGGGCACGCCGTCTGAGTAACCGGTATGTTCATGCAAGGCGCCGATATAATGCTCAAAACTTTGTTCATCATAGGCTGGAGTACAGGCGTCTGCCGGATGTTCGGTGCCCAGTTGTTCCAGAACGTAACTTGGGTCATAAAGTTGCTGAAGTCCGTCACGGCAATCGCTGGGGTCGTTTTCGTTTAAACACTGTCGCAGTGCGGGGCCAATCAGATCGCCAAGTAAACAGCTCTCGTCTAAGGGATTGCTGCAGGATGTAAAATCTTTAGCATTCAAAAGTGCCGCGACGGGGTATAGCGGACAGCCCTGTTGCAAGGGCGCGATTAGGCAGGACACGGCATCAGGCTGGGATTGTTGACGGGGAAGTAATTGAACATTGTAGGTTTGGCGGCTGATGGCGCGACCGTCGCTAACGTCGAGCACGACCTCTGCGTTGTAGGCATTATCGAGTTGTGGAACAGTAAAGCTAGCCTCGGGGGTATGCTCGTTGCGCAGTGCGATCGCTGCGCTCGCCCCGTCATGGAGGATCTGCCATGAGAAGCGCAAATCATCGCCATCGGCATCGTTGGCGTCGGCGTACAAGTGGACGATTTCATCATTGTAAGCGACGCCGGGATCTACTGAAAATACCGTAATTGTCGGGGCCGTATTGGCGCCAGGCAGTATTGTGATAACGGTATCGGCTTCGCTATATCCGTTCTCATCATCACTTGCTCGCAATCGCAGTGTCATCTCAGTGGCTTCTGCTACATTAGGCGCAATAAAGCTCGCTTGAAACTGGTCGGCGTTTTCAATCGCTATGTGCTCAAATGGCGCAAGTATACGCCACTGCACACCGACGATATTGCCATCAGGATCAATAGCCTCACCAGTGAGATGAACACGTTCTCTGCCCATTGCTTGCTTAGCAGGACCGGCATTTACTTCGGGAAGCTGATTGGCCAGGCTGTTGCGGATGAAAACCACTGTTCTGGCTTCACTGTGAAAGCCGCCGCTATCGCTGGCCGTGAGGCGGAACTGCATCTCGTCAGCGACTTGTACTTGGGGTAGAAGTAATGAAAGTTGATCTTGATCATTTGCGCCAATAATTTGCGCCTGTGGCCCAGAAATTTGCTGCCACTGGAGTCGTCGAATACTTCGGCCCCCTTGGGCTTGGGCTCGACCCTGAAGTGTGATCGCGCTGGCTTCATCGGCAGTTAAGGGGTCGCCTGCGGATACTAGGGGAGCCATCGTTTCGTCATCGGCGGGATGCAAAAATATTGATTTGCTGGCACCTAAGCGGTCTGCGTCTTTTGTATATATTACGGAAAAGCGGAGTCGATGTGTTGCGTCGGTTGCCAGTGGTGTAAAGCGCAAAACATGGCCATCCACCTGCAGGTTTTGCAGCAGCGACTCGCCCTCATCTACTGACCAAGTCCATTTTCCGGAAGATAGCTCTGTTGATTCGGTGCTGGCGTAGAGCCGGTGTTCAAGTGCGGGGGCGATGTGATCTTCGCCGGAAATGATTACGCTATTGTTGGGAGGGCTCGGAGGCGCCGAAATGTCGGCATTACTCTTAGGGGCTGTCTTGGATGTATCGCCTCCGCATGCACAAAGCAGAAAGCATGCTAGTAGCGCAATTGATTGTAGTTTATGCATGGTACACCCCGACGAAAATACAGGCGGCGAGTTTACGCAGATTACATGACGGTAAAATGACGAGGGACTTTGCGAATTTTTCCATGTGTTCATTAACCAGCTATTTATTATTTTTATTTTGAATAATTACTTAAACAAAGGTGATTCAAACGATACGTCAGTGATTCGCGGCTTGGTAAGTAATTTGTCGGCTTAATACTGTTTGGCGCTCTAACACTATATAAATCACTTTTCTAACTCTTCCCGCAGCTTTTTCCGAACACCCATTAGCATTTTCCCAAAGGCGTTCTCACCGCGCAGGTCGCGACCACTGCCCCAGAAGTAGTCGTACTGACTTAGGTCCTTGATTTCCATGTCGCCGGAATCCAGTAGCATCTGAGCAACATCAGCATGGCTGCGGGCTTTAATATACGTGGCGCGGGTCATATAGGTTACGTTGTTTTTCTTCCAGTCTTTGCGCTTTTGGTGTCGACGGCTTTTACCAAGTTTAGCGGCATCCGCTGGGTGGGCGGCTAGACGAATCTGCTCGCGGTACCCGGCGTCGTCAAATTTCATCGCCTGATAGTAGTGCTCTACCGAGGGCCACTCGTAGCCATCCAGCTCAAATCCGCTTTTTGCGTAAGAAGCTAAAGGGTTGCTCGGATCATCACGCGTGAGAGTGAATAGCGTCTTTTCTTTTTCGTTAAACAGCATCGGCTTTATCCAAATTCAGCAGCGTGAGATGAATTAGTATATAGGTTTCGGGCAGGGACGAGTGCTTGTTTTACTAGTCTCTATAGTGGCAGTTCATAATGCCGAGCGGGATCAGATCCATGTCTAATTCAGTTCAGCACTTTCGTGGTGCCGCATCCGCCCTGAATCTGGTAGGGAGAGGCTTGAGTAGGCTGGTCGTGATATTCTACTTCAAACTTATCAATGCTATGGAGCGAGACCGTGCTCAAATGTGAAGTAATAGAACCGAAAGGCGCGCACGATGCGACTGTAATTTGGCTACATGGGCTGGGCGCCAGCGGCCACGATTTTGTGCCTGTAGTGCCTCACCTTGGCTTGCCTAGCAATCACGGTGTTCGTTTTGTGTTCCCCCACGCGCCAGAGATACCCGTTACCATAAACGGCGGTATGGTGATGCCTGCGTGGTACGACATATTGGCTATGTCGATAGAGCGCGAAATAGACCTAGTGCAGATAGAGTCATCGGCGGCCGCTGTGGGCGAATTAATACAGCGCGAATTAGATGCCGGTATAGCGAGCGAGCGCATCGTACTGGCGGGCTTTAGTCAGGGCGGTGCAGTGGTTTATCACGCGGCACTTTCATACCCCAAGCCCCTGGCGGGTTTAATGACCATGTCGACGTATTTCGCCACAGCCAAAGAAGTTAAACTCTCGGAAGCGAATAAAGCACTACCAATCCATATTTTTCACGGAACCCAAGACCCCATGGTGCAGGAGTCGATGGGGCATACCGCTAATCAAATATTGCAAAGCATGGGCTTTAAACCGAAATACCGTAGCTACCCTATGCAGCACGAAGTCTGTGGCGAGGAAATAGTCGATATCGGTAACAGCCTCAAAGAGTGGCTAAAGCTGGCTTAAGTTAATGGCTAGAGGAAAGGGGCTAGTTTTGATTACTAATCGGATTTTGACCAATATTGATAAGTAAATAGGCGAGGCCGATTGAGGCGGGAAACCCTCTCTGTTATAGTGTCGCGCTTCGTGAAGTACCCATTTCG
>TARA_R110000772_G_scaffold78548_1_pt1 | contig 60170 bp, 56 predicted proteins | sample TARA_R110000772 | Tara Oceans TARA_R110000772 (sample SAMEA4397948) | marine metagenome | biome: Polar Biome; feature: [SRF] surface water layer (ENVO:00010504); material: water (ENVO:00002006), including particulate matter (ENVO:01000060) such as... | depth 5 m | reverse complement strand
GTTTTGATCCTGGCATTCCCAGGTTCAAATCCTGGTATCCCAGCCAATTTGTTTATACTTCCTACTTAAATTACTCTTCCTTTTTGTATTACTCATAAGTACTCATAAGTACTCATAACTACTCATTTTAAATCTATTTATTTTAAACTTCTATATTTTTAATCTATCTATAAAATCTTATTTTAATAACTGTATTTTAATAGCAGCCCCTCAGCTACCGCACTTTTAATCAATAAATAAGCATAAAAAAAAGACCCATAAATGAGCCTTTTCAATAGTTCGCAAATGTTATAGCAATTAGTCTTAATTTAACTCGCCGCTAATAGCGTATTTTAAAACCCAGTTTTTTACCGGTCCGGTATTGTTAGCTATTTTTAAAAATTGGCTACGCGCCCATTTTAATGGCGCAATTTGATTAGAAAACCCAAAGTAGCAGGCATCCATCATACTCATCATTAATAAGTTTGCTTTGCGGCGCGATTTTTCATACTCATTTAATTTTAATGGGCAACCTATGTCATCAGCACTTAATAGCACCTGTGCAAGCGCTACAACGTCTTGAAAGCCTAAATTTACGCCCTGCCCGGCTAATGGGTTAATAGTATGTGCAGCGTCACCTACAAGCACTAGTCGCCCTTGCGAATATTTGTTTGCGTGCTGGCGAGCCAGTGGAAACACCGCGCGCTTTAACACGGTAAAATCACCGGCAAGCTCAGGAAACTTTTTAACAATATGTGTTTTAAGTTGCAGCGGGTTTAAACCTTTAAAGCTTTGCAGTGTATTGGCATCGTCATACCAAATTAAATTAGCGTAAGGAGCCTGCATAGGTAAAAAGGCCAAAGGGCCGGTGGGAGTAAATTGCTGCCACGTTTTTACTTGTTGCGGCGCATCAAGTTTTATAAGTACGCCCATGCAGTGCTGCTGATACTGCCAACCGGTTATACCTATGTTGGCTTTAGCGCGTAATTGCGATTGCCCGCCGTCGGCTGCAATAACTAAATCAGCGGTATACGTTTGCTCACCATACACTAGCGTAATTGCATCTGAGGTTTGCTCAATACTCGTAATAGGCGCTGCTTGCTCAATAACTTCAATGTTGTATTGCTCAAATTGCTGCCATAAACTGGCTTGAATTAGGTTATTTTCAATTAAGTGGCCTAAATGCGTGGTGTTTATATCGGCGCAATCAAATAATAAATTATCGCCACCGCGCTCAAATGCTTCTAATTGTTGATACGGCGCTAACCTACTTTGTTTTAAAAGTGGCATTGCGCCCAATTCGTCTAGCAGCTTTTCTGAAAAACGATTTATTGCCGATACGCGAATATCAACCTGATCACTGCTTAAAACTTGCTGCGGATTTATTAGTTTTTTTTCTATTATGCGCACTGCTTTGCCTTGCTGGGCAAGTTTAATTGCCATAGCAGCACCCACCATGCCAGCACCCACAACAATTACTTTATTTTTTGTCATGTTCTCATCTTTTTAATTTCTTAAAACTATTTTAATTGTATCGTAATTAGCTTGTTATGTGCCAAAGGATACGCTCAACTGTGGATAAAACTAAAGCTGCATTGATTTGAAATCACAAACATGAAAACTATACTTGGATTTACGTGTGTATCCAGCTAAAATACGCGTCCTTTAAGTGGGTATAGCGCAGTAATGCATTTCACTTAATCCTGTTTCTAGCACATTTTTGTGCCACTATCGAATTGAACACGAGGCAATATTTCAATGAGCAAAAAGCTGCATATTAAAACCTGGGGTTGTCAGATGAACGAATACGACTCTCAGAAAATGGCTGAACTTTTAGATGCCACCAATGGCTACCAGCTAACTGATGATGCAACAGATGCCGACGTAATTTTACTTAACACCTGTTCAATTCGTGAAAAAGCACAAGAAAAAGTGTTCCACCAGTTAGGTCGTTGGAAGTTGTTAAAAGATGACAAGCCAGACTTAATTATTGGCGTAGGTGGTTGTGTTGCCTCACAAGAAGGTGACTCTATTCGCCAGCGTGCGCCATTTGTAGACGTTATTTTTGGCCCACAAACGCTGCACCGTTTACCAGAAATGATTAAACAAGTGCAAGGCGATAAAGGCTCATCGGTTGTTGATATTTCATTCCCAGAGATTGAAAAATTTGACCGTTTACCAGAGCCAAAAGCCGATGGCCCATCTGCGTTTGTATCTATTATGGAAGGCTGCTCTAAGTACTGTACTTTTTGTGTTGTACCATACACTCGCGGCGAAGAAGTTAGCCGCCCAGTAGATGACGTACTATTAGAAATTGCCCAGCTTGCTGAGCAAAACGTACGTGAAGTAAACCTACTTGGCCAAAACGTAAACGCGTACCGCGGCGACACACACGATGGCGAAATTTGTTATTTTTCGGATTTAATTCGTCTTATTGCTGCCATTGATGGTATTGACCGTATTCGTTACACCACATCGCATCCAGTAGAGTTTACCCAAGATATAGTTGACGTATACGCCGATGTACCAGAGCTTGTAGATCATTTACATCTACCAGTACAAAGTGGTTCAGACCGTATTTTAAACCTAATGAAACGCGGCCATACGGCAATTGAATATAAGTCGACAATTCGTAAGTTACGCAAAATTCGTCCTAACTTAAGCATGTCGTCAGATTTTATTATTGGTTTTCCGGGTGAAACCCAAGATGACTTTGAAGCAACCATGAAGCTAATTAGCGACGTTGGTTTTGATATGAGCTTTAGCTTTATTTACAGTGCACGCCCAGGTACACCAGCGGCCGACTTGCCAGATGACGTAACCGAGCAAGAGAAAAAAGAGCGTTTATACTTACTGCAAAATCGTATTACACAAATGGCGCAACAAATTAGCCGTCAAATGTTCGATACAGAGCAGCGTATACTCGTTGAAGGTCCTTCTAAAAAGAACCCAATGGAATTACGTGGCCGTACCGAAAACAACCGTGTAGTTAACTTTGTTGGCCCACACACAGTGATTGGTCAGTTTGTTGACGTACGTATTACCGAGGCACTACCAAATTCTTTACGTGGTGACTTAATTCGTACAGAATCAGAAATGAACTTACGTCGTGAAATCGCTCCTTCAGCTATTTTAACCAAAGCTGCAAGCCTTGAGCCTAAACCTGACACTATAAACGAAATTGGCGTTGCTACTTTCGTCCCTTAGTGGAAATTTTAGCGCCAGTTAACACTGGCGCCATGCTATAGGAAGTAATTTTGAGTAATCAGTTAAAAACATTAGAGATTTATTTAGAACCTGCCGATAACAAACGCCTTTCTTCTTTATGTGGCCCGTTTGACGAAAACATCAAACAAATTGAACGCCGACTCGGTGTTGAAATTATCCACCGCGATAACTTTTTTAAAGTCACAGGCAAAACTTACAGTAGCGCCAGCGCTGTAGAAATTTTAAAAAACCTTTATATTGATACTCAACCTGTGCGCGGCGAAATTGGCGAAATAGAACCCGACAACGTGCACTTAGCCATTACCGAATCAAACGCCCTTGAACAAGACGCCACAACCAGCACTTACACCAAAGAAATGGTGATTAAAACGCGCCGTGGTGTTATAAAGCCGCGTAACGAAAACCAAGGTATATACGTTTCTAATATTTTGCATCACGATATTACCTTTGGCATTGGCCCTGCTGGTACAGGCAAAACATACTTAGCTGTGGCAACTGCAGTTGATGCCCTAGAGCGCCAAGAAATTCGCCGTATATTGCTTACCCGCCCAGCGGTAGAAGCAGGTGAAAAGCTCGGTTTTTTACCGGGCGATTTAAGCCAAAAGGTCGACCCATACTTGCGCCCGCTTTACGATGCGCTATTTGAAATGCTTGGCTTTGAAAAAGTAGAAAAACTAATCGAAAAAAACGTTATTGAAATTGCCCCACTTGCTTATATGCGTGGGCGTACGCTTAATGATGCCTTTATTATTTTAGATGAAAGCCAAAATACCACCGCAGAGCAAATGAAAATGTTTTTAACCCGTATTGGGTTTAACTCAAAAGCGGTTATTACTGGCGACATAACGCAAGTAGATTTACCACGTGGTGCGCGCTCAGGCTTACGCCATGCAATGGAAGTACTCGATGGCGTAGACGAAATAAGCTTTAACCACTTTAAAGCCCAAGACATAGTTCGCCACCCTGTGGTTGCGCGTATTGTTGAAGCCTACGAGCGCAACGATGAAAGCGAGCGACTTATGCGCCTAGAAAAGCAAAAAGCCCGAGAGCAACTTGCCGCTCAACAACCGCCTGCTACTAAAGAGTAATACCGTGAACACTGAACTTGATTTACAAATAGCCTGTGAGTTTGACAACTTACCAAGCGAGGCACAATTTGCGCTTTGGGCCGACAAAGCCCTTAGCCAATACCGCGACGAATCTGAACTCACTATTGTAATTAGTGACGAAGCGCAGTCGCAACAACTCAACAACGACTACCGTGGTAAAAACAAGCCTACCAATGTACTGTCGTTTGAGTTTGAAGCACCACCGGGAATAGATATTCCTTTAGTAGGTGATTTAGTTATTTGCCCAGCTATTGTATTGGCTGAAGCAATTGAGCAAGAAAAGTCATTTCATGACCACTTTGCTCATATGGTTATTCATGGATGCTTGCATTTGCTTGGATTTGACCATATAAAGAGTGAAGATGCTTTTGAGATGGAAAGTATAGAAAAGCAATTACTTGCTGAGCTAAACATAGCAGACCCATATCGGGACGAAATTTAAATAAACGGAGTAATCAGATATAATGAGCGACGGTAACTCGCATTCTAGCCAGGGTTCTTCTGGAAAAAGCTGGCTGGGCCGAATAGCCCAAAAGTTTCAAGGGGAACCCCAGAACAGAGAAGAGCTGGTTGAAGTAATTGCCGATGCGCAAGAGCGGGATGTAATCGATCCAGAAACCAAAGAGATGATTGAAGGTGTGCTTGGCGTGTCTAAGCTTAAAGTGCGAGACATTATGGTGCCGCGCTCACAAATGATCACCCTTGAGATCGACAGCCCGCTTGAAGAGCTCATACCTATGATGGTTCACTCTACGCACTCACGCTTTCCGGTGGTGTGTGAGGACAAAGACCATGTAGAAGGGATTTTACTCGCTAAAGATTTATTACCCCTAATCTTAAACAAAGACGACTTACTGCCCTCACTGCGCGATTATTTACGCCCAGCAATGGTAGTACCCGAAAGTAAACGTGTCGATACCCTGCTTAACGAATTTCGTCAGCAACGCTACCATATGGCTATTGTTATTGATGAATACGGCGGTGTATCGGGCTTAGTCACTATTGAAGATATTCTTGAAATAATCGTGGGCGAAATAGAAGACGAACACGACGAAGAAGAAGAGCAACAAGATATTCGCCAACTTGCTAAGCATGTTTACGTAGTACAAGCGCTAACCCCTGTTGATGACTTTAACGAGCATTTTAAAACAGGTTACAGCACAGATGACGCCGATACTATTGGTGGCACTGTATTACATGCCTTTGGCCACATGCCAAGCCGTGGCGAAACCATTGATATAGAAGGTTACCAATTTAAAGTAACCAACTCTGACAATCGCCGCATCTTGCAACTGCAAGTCACCGTTCCTAAGGTTGATGATAACTACAGTGAAGATTCTGCTAACTAAGTTCACCTTATTAGCAAAAGATAAAAAAGCATGGCTCGCATTAATTGCGGGCCTTATTTTAACTTTTGCCTATGCCCCCTTTGAAATTTGGCCCATTGCGTTTTTTAGCCTTGCTGCCATCATTTTTTGTATTAATCCAAAAAACACCGGTAAAACACACGCAAAAACAGCCGCTAAATATGGCTTTATATTTGGTTTAGGTTGGTTTGGTGCTGGTATTAGCTGGGTACATGTATCTATAGCCACTTTTGGCGGTATGCCATTAATCGCTTCTTTAGCGCTTATGGCCTTATTGTGTTCATACTTAGCGTTATTTCCTGCACTTGCCTTTTGGGCAACAACTCGCTTTGCCAGCGGCCCTAAAAGTTATGGCGCATTATTAATTGTAAGTTTTGCCATAAGCGAATACTTACGCGCACACTTACTAACAGGCTTTCCATGGTTAAGTTTTGGTTATACGCAAACCGACAGCCCACTTAGACTGCTTGCCCCTTATATTGGCGAATTTGGTTTAACCTTAGTATGTATTGCCATTGGTTTTGCATTGTATCGCCTAAGCCAAAAAGATTTTAAAACATTGGCCATAACCAGCAGTGCTTTAGCACTACTTTTTGCCGGTGCATACACCACAGGTACAGCACAGTACTCTGGCAAAAGCATGTCGACATTACTTGTACAAGGTAATATAAAACAAAATCTGCGCTTTGATCCCAGCCAGTTTTGGACCACCATGAGTAAATACCAGGACCTAACCCGCACACACTGGGACGCCGACTTAATAGTATGGCCCGAAGCCGCAGTACCCGAAATAGAAGCGCTTGCCGACTCATACCTAGCAGGCTTAGACAGTGCCGCTTCATTTAATAAAACCGCGCTAATTACCGGTGTTGTTGACTACCAACTCGACACTAAAACTATTTTTAATACCCTTATAGTAGTGGGTAATAAAAATAAAGATGATGAACACGGCCACTACCGCTACCTAGATAAAAACCGCTATCAAAAACACCAATTACTCCCTATTGGCGAATTTGTACCATTTGAAGATTTACTGCGCCCTATTGCACCGTTGTTTGATTTACCTATGTCGTCGTTTACCCGTGGCGACAAAGTACAAAACAACCTACGTGCTAACGGCTTTAATATACTACCCGCTATATGCTACGAAATAGTATTTGCCGACCTAGTGCGTGGTAATTATCAGCACAGCTCAGATTTACTCTTTACCGTAAGTAACGATGCTTGGTTTGGCGACTCCATTGGCCCCCACCAGCATATGCAAATCGCTCGCATGCGCGCTCTAGAGCTTCAGCGGCCACTAATACGTGTTACTAACAACGGCGTAAGCGGCGTATACGACCCAATAAGCCACACGCAACAAAGCATGCCACAGTTTGAAGCAACCACCATGAAAGCCGACGTTAAGTTAATACAAGGCGACAGCGTGTACAGCCAATACGGCAACATGTTTGTATGGGGATTTGTGTTGTTGCTGGGTATTGGTGGGTTTGGGATTAGGTTTAAGAGATAAATGAAAAATTCTAAACTTAGAGAATTAGCAATAGATTAAGCCCAGCGCAGTCTCTGGGCTTAACAATTAACTTTTCTGGTCAATTATTGCTCTACATCGCTCAAGCTAAGCAATTGACGCCTATTGCGTAATGTGAGTATTTTAATTTCATGTTCAACTTTATAAATAATTCGATAGCTACCAAATATTAATTCACGATATCTTGAGCCTAATAATTCTGGCACTTCCCGACCTAGTTCAGGTTGAGTACCAAGTAAATCTGTTCGATCAAAAATATCATTAACCCATTTGTCAGCCGCCGATGGTTTATCAAAAGCAATAAATTTAGCCATCGTGACTAATTTTTCTAATGCTAAAGGCGACCAAACTACTTTCAATCTTTAATACTCTTTAAAACTTGCGCACGAGCATCTGAGTTTGAAATACCCAGCCCCATAGAGAGTTGATCTTCAGCTTTTTGTATTTCCTCTAATAACTCTATTTTTTCCTGCATAGATTCATATTCAGCAACATCTAAAACCACAGCAACGCCTTTACCCCTTTGAGTTATTACAATTGGCCTTCTGGTTTCATTAACTTGGCGTATAAATGATGCAGCTCCAGCTCTAAAATCTGAAAGCGGCTGAATATCTTGATCTAAATGAAGCCTACTCATGATCGTACCTTTAGTTGTACTTTATATGGTACAAACTATAGTTAAAATAAATGTTAAATACAATACTTTATACTTAAGCTCAATAACAATATCGAGCGAAGTATATAAATCCAATTATACTAACTCTAAGGTAAACAAGCTTATTAAGTATCAAAATGATGCTAAATAAGCTTATATGACACCTTCTTTAGCGACTTATGTTTTGTGAATGTTGTTAAAAACTAAAGCATGGATGTTCTGTGTAGCAAAGCATATCTAAACACTCTGAGATGAATAGAGTATTATTAATTCCCTTGTTCGGTTTCGCTCCGCTCTTGCGTAACTCCTCTATATAAAATACGTTATTTAATTTGTGGGCTTTGAAAAAAGGCTGCACTAGGCAGCCTTTAATTTAAATGATTTTTTAACCCGTCTTATTATTTGGCTGCTTAACTATTTAACTAACTATTTAACTAATCTATTTAACGGTAAGCGGTGCGTTATTAATCGCTGATAATGGCAGGTTTACATCGAATAATTGGTCACGAACTTGGGCAACCCCCATAGCCTTTAAGCGTGCTGTGTGCATAGTTAAATACGCATTAGCTGATGCTTCATCTTCAAATAGGTAAATACCACCAGCAAGTTGACCTTGTTGGTTTTCGGTCCAAATTTTCCAAATAATACCGGGTTCATGGTTAATTGATTCGGCTAAATCTTTTAATGCTGCTGACATTTGCTCCCCAAACGGGCCTGCAAAATCAAAGTCTACCTGTAATAATTTTTTCACTATAAGCTCTCTTTTAACTAAAGCGCGGTATCACGCTTTTAATAATACTCTAATAAATTAGTTAGCTACCAAGCACACGCAAAGTAGCTAACAGGCTGCGTAACTTAGCAGCTTAATTTATTGCAATTAGCGACCAAATTCACTCGGTGGTGCTGGCACTACCAATGGTTTTTTCGGATTTGCTTTAAGCTCTTTTAATAACTCTTTTACAGCGCGTTCAATCGACGGATCTTGTCCGGCTTGAATAAGCTCTGGGCGATCAATCACTTCTATGTCTGGGCTTACGCCTTCATTTTCAATGATCCAGTTACCTTCGTTATCTAAAATTCTAAAAGTAGCGGCAATAACTGAGCCACCATCTACAAGCCCAGGGTTGCCCGAAATACCAATTAAACCGCCCCAGGTACGCGTACCAATTAATTTGCCCAAACCTGCTTGGCGAAAGTAATACGGTAGTGCGTCGCCGCCTGAACTAGAGTAGCCATTGATCAGCATAGCTTTAGGGCCATCGTGTGCAAACTGCGGGGTTTTAGTTGGCTCTACACCACGGCGTTTCCAGTAGTTAAGCGGTTTACGCGCTAACCAGGTGATCATATGTTCAGGTATAAAACCGCCGCCATTGTAACGATCGTCTATGATCATCGCTTCTTTATTAGTTTGCGGTAAAAAGTTTTTAAATAACGAACGGTTACCTTCGTAATGGGTGTTAGGTAAATGCACGTAGCCAATACGCCCATCTGAAAGCTTATTAACATACTCAGCGCGCGATTGTGCCCACTGTAAGTAACGCAATCCAGTTTCGCTGGCAATAGGCGTTACCATTACTTTCCAGCTGTTTTTTAGGCTTGGTGATTTACTGAGTAGTAATTCAACCGATTTACCTTGGGTGTTTTCTAGTAGTTCGTAAAAGTTGACTACGCTTTTTACTGAGCGGCCATTTACTGCAATTATGTAATCGCCTACATTGGCGTTAATGCCGGTTTCGTTTAGCGGTGAGCGAAAGTTTTCGTGCCAGTTTTCGCCTTTAAAAATAGTCTCTATTTTTACAAAGCCTGATTTATGCGCGCTAATTTCTGCGCCCAATAAGCCATGCTGTAAACGAGGAGATGTTGGCATATCGCCCGAGTTAACATAAATATGCCCTGAGTTTATTTCGCCTGCTATTTCACTTAATACATAATCTAGGTCGGCTCGATGTGCAATAGCGTCTGCCATAGGTTGGTAACGCGCTAAAATAGCATCCCAGTCTTGGCCATGATGGTTTTCGTCATAAAACCAGTCGCGCAGAGTGCGCCAGCCTTCACGATACATTTGTGCCCACTCGGTTTGCGGGTCAATTTTTAATACCATGTCTTGCAAGTTAAGTTGCGTAGCTTTTAAGTCTTGTTTAGCTTCTGGCTTTATTACGCTAATGTTTTTTCCTGCACGAGCAATAATATGCTCAGCATTAGCCGACACTTTATAATTACTCACTCCTGCTGCTATTGTGGCAACTTCACCATCAACGGCATTAGGCACTAACTTAAGCTCTCCTGCCGATAGTGTTAATACGCCGTCTTTTACGCCGCTTAGTGCGCCGTAGTTTCCTGCAGGTACATTTAGCGCCACAACACGGCTCATAAAGCCGTTACTTTCTATATAATTGCTGGGTGCTTTAGCTGACTTTTTATCGTCTTTATCTGCTTTTGAGTCAACAATGCTTATTTCGTCACTCAGCGGTGTATTAAGTGGCTTGATTTTACTATTTACTGCAACCGAATACAGTCGGGTTGCATTGTTAAACATGTAGTCAAACTCGTAGCTACTAAAAGTTAAATTAAAGTCGCGCTCTGATGTGAAATACAATTGCTGCCCGTCGGGAGAAAACGCTGGGTTTGTCTCACTGCTCATGTCATCAGTTAAGCGAGTAACGCGTTTGTCTTTTAAATTGTAATGCCATAATGAAGCGTAGCGATTTTCGTTATTTTTAACAAACACTATATCCTCGCTATTAGGCGACCAAATATAGCTAGTTAAACCATCTTCATTATATTTTGCGGTATCAATTTTACGCTGCTTACCGGTTTTAATATCGAGCCACCACAGGGTGTGATTCTGATCGCTAAACAATAACTTTTTATTATCTGGTGACCAAACTGGCTCAAAACGCCAAATACTGCCATTACTGGTCAGTTGCTTAACTTGGTTATTGTTAGCTCTGTCTTTTAGGTAAATTTCGTACTCGCCTGTTTCATCACTCATGTAAGCAATATAACGTCCATTGGGCGACCATGTAGCCGATATTTCACGCCCTTTTGGCGTATGGCTTAAGTTTCGGGTTGGGCCATTTTTAACCGGCACAGAAAACAGTTCGCCGCGTGCTGTAAATAGTACTCTTTTTCCATCGTGCGATACGTCCATTGAATCAATAAAGTCACTAACATTTTTACTGTAGGCCATTGTATGTTCACGGTTACCTTGAACATTTATGCTCAGCTTTTCAGATTGCTGCGTGGCGTCATCAAAGCGATACAAATAACCACCATTTTCATACACTATGGCGTTGGGCCCAGCCGAGGGCCAAAGCACATCAAAGTCGCTGTGGTTAGTTACTTTTATCGGATTTTTGCCATCTTGATGTTTGTATAAATTTAGCGTGTATTCTCTGTCCGACACGTAGTAAATGTTATTGTTAACCCAAGTAGGCTGTTGGTCGGTTGCTCTGTCGGTTGTTAATTGCTTTGATTTGTTATTTTCTAAATCGTAAACCCATACATCTTGTGCGCGCCCGCCACGGGTGCGTTTCCAAGTACGAAATTCGCGATCAATGGGTGTATACACATACTGTTTGCCATCGGGCGATAACATGCCACCGCCAGTTTCTGGTATGGCTAATGGTTGCTCTAGGCCACCCGCAGCTGGCACTATATAAGGTCGGCCAACACGCTGACCATAAGGGGTGCGGTTAGCTCTAAACACAATATGCTTACCGTCTGGGGTCCAATCAAGTACACGATAATCAAAACCACCGCGCGGCGGCATTACACCTACGTCGTTATAATAAGTCAGTTGTTTTAAGTCGGAGCCATCGCGGTTCATTACATACACTTGGCGGCTGCCATTATATTGGGCAGAAAAAGCGATTTGGCTGCCATCTGGCGAAAATTTAGGAAAGGTTTCAAAACCAATATGATCAGTTAAGCGCGTGCTTTTACCTGTTTTAGTGTTTGCTATATAAATATCGCCCGCATAAACAAAGGTTACTGATTCTTTATGAATATCGGGAAAGCGTAATAAGCGGGTATCTTGTGTTTGATAAGCCGCAACCATCGGCGATATTGCCGGTGCAACCGCTACTGCTATTGCTGTTAATAAAGTGCGTAGTTTCAAGGTTATCGTCCTTACAATGTTATTTCATTTCATAATAACAATAAAAAGACAGTTTGCAGCTTTGTGCGACAAATTACTGTAACAAGGTGTAAATACAGTCATTGTAAAAGCTTAATAATTGGTAATATATTTCACTCACATTTTAATATTTTAAACACCTACTCTAGCTAAAAGCAGTACTTTAAGCCCATTAAAAAAATAAAAGTTAATACTGCCTTGATTTATTCAGCTTTTGTTAATACTATCTTGCCCAATAAAATCCATTACTTTCATGGCATTACCTAACGATCTGTAATTTGGTTTTATTTAATCATAAATACACATAAAAGGAATATAATGTGAACAAAATAGCTTCAATCTTTATCGCTGTTACCCTACTTTTAACTACCGGCTGTACGGCCATTATGACTGCAGAACAAGCAGTTCCTACGTTAAATAAGCCCCAAGTTGATGAAATACAAATTGCAGTGGTAGATCATCGCCCATATGTTGTAAATGGTGACAAACTCTCTGGTTTTGAAGGATTAAGTCGCTCTGGCTTTGGTATACCTTATACACAAAACATCGTTACTGGCGAAACTATGCCACAACACTTAGGTAAACGCCTTGCTGCTGGTTTTATTCGCTCTGGTATTAACGCTAAGCTAATAGCTACCACACCACAGGTCGATATTAATGACATTAAAGCAGATAGCGATACTGCGACTATTATAATCGTACTTAACGAATGGAAGTATGATCACCACGCTTTTACTGATAACTCATGGTATAACTTTGATCTAATAATTAAGGATCGCACTGGTGCTACGCTTATAAATAAAAACTTTACTGGCGAGCAAGACATTCCAAGTATGCATACCAACGACTTACAAATGCTTTATAAAGAGCGCTTTGAATTAGCGTTTGCAGATCCTGAGGTTAAAGCGTTACTGTAATTTTAAACTACGCGAACATTTTTATTGGCGAACTAAATAAGTATTTAGTTCGCCAAAGCAGCAAACAATATAATTGTTATTTACGCGCTTAAATTAAAACCCCTTCTTTATTACTATTTAATATTTTCTGAAACCTCAATCATTACCGTTTGATCTACTTGTATAAGCCCGCGCTTTGGCCGGTCTAAATCTATAATAATAAATACGATTAAAGTAATTAACAAAGAAACCAATACTATGGGCACAATCATTCGCTTACCACTGAGTCCTGCGGAATAACCCATAATGCCGCCAGACGAAATAAAAACAATAAAGAGCAGTATTAATACCACCTCAGGTACATGCATTTGCAATAAAGCATTTCGCTTTCCTTGGCTGTCTATTACATCATTAAGCGATTTTACAAACGCTCCTGTAGTTACAGGCCTTGGGTCAACATTTGTGGCTGCGATAGCCAATGACCATAACTGACGCTGTAGGTTGGCTATTTTATTATTGTAGTCGTTACGCTGCGCGTGTTTGGTTAAATCTAATTGGCCTATAGCAACTCGTAAGTCTACATACTCTTTAAATAATTCATTGGCTTGTTTTTTGTATTCTTGTGGCAGTAATTCAACCCGTAATATGGCTGTGCCGATTGTGTTTGCTTCATCTATTAACGCCATGCTGCGGTTATCATACCGTTGCATCGACATGCTAAATGTAAAACCCAGTAGTAATGCTAACAAACCTAATATACTGCCCTGAATAGAACCCGTTAGCGTCTTAACTTCACTGTCGGTTCTACCTTGAATAAACCGCCCTGCTCTAAAGCCTATTTCGTTAAAAATAACGATCGCAATAAACAATGTAACTGCAATTAATACACTGCTGTATCCATAAAGTAATTCATCTTCGAACATAATTTAGTAAATTCCACTGGCCATTATTTGGGTGTACTTTTTAAAGCGTACTCAACAAAGTTATACTTTAAAGATACGGTAAATTTAAACTGGAAGTAAGTAAAATTAAGTTAAGGGCTGATTCACCAACCTGCCTTAACTCTAAACATTATAGTCGTGATCGCCTCGTCTTTTCATTTCACTCATAACCAGCTCAACCATTTGTTGTTTTATTGCTGCTTGCTCTGATTTTAACTCCCCTAATTGCCGCTCTAGTATATCTATTTGCTCTTGTTGTTGTGAGTTTTTATATTTTTTAGACCCTAAATGCTCAACATCAATAGCTAAACTAGCATCACTTTTATTTGGCTCATTTGCGGTGCTATTTATGGTTAAACTGCTTTGAATTGGACTTTGTTTGAGTTTGTTAATTTGCTCTTGCAATGCAATAACCCGCCCTAAAAAGTGCTTATACACTTTTTCTAGGTTTTTATATTGATCGCCAAACATTGCGTTATCTTCACTGTACTTTTGTGCTTTAGTGTCTAAGAACTTTGATAAAACATATTTTGGCTCATCCTCTGTCTCACCTTCAGCAAGTTGCTTACCTGGTTGTGTTAAAGGCTGAGTATTAAGGCTGTATGCATGGTGTAAAGGGGGCGCTGGTGAAATCTTCATTACTTTATCCCTAAAATAGCTTTGTCACTATTATAGGTATCGACCTAACATTAAAATTCTTGAGTAACGTTTACAGGCTGGCTAAAAGCAAAAAACCCCACTTTATGAAAGCAGGGCTTAAGTAATTATTACTTAAAATAATATTACGACTCAATAGCCAATAACTCAACTTCAAATATAAGCAGTGATGCCGGTGGAATGCTGCCCACACGTTTTTCACCGTAGGCCAGTTGATGCGGTACATAAAGTAGGTATTTATCGCCGGGGCTCATAAGTTGCAGACCTTCGGTCCACCCTTTAATAACTTGATGTAAACCAAAGCTAATAGGGGCTTTACGCTCAACTGAGCTGTCAAATACTGTGCCGTCTATTAACGTACCGTGGTAATGCACATTAACCATGCTTTTGGGGTTAGGCTTGTCATCGCTTTGCCCTTGGTGCAATACTTTGTACTGCAAGCCTGAAGCGGTCTCTTGTACGCCATCTACTTTTGCATTAGCTGCCAAAAAATCAGCTTCTATTTGCGCGTTAATACCCACTTGTTGTTTGGCTTTTTTGCTGTTTTTAAATATTAAAAAGCAAAATATGGCGATAATTACCGCTAATATTATATTAAGCATAGTTAATTTTTTTCCTCTTCTGGTTCTGCGTCTTTTTCATCTTCGCTATCGCCGTTTACAATGTCTGCAATATCTTTAAGTCGTGCTAAGGCTAGGCCGTTTACTGAGTTTTCAGGATAGTGCCCGTCAACTAAATCTCCAGCTTCTAAATCCATCAGTAAGTTAAGTGCCTGATCTACCGTCTCTACTGCGTAAATATTAAATTTACCAAGTTCAACTGCATTAAGTATTTCCTCATCTAACACTAAGTTAACTTGGTTAGATTTAGGAATGATCACGCCCTCTTCGCCAGTTAAACCGCGCATTTTACACAGTTTAAAAAAGCCTTCTATTTTTTCGTTTACGCCACCAATAGCTTGTACATCGCCATGTTGGTTAATTGAGCCTGTAAGCGCAATTGATTGACTCAGTGGTAAACTAGTAATAGCCGAAATTAACGCGCATAACTCGGCAAGTGACGCGCTATCGCCATCTATGTAGCCATAACTTTGTTCAATTGCAATATTTGCACTGAGCGTTAAGCTAAAGTGCTGCGCGTATTTATTGCCTAAATAGCCGGTAAGTAGCATTACCCCTTTAGAGTGAATTGCTTTACCTAGCTCGGCTTCGCGCTCTACATCTAAAACGCCATCGGCACCGGCATAAACTGTTGCCGTAATACGCGCAGGTGTACCAAATGAGGTATCGCCAATATGCAGTACAGTTAAACCATTTACTTTGCCTATGGCTTGGCCTTGCGTGGCAATAAGGGTGTGCCCTTCTTTAATATCACTGAGCATGTTTTCGCTAATTTGCCCAGTACGATACTGTTTACCTTCAATGGCTTCGTCAATATGATGAGCGTCTATAACCGTTAGCTTGTCTTGTTTGGCATAATAACTTGCTTCGGCTACCAGCTCTAACACATCGGCAAAGCGGGCAGAGAGTTTATTATGATGCTCGGCTTGGCGATAACTAAATTTGAGCAAGCGCACCATTGCGGCTTCTGTAGTGGTGCATTTTAAAACGTGCTCGCAATAGTCAGTTACTTTGGTAATAAATTGGTACTGTAATTTATCGCTACTCGGTAAGTAGTAGTCAAAGTCGGCTAGTATTCTAAACAGCCCAGCAAATTCTTCGTCGTACTCACCTATGGTGTAGTACAGCTCGCGCGAGCCTAATAATATTATTTTTACATCTAGCGGAATTAACTGCGGGCGCAACGTAAAACTGCTGCCTACAACGCTATCTTGATACGGTAAGTCATTTTTAATTTGATGGGTTTTAAGCGATAGTTTTAAACCATCCCACACTTGTGGGTTAGCCATTACTTTTTCGGCGTCCATCATTAAATAGCCACCGTTAGCACGATGCAATGCGCCGGCCTGAATTGAGCGATAGCTAGTTATAAGCGAGCCTTGTGAGGTAGCGTACTCAACCTTGCCAAATATGTTGCCAAACGTTGGGTTAGGTTCGTAAACCACAGGAGCGGCGTCGCCTTCTTTAAACTCAACTAAAATATTGGGCGCAAAAAAGTCAGTAAGCATGCCTTTGCGATCAAAGTCTTCTTTGTTTTCTTCGCTTTCGCCTTCATCGTCTAACCACTCAAGCACAGCGTCAATAATTTCTACGCGAATGTCTTTTAAATAACGCAGCACGCCAATATGGCTGGCATATTTATGCTCTAAGTCTTTTAATAAGGGCTTAGTTGCTTGCTCGGCAGTCGACTTTTTAAGGTTACGTAGCTTTTCGGTAGATTCACGTTTCCAGCGCGGCAGCTCAATAAGTGCTTCTATTAATGTGTCTTCGAGTTTTTCAATTCTTTCAAAAAAGGTTTCACGTAGCTCATCTTCAAGGTGCGAAAATTCATTATCGCTTAGCTGCTTGCCACCTATTAATGGAGCAAAACCTACTACGCCTTTTTCTTCAATAAGCGCCACACTTTGTTCAAGCGCCGCAATTTCTACCGCGGTAATAGCACCGTCATAGGCGTCGTTAAATTCACGGTCTATGGATTTCTTTTTGCGCTGGTACGCAGGGTTGTCAAATGCGGCAGGAAAGGTGTCGAGCACTTCGTCAATAAAAGCATCAATGTCATCGGCAAGCTTTTTACTTTGCCCAGCTTGCATAAACAGTGCGATAGGCTCGCGGTGGTCGTCGTAATTATTTACATACAACCACTCATTAGGCGTTACTCTGCCTTTGGCATGCTCTTTTAGTTTGTCTTTTACTAGGGTAAAACGTCCATGTGCAGCTTCGCCCATTACGTATACGTTATAGCCAGGTAAATCCATACCGAGTGAAAAGTCTAATGCACTTTGCGCCCGTTGTTGGCCTATAAAAGTAAAATGCTCTGGGTATGGGTTGCTCATGCAAGTATGCACGTGGCTAGTAGAAATGCTCGGCGCAAGCTTTGATACAGGTAGTGGCAGTAATTTTTTCGTCATTCTAACTTCTTTGTTTACCAGCGTATTCACTGGCTTTTGGCGTATTAAGTGGCCTGCAGCCACTTAATACTTATATTTAGGGTTGCAAAGCCTTACGGCTAAAATAGATTCCATCACACTCTAAACAAGGTGTTATTTGCGTAGCATGATAAACATCGTAACTATGGTTACAATTCTTACATACTAATGTGCCCATGGCTATCCATTCGCCTACGTGATATATGCCATTGTGCTTAAAATCTTGGCTAAGTGAGTGCCACTCTAGCTGTGTTTTGTCTTCTATGTGCGAAAGCTCATACCATAATGATTCTTTAAGCTCTTGCCATGCAAGCGAATTATAGTGGGTTTCGTGCTCTTGCAAGTGTTCTAAATCGCGCATTAAGTAGTTACGATAAAGTTGATATTTTTCTTCTCCTAAATTTTTAAGTGCCTGCTCAGATTCAACAAATCGTTTTACCGCCTCTTTTAATTCATGATCTTTTACATCTTTTAACCAAAGCGTTAAATCGTTTAGCCATGTTTTGTAGTCAGCCATTTTCTTACTCCTGCAAATTTAGGGCATATTTAGATTTGTAGGTTGAACCTATTAGGGCTGTTAAATCAACCTTTAACCTATGCTTTTCAGCAACTAGCTTACAAAAGTATAGGTTAACCTGCACTGAAAGTTATAATTTAATAAAAGCGTGTTTATGGCGCTATAAATAGCGGTTTATTTGGGTTATCCTAGAGCTAATTTTTTATTAGTCGTAAGAAGTCTGGAACCGTAGATGCAAGAGCAATATAACCCTCAAAAAATAGAGTCAAAAATCCAACGTTACTGGGAAGAAAACAAAGTATTTAAAGTTACGGAAGATGAGAGCAAAGAAAAGTATTACTGCCTTTCTATGTTCCCCTACCCGAGCGGTCGACTCCATATGGGTCACGTGCGTAACTACACTATTGGTGACGTTGTATCTCGCTTTCAGCGCTTAAAAGGCAAAAACGTAATGCAACCTATGGGTTGGGATGCGTTTGGTTTACCTGCAGAAAACGCGGCTATTAAAAACAAAACAGCCCCTGCAAAATGGACCTACGAGAATATTGACTACATGCGTACCCAACTTAAGCAGTTAGGTTTTGGTTATGACTGGGATCGCGAAATTGCCACCTGTCATCCAGAATACTATAAATGGGAACAATGGTTTTTCACTAAGTTGTACGAAAAAGGCTTAGTGTACAAAAAAATGTCGACGGTTAACTGGGATCCGGTAGATCAAACTGTATTAGCTAACGAGCAAGTTATTGACGGTCGCGGTTGGCGTTCGGGCGCTGTGGTTGAGCAAAAAGAAATTCCACAGTGGTTTATTAAAATTACCGACTACGCACAAGAACTACTTGACGATTTAGACAAGTTAGAAGATTGGCCTGAACAAGTTAAAACCATGCAGCGCAACTGGATTGGTCGCTCTGAAGGGTGTGATATTGAATTTAAACGCACTGATAACAACGAAACATTTAGCGTTTATACCACGCGTCCAGATACCTTTATGGGTGTGACTTATGTAGCGGTTGCTGCAGGCCACCCAATTGCTAAAGAAGCGGCTAAAAATAGCGATTCTGTGGCACTGTTTGTTGAAGAATGTAAAAACAACAAAGTAAGTGAAGCCGACATGGCAACCATGGAGAAAAAAGGCATAGCAACTGGCTTTTTTGCTACTCACCCACTTACTGGTGAGCAAGTACCAATTTGGATCGCTAACTTTGTATTAATGCATTACGGCTCAGGCGCGGTAATGGCAGTGCCTGCACACGACCAACGTGACTTTGAATTTGCAACAGCCTACGGCCTTGATATTAAACAAGTGATTGCGCCAGTTACGGGCTCTGACCTTGAAGTAAACCTAAACAAAGAAGCGTTTACCGATAAAGGTGTATTGGTTAACTCGGGTGAATTTGACGGCCTTGATTTTGACGCGGCATTTAATGCCATTGCCGATAAGTTAGAAGCCTTGGGTGTGGGCGAGCGTAAAGTAAACTTCCGCCTGCGTGATTGGGGCGTAAGCCGCCAACGTTATTGGGGTTCACCAATTCCAATGCTTAGCGACGAAGACGGTAACGAACTTGCAGCAACCGACGATATGCTGCCAGTACGCTTACCAGAGGACGTAGTAATGAATGGCGTTACATCGCCAATCAAAGCTGATCCTAACTGGGCAAAAACCACCATGAATGGCGCACCAGCGTTTCATGAAACCGATACCTTTGACACCTTTATGGAATCGTCTTGGTATTACGCTCGTTACTGTAGCCCACGTCATGACGAAGGCATGCTAGACCCAGCAGCGGCTAACTATTGGTTACCAGTAAACCAATACATAGGCGGTATTGAGCACGCTATTTTACATTTATTGTATTCGCGTTTTTTCCATAAACTATTACGCGACTTTGGTTTAGTTGATTCAGACGAGCCATTTGACCGCTTACTTTGTCAAGGTATGGTATTAGCCGAAACGTTTTATCGTAAAGATGAAAAAGGGGCTGATATTTGGATTTCGCCAAGCGACGTAAATACCGAAACAGACGACAAAGGCCGCGTAACTAAAGCATGGCATAAAGTTGATGGTAACCCGGTGTTTTCATCTGGCATGAGCAAAATGTCAAAATCGAAAAATAACGGTATTGACCCACAGCATGTTATTGCACAATACGGCGCCGACACTGTACGTTTATTTATGATGTTTACAGCACCACCAGAGCAAACGCTAGAATGGTCTGACGCGGGTGTTGAAGGTGCACATCGCTTCTTAAAACGTGTGTGGAAATACGCGGTTGATGTTAAAACAGTTGGTTTTCAACCACTCAATAAAACAGCATTAAATAACGAGCAAAAAGTACTGCGTCGCGATTTACACAAAGCAATTGCTAAAGTGAGTGATGATGTTGAACGTCGTCAAACCTTTAATACTGCTATTGCGGCAATTATGGAGCTGTCTAATAAACTATTAAAAGCACCGTTAAATAGTAAGCAAGATGTAGCGATAGCTAACGAAGCGCTTGAAGCAATGCTTATTATGCTTGCACCTATTACGCCGCATTTGTCGCACCAATTATGGCAAGAGCTAGGTAAAGAAGGCGATATAGTTAACGCTTCATGGCCAGAGGTTGATCAGTCGGCTTTGGTTGAAGATGAAAAGTTAATTATTATTCAAGTTAACGGAAAACTACGCGCTAAACTAACCGTTGCAGCCGATGCCACAAAAGAGCAAGTAGAAGCACTCGCTTTTGAACAAGCAAGCGTAACTAAATACACTGACGGCGTTACCGTTCGTAAAGTTATTTACGTACCGGGTAAACTGCTTAATGTGGTAGCTAATTAATATGGCCGCTTTTAACGCCATTAAAAACGGACTAGCCTTAGTGCTAGTCTGTTTTTTATTAACTAGCTGTGGCTTTCATTTAAAAAAAGCCTCTAGCTTGCCAGACGATCTAAAACAAATAACCCTCATTGGCGACGATGAAAAGTCAGCGTTATTTAGCGCCTTAAAAAGTGAGCTTATTGCCAGTGACGTTAAACTAGTTGCGGCTAGTAAAAAGTCGGCACAGCTTTATTTATTTAAAGATCAGCTTGAACGTCAAACCTTGTCGTTGTTTCAAAATGGCCAAGTAGCAGAATACGAACTTACTTACAGTGTTGCGTTTGTGATCAATCGTCCTAATGCTGAGCCAATAGAAAAGCGCTTTGAATTATATCGTAATTATCAAGACGATCCTGACAATGCATTAGCCAAAGCAAAAGAGCTTGCACTCCTTATTAGCGAAATACGCCAACAAGCTAGTCGTCGTATTCTTAGAGAGTTGTCGCAACTATAATGCGCTGTTACGCTAATCAATTACCGAGTGAACTAAAAAAAGGCTTAAAACCCTTTTACTTAGTGTTTGGTGAAGAGCCTTTTCAAGAAGCGCAATGTGTACAACAAATTCGCGCAATTGCTAAAGAGCAAGGCTTTGATGAAGTAATTAAATTTACTTTAATGCAAGGTTTTGATTGGCAAGAAATTATAGCTCAATATCAAAGTATGTCGCTGTTTAGCGCCCGCACTATTATTGAGCTTGATTTAAACCAGCAAAAGCCAGGAATTATTGGCAGCAACACGTTTAAAAAAATTATTGAGCTAATAAACCCCGATACCATTTTAATTATTAAAGGCGCTAAAGCCAGCCAAGACGTACAACGCAGTGCTTGGTTTAAAGCGCTTGATAAACACGGTTTATTTGTACCTTGCTATCCGCTTACCGGTACGCATGTAAAGCGTTGGTTAGATGAGCAATGCCAGCGTTTATCTCTTAATATGCAAAATGAGGCAAAGCTGAGTTTAATTAGCGCCACTGAAGGTAATTTACTGGCGTGTTTTCAAGAACTCGAAAAACTCTCATTACTACACGCCAATGCGCTCATTACACAACAATTAGTAATGCAAGGGCTATTAAATCAAGCCAAGTTTGATATTTTTGATTTAAGCGACGCACTATTAAACGGCCAAGCTAAACAAGCAATAAAAGTGCTGAATAAACTGGCCAGCGATAACACCGAAGTGGTGAGTATTTTATGGGCAATAACCAAGGAGCTTAACACCTTAATTGATGTGCAAATTGGTTTACTTAATGGCGAGCCCATTGCTAATTTATTTAAGCAAAAAGCAATATGGAAAAACCAACAAGCGCCAGTACAAAGTGCTATAAACAGGTTAAGTATTCATACCCTTGAGCAAATTAGCTCTGAGCTTGCAATATTTGACGCCAGCTACAAACAAGGTAACTTAATTGCGCCCTATCAAGCACTCGCGCATATTTGTATTAAGTTTTGCCAACCGCTGAATATTTCGCTGCCATGTCATCCTGTTAATTAAAATGCAGAATTTAACATGATCGCAATTTTTGGTGGCACTTTCGACCCCGTTCATTTGGGGCACATTAATATGGCAAAGCAATGCGTAAATGCACTTAACTTAAATACGTTGTACTTTATGCCTTGCGCACTGCCCGCCCACAAAATGGCTCCTGGCATTAGCACCGAGCACCGAGTAGCTATGCTCAATGCAGCAATTGCGCCTTACCCTTTTTTTCAACTCGATTTAAGAGAGTTGCACCGCACTGGGCCTTCTTATTCTTTATTGAGTTTACAAGAATTAAGAGCACAGCATCCAAACACGCCAATTGTGTTTTTAATTGGCATGGACTCGTTTAATAACCTCGATAAATGGTATCAGTGGCAAGCAATCACGCAACTTTGCCATATTGTGGTGTATCAACGCCCTGGGCAGCAATGTGCTGTTAGTGGCCATTTACAGCATTATATGCAACAAGCGCAAGTTAATAATGCAAAAACCCTTTCACATACGGTTGCCGGTAAACTTTATTTTTTACCCGGTGAAATGCTCGATGCAGCATCGAGTAATATTCGCCAACAACTTAAAAATACTAATAAAAAGAATGAACTATTACCCGATGCAGTGAGTCTGTATATAGAGCGCCATGCGCTTTACCAAAATGATGATAATACTAATTAACCTTGACAAGTGAATACTCTGCAAGAGTCATTGGTATAAAACCCCTAGCATGTTAAAATGCACGCTATTAAATTTAAAATTGAGACAAAACCTTGGATTCGAAACAACTACTCGCTTTTGCAATAGATAAAATTGAAGATATGAAAGCACGCGATGTGATTCATATTGACGTAACAGCAACATCAGACATTACAGACTACATGGTTGTATGCTCTGGCACATCTAAACGTCATGTTCTGTCAATTGCTGATAATTTAGCAAAAGAGGCTCGCCACGCAGGTGAAGAACCTTTAGGTTATGAAGGTCAAAGCGACGGTGAATGGGCATTGGTTGATTTAGGTGATGTGGTTGTACACGTGATGCAAAACGAAGCACGTAGCTATTACGATCTAGAAAAACTGTGGGGCTAGTAATAAACACCCACTTATTTTAGACAGGCTTGGAAGTAACACGTGAAAATACAAATGATTGCCGTTGGTACAAAAATGCCAGCTTGGGTAGAAACCGGATTTACAGAGTATCAACGTCGTTTTGCTAAAGATATGGCACTTGAACTGATTGAAATCCCAGCCGGAAAACGTGGTAAAAATGCAGATATAAAACGCATTTTACATATTGAAGGTGAAAAAACCTTAGCAGCTATTCCTAAAGGCAACCGTATTGTTACTCTAGAAGTAACAGGTAAACCACTTGATACCCACGAACTTGCTAAAAACATGGAAAAATGGCAACTCGATGGCCGCGATGTAAGTTTACTTATTGGCGGTCCTGAAGGACTTGCACCAGAGTGTATTGCTGCCTCTGAGCAAAAATGGTCGTTATCTAACTTAACTTTACCGCACCCTTTGGTGCGTATTATTGTTGCTGAAAGCCTATACAGAGGCTGGAGCTTAAATAACAACCATCCTTATCATCGCGAGTAATCCTTGCCATGTTAAAACAAAGACCCACTATTCGCGACCATTCAGCAGAGGCAAACTTATTTGCACGGCGTGCGTTTGTGGGTTTTATTTTTATATTAGCTCTAATTGCTATTTTACTCTCGAATTTATATAAAATTCAGGTAGATGATCATCAAAACTACCAAACTCGCTCCAACGACAACCGTATTAAAGTTATTCCAATTGCGCCTAACCGAGGTTTAATTTACGACCGCAATGGCGTATTACTTGCCGAAAACAAACCCGTTTATAATCTTGAGGTTATTCCTGAAGATGTTGCAGACCTGCCGCTATCGCTTGAACAAGTAAGTAAAATAATAACCATAAGCGAGCAAGAAAAAACCGACTTTTTAGACGATATAAAACATACGCGGCGTTTTAAAAGCCAAGTACTAAAAGCACGTTTAGATGAAACAGAAGTTGCTAAATTTTCAGTAAACCAACATAAATTTCCGGGCTTTAGTATTGAAGCTCGCCTCGCCCGCTATTATCCGTTTGGCGATACCCTTACCCATGCACTGGGCTATGTGGCTAAATTAAACAGAAAAGAGCTAAATAAATTAACTCAAGAAGATCAAGCTACAAATTATCGCGCCACTCACGACATTGGCAAACTCGGCATCGAAAAGTATTACGAAGAACTCTTGCATGGCCAAGTGGGCTCGCAGCATGTTGAAGTTAATAATCGCGGTAGAATAATTCGCACTTTAAGCATGCTCCCCCCGCAACCAGGGAGCGACTTAGTACTCACACTCGATATTGGTTTACAGCAAATTGCCCAACATGCGCTTAAAGATATGCGTGGTGCTATTGTCGTTATGGACGCTAAAGATGGCGGTGTACTTGCGCTTTATTCTAACCCTAGTTACGACCCTAATTTATTTGTGCACGGCATAAGCAGCAAAAACTATAAAGCCTTACTAAACCCAGACCGCCCGTTAATTAATCGTGCAACTCAAGGTCGTTATGCACCTGCCTCTACTGTAAAACCACATATGGCTATTTTAGCCCTAGAAGAGAATATAGTCAGCGAAAGTACTTCTATGTGGGACCCTGGTTTTTTTCAAATTCCAAATGTAGAGCATAAATGGCGCGACTGGAAACGTTGGGGTCATGGTCATGTTGATGTATACAAAGCAATTGAAGAGTCGTGCGATACCTATTTTTACGATGCAGCTTATCGCTTAGGTATTACTAAAATAAGTAACTTTATGTCGCGTTTTGGCTTTGGTGAACTCTCTGGTATTGATATTCATGAAGAAACTACGGCAATACTGCCCTCAAAAGAGTGGAAAGAAAATCGCTTTAAAGAGTCGTGGTGGCGTGGTGACACTATTTCTGTAGGCATAGGCCAAGGCTATTGGACCGCCACTCCAATTCAGATTGCAAATGCGACAAACATTTTAGTAAACCGTGGTATTAACCATCCGCCACATTTAGTGCAAGTCGTTAAAAAAGATAACGACATTATACAAATCAATAATGAAGAAAAGCCCCCTGTAATATTAAAAAACCCTCATCATTGGCAAATTGCTTTAGATGCAATGCACAACACAGTAAAAAAAGTATCGGGTACTGCGCATAAAGCATTTAAAGGGACTAATTATGACTCTGCTGGTAAAACGGGCACAGCACAAATAGTAAGTATTGCTCAAGGCGAACGCTACGATGCTGATGCGTTAAAAGAGCGACAACGCGACAACACTATTTATATTGGTTTTGCACCGTATAACGATCCCAAAATTGTAGTGTCTGTAATATTAGAAAATAACCATGGTGGTGTGCAAATTGCTCGGCAACTTATGGATTACTACTTTGCAGCCAACCCCGTTAATCTTGCAAGGAATAACATCCCATGACCGCTTTGCACGATAAACGCTCAATTTGGATGCGCCTACATATAGACTTACCCTTATTTATTGCGCTGCTAATAATGATGGTCGGTAGTATCACTATTGTGTACAGCGCCAGTGGCCAAGATAACGCCATGATGATCCGCCATATTACGCGTATGGCCGGTGCAATTGTAGCTATGTTCGTATTAGCGCAGCTATCTCCTGCTACTTTAAAGCGCTTAGTTATACCGCTTTATTGCTTAGGGCTATTAATGCTGGTTGGAGTGTTATTATTTGGAGTGAGTTCTAAAGGTGCTCAGCGCTGGCTAGACTTAGGTATCACTCGCTTTCAACCATCTGAATTAATGAAGCTTGCAGTCCCCATGATGGTTGCTTGGTATATAGGACGTAATCACTTACCCCCTCGCCCACTGCATTTAATTATTGGTTTTGTAATTATGATGCTACCGACGCTACTAATTAAAGAGCAGCCCGACTTAGGCACTTCTATATTAATTGCCAGCTCAGGTGTTTTTGTATTGTTTTTATCGGGTTTGAGCTGGCGTTTAATTGGTTTTTTAAGCTCTATAGTAGCACTCGCTGCATGGCCTTTTTGGCACTATGGTATGCACGATTATCAAAAGCAACGAGTACTTACTTTTTTAGATCCTGAAAGCGACCCGCTTGGCTCTGGCTATCATATTATTCAGTCTAAAATTGCGATTGGCTCTGGTGGCATTGAAGGTAAAGGTTGGTTACAGGGTACGCAATCGCAACTTGAGTTTTTACCAGAGCGCCATACTGACTTTATATTTTCGGTGTTAAGTGAGGAATTTGGCTTATTTGGGGTGTGTATTTTACTCAGTTTATATTTATTTATTATTGGCCGCGGTTTATACATTGCCGTTAATGCACAAGATGCCTTTGGCAAGTTATTAGCTGGCTCACTTACACTGACATTTTTTGTTTATGTGTTTGTAAATATAGGCATGGTATCGGGTTTATTACCCGTTGTAGGTGTACCGCTTCCACTAATAAGTTATGGTGGTACGTCTATGGTGACGCTGATGGCCAGTTTTGGCATTATTATGTCTATTGCAACTGATAAAAGGATGCTTTTAAAATAATGCAATTTTATACTCGATTTTTTACTATCAGCTTTGTCCTAATACTTTTAAGTGCTTGTAGTAGCTCAAATAACACCCCAAGCAGTCGCTACAGCATGCGCCATGATGCTGCACCATTACGTGCGCCTACCACATTAGAAATGCAAGACGCTGTAGTGGTTAAAGTTACTAAAAGTGCCAGCGCAAGCCGGCCTTATACCGTATTAGGTAAAAGTTATACGCCTATGCTTGACGAGACTGGTTATGCAGAGGAAGGCATTGCATCGTGGTACGGCCGTAAATTTCATGGTTATCATACTTCAAATGGCGAAATATACGATATGTTTGCCATGACCGCCGCTCATAAAACACTGCCCTTACCTAGCTTTGTAAAAGTAACAAATACCAGTAATAATAAATCTGTCATTGTGCGCGTAAATGACCGTGGCCCATTTCATGAAGATAGAGTGATTGATTTATCCTACGCAGCCGCATACAAACTAGGTTATTACACCCATGGTACAGCCAAGGTTAAGCTTGAAGCAGTTACGCTTGACAATTCGACTGCGCATTTAACCTATATTCAGGTAGCAGCAGGTAGTACACTAGCAAATATTGAAGCACTGGCTAGTCGTTTACGCCTCGATTATAAATTACCCACTAATATCGTGCAAAAAGACGATATTTTCAGGTTGCATTTAGGGCCAATTAAAGACGCCCAGCATGCACAGCAAGTATTAACACAATTAAAACAAAACCAATTTAAAAACGCGTTCTTGCTTTACACTCAGTAAGACTAATACCCAAACTACCCTAAGATGCAGAATTCAGCGTTGTACTGGGACTTAATATCTAGGCGTTACTTTGCTGAAATGGTAATCCCTTTTAAAAAGTAACAACACAGAGAGTAAGCTCCAGTGAAACGCCCTGGAGGTTGGTTTAAAAACGATTTATACTGCGTTATTGATTTGAACAATAGAGTGACTATTATTTGTAATCAATGCCTTGCCTAAATCGTTTTTAATTCCAACGACGCCCGCATCTAGGGGTAGTTTGGGTATGTGAATGGGCTAACGCAAATCTTTAACTTTAACCATTAATGAGTATGATGAAATCTATTAAACATAAAATTCTCAACGGGGTATGCGGCCTAGTTTGTTCTGCCGCCGTATTTTCAGCCACCGCACAAATTATTCCAGCACCTCCTCAAGTTAATGCTAAAGGTTATTTTTTAGTAGACTTTACAACTGGTAAAGTTATTGCCCAAGGTGAAGCTGATACAAAGTTAGCACCTGCTAGTTTAACTAAAATGATGACCAGTTATGTTATAGGCACAGAAGTTAAAGCCGGTAATATTGCACCTACCGACATGGTTACGGTTAGCGAAAAAGCATGGGCTAAAAACTTTCCAGAATCATCTAAAATGTTTATTGAAGTAGGTAAACAAATTAGCGTTGATGACCTAAACCACGGAATAATTATTCAATCAGGTAACGATGCCTGCGTTGCTATGGCAGAGCACATTGCCGGTAGCGAAAGCGCTTTTGCTGATTTAATGAACGCCCACGCTGCAAAATTAGGCATGAGCAACACTCACTTTATTAATAGCCACGGCCTTGATACCGACGCGCACTATACAACACCGCGTGATATGGCAACACTTGGCGGCGCACTTATTCGCGATGTACCCGATGAGTACGCACTTTATAAGAAAAAGTCATTTACTTATAACGGCATTAAACAATACAACCGCAACTCATTATTATGGGATGAAAGCCTAGACGTAGACGGTATTAAAACCGGCCATACATCAGATGCAGGCTACAGCTTAGTAACCTCTGCAACTAAAAACGATATGCGTTTAATTGCCGTTGTTATGGGTACTTCAAGCGAGCGCGCACGTAAAGAAGAAAGCAAAAAGTTACTTAACTATGGCTTTCGCTTTTATGAAACAATTACACCGTACAAAGCAGGCGATAGCTTTGCAGAGCAACGTATTTGGATGGGTAATAAAGAAAATGTTTCTTTAGGTATTTTAGAAGATACCCCTATTACTATTCCACGTGGTCAGCATAAAAATTTAAAAGCGAACTTTAAATTAGATAACACGCTTGAAGCGCCATTAGCTAAAGGCACTAAAGTAGGTACTTTATTTTTACAACTAGAAGGCGAAGATATTGCACAATATCCGCTAGTTACACTTGAAGAAGTGGAAGAAGGTAGCTTCTTTAGTAAAATTTATGACTACTTACGTTTACAGATTATGCAATAGCCGCATAAAACAATATTAACGCCTCTGCTATGAGGCGTTTTTTTTTGCTTGAAAAATGCTAGAATGCGCCCCATATAAGTCAATTATGTTGAGTTGTAACTTTTTTGGCACAGCCAAACAAGCTTAACTCAGATTGCCATTAGCCCAATAGTATTAAGCTTAGGGTTTGCCACTTAGCAAAATTAAGCCAACACTTTTTTGTATGAGGAGTCACTGTCGTGGTTCAACCAGTTAAAGATACTAAATTTGATGAGTATTTAGAGTTCCCTTGCCCGTTTACATTTAAAATAATGGGTTTAGCCAATGTAAACTTAACGGATCAAATTTTAGCTAAGTTACAAGTTATTGCACCTGGCGACTATGCCCCAAAAGTAAAACCAAGTAGCAAAGGTAATTACGAATCAGTTTCGCTTGTTGCAACCGTTACTAGTGGCGCTCATATTGAAGAAATTTATAACGTGATCAGTAATCTAGATGACGTACGCCACATGCTTTAAGCCATAATTGAGATTTGTTGTGAAAGAAAACACCTTAATCGTGCGCCAACTTGGCCGCCAGCGTTACTTGCCAATTTGGCAGAAAATGCAAGACTTCACCGATACCCGCGACGACGATAGCGCGGATGAAATTTGGTTAGTAGAGCACGAAAGTGTATTTACTCAAGGCCAAGCAGGTAAAGACGAGCACTTACTCGCACCCGGCGATATAGAAGTGATTAAAGTTGATCGCGGTGGGCAAGTAACCTACCACGGCCCCGGCCAGCAAATGATGTATGTACTATTTAACTTACGTCGTTTAAAAATTGGTGTACGCGAATTAGTTACTTGGCTAGAGGAGTGTATTATTGAATCCCTCGCCGAGTACGACATTCAAGCATACGCCAAAGCCGATGCGCCCGGTGTTTACGTTAACGACAGTAAAATAGCCTCTTTGGGTTTACGCGTTCGTCGTGGTTGCTCGTTTCATGGCTTAGCATTAAATGTTAACATGGACCTAAGTCCATTTTTACGCATTAACCCATGTGGTTATGCAGGCATGAATATGGTGCAAACTAAAGAATTAAAGGGTCCTCAAAACCTAGAAACAGCAGGTGCAGGACTGGTAAAACACATGATTAAAAAGCTTAATGCAACACAGGTTAAGCATACTGAAGGGTTTGAAAACGAATGAATAAACCAGTCAAGATGGAACCAGGTGTAAAACTACGCGACGCAGCAAAAATGGCGTTGATCCCCGTAAAAGTTTTACCAACAGAAAAAAACGAAATGTTACGCAAGCCAGAGTGGCTAAAAATTCGCTTACCTAAATCAACAGAGCGTATTGAGGGCATTAAACAGGCGATGCGTAAGCATGGGCTGCACTCGGTATGCGAAGAGGCTTCGTGCCCTAACCTATCTGAATGCTTTAACCACGGTACAGCTACCTTTATGATTTTAGGTGCAATTTGTACTCGTCGTTGCCCATTTTGTGATGTTGCCCATGGTCGTCCATTAACACCTGATGCAACTGAGCCTGAAAAACTAGCGCTTACAATTAAAGACATGAAGCTAAGCTATGTGGTTATTACCTCGGTAGATCGTGATGATTTACGTGATGGCGGCGCGCAGCATTTTGCCGATTGTATTCGCGAAATTCGCAAGCACAGCCCAAATATTACTATTGAGATTTTAGTACCCGATTTTCGTGGCCGTATGGACCGCGCACTCGAAATACTAATCGAAACCCCACCAGATGTGTTTAACCATAACCTAGAAACTGCGCCGCGTTTATATAAGCTTGCGCGTCCAGGGGCTGATTACAAATGGTCACTTGAGCTACTGCGTCGCTTTAAAGAAGCGCACCCAGAGATTAAAACTAAGTCTGGTTTAATGGTTGGTTTAGGTGAAGAAATTAGCGAAATAGAAGAAGTACTTCGCGACTTACGTGCCCATAACGTTGATATGCTTACAGTAGGCCAATACTTACAGCCTTCTAAGCACCACTTACCAGTAAAACGTTACGTGCCACCTGCTGAGTTTGATGCACTAAAAGCCTACGCTGATGAAATTGGCTTTACTCATGCAGCCTCTGGCCCATTTGTGCGCTCTAGCTACCATGCTGACCAACAAGCGGCAGGTAAAGAAGTAAAATAAGTCGTTTTTATAAATTAAGCAAGCCGTTAGTGATCAATAGTCATTAACGGCTTTTTTGTTGCAGTTTATTACCCATAAGTAATAAGGATAATTGAATTATTTTAATTTTTAATTGCTTTTCTTCTAAGCTGAAATGAAATATTATCGTTTAACTCGAGCCAACTAAAGTCCTTATTCCAAGCCTGCTTAAAGCTTTCTCCGCCTTGCGAATTATCCAGGATTTCTTTTAAGTCAAATATTTTGGAGAAATTATCTTCGTTTACGTCGTAACTTGACCACCCCCTAACTCCCAAGTCAATATGCCCTAGAAAGCTCGATTTAAACTCGTTAGCTGCGGCCACAAAATCCCCGTTGCCATTTAATTTTTCAGATATAAGACTTTTCTCTTTATCACTAATTGAACCTGTAACTTCTAGCTCACCTAATTGACTGATTGATATACCCCAATCTTTATTCGCTAATGATGGTTGTCCAGCCGCTATTTCAGTCATAATATTGTCATACTGAGTAAACATTTTTTCAACCGAGTTAGAAACTTCACCACCCGGCATATAAAGATTAACAGTAGCTATTCGAATATTATTTAACGCTTTTTCTTCTGCTTCCCTTGTTGATACAACATTATTTGTTATTATTTTCATTGACTTATTATAAGTCGGCTCTGGCTCTTTAGGCTGATCTTTATGATATATATCCTTAGCTAGTCGCTCCATTTCACTATTTAATTGCTCTTTACCATTTGCAGGTTTATTAACTTTTACTTCTGAACCGTTCGATATAAACTGCGATGCTAAATTAGTATCATTTGAATTAACTTTCATATCATTTTCCTTGTTCGTTATTACTAGCTATCGGCAGGTTACTATCTTACTTTAGTTGCTTGTATGGCCAGTGTTGGTAACTTAGGTAAAATAAACTGCCGAATATTTTCCTCCTCTCTAATCATTACTACATATTAATGGCCATACAACTGCGATAATTTAATACCTGGTAATGGTGCCTTAGTACTGACTAAAGTTAGATTTAATGTTGGTAGAACATGGTTAAATATATAATGCGCACGCTGCATATGAAACTCCGAGCTGAACAAAATTGCATGGCTGATATTAGCACTCGCTAAAATAGGTTTAGCCAGTAGAGCATTCTCAAAGGTAAAGCGGCTTAATGGAATATCTAAAAATACAACTGTAGGTATTCCAAGCTCAATAAAATAATTATTTAGTGTATCGTTCATGCGCGCAATCAGTGGTATTAAAATGCACGCCAAAACCTCCTGTGCATAATATTTTAGCCTTGGGATTATGCAAATATGCTTGATATGACTGAGCGCATCGGATTTTCGCTATTACTGATAAACGGCTGTCACTACTGTTGGGCGCACCTAAAACTATAATTACCGCATTCATTTAGTCGTCCTTCACCACAAAACGAAGCTATTAAGTTTAAACTATTTTTACTGATCGCAATTTATCGTTAGGTCAATCGGCTTTTACTTGAGACAATCGCGGTAGTTATTTTTAAAACATGGTTCATTATGAAACTATTAGTTCGCAACTTATCTCGTGCTACTTCTGAGCATGACCTTCGTACTTTATTTGCAGAGCACGGTAAAGTGACTACCTGTAACTTAGTACTTGATAAAGAAACTGGCCAATCTAAAGGTTTTGCCTTTGTTGAAATGCCAAACGACATAGAAGTTAAAGGTGCAATTAAAGCCCTTAACCAAGCAACTGTTGATAAAAGCAAAATCCGCGTTAAATTGGCAGATGCTTAATTAGTTAGCCGCGGCTATTATTGCCCTTAATATTATAAACACAGATGTGTTTTATTATTAGGGCAGTATTAATTTAGCCTACATTTATAACACTGCCACAACTAATTTTTGCTCCTTGCTCCCCCTCCTAAGTTCAAAGTTCAATATTGTGCAACAGCTAAAACTTAAGTCTATAAAATTATATCCTGTATAGACACTTTAAAGTTCGCTGTATATAGTCGAGCTATGTATTACCTACCCTCAGTTATTATGACAATTATAAAAACAACCAGCCTTTTTTTATTTCTAACGCTCATAGGTTGCTCAGAGCAAGCTGCAGACACAACTAAACTTGATAATTCCCAAGAACTTAGTATTAATAATATTAAGCAGCACATTAAAACACTCGCCTCAGACGAATTTGAAGGTCGTGGCCCCCTTACAGCCGGTGAAGTAAAAACGATTGGTTATTTAACTAAGCAATACCAAGCGTTTGGTTTAAGCGGTGCTTATAACGATAAGTACTTACAACCGGTGAAAATGGCAAAAGTAACTGCTGATCAAAATATGCAATTAACTATTGGTGAGCTCACTTTTAGTGCAGGTAAAGACTTTACTGCCCGTACCGAGCAGCTACAAAGCGTTATTGATGTGCGCAATTCTGACGTGGTATATGTAGGCTATGGTATTAATGCACCAGAATATAACTGGAACGATTATAAAAATCTTGATGTAACAGGCAAAACCGTGGTGGTGTTAGTTAACGATCCTGGCTTTGCAACTCAAGACGACAGCCTGTTTACCGGTAATGCTATGACCTACTACGGTCGTTGGACTTACAAGTATGAAGAAGCGGCTCGTCAAGGTGCTGCTGCCGTTCTTATAGTGCACGAAACTGCACCAGCAGCTTACCCGTGGAGCGTGGTAGAGAGCTCAAATACGGGTACTAAATATACGCTAATTGATGACACCAACAACACCTCAAAACTTCCCGTTATGGGATGGTTACACCTTGAGGCTACCGAGCGCTTATTTAATGCTGCAAACCTTAACTATCAGCAATTAAAACAACAGGCTTTAAATGCTGACTTTAAAGCGCTGCCGCTTAATGTAAAAGCCAACCTGGCTTTTAAAAATGAAGTATCGCATGCAAAATCGCATAACGTAGTAGCACAACTTACCGGTAGCGAGCTGCCAGACGAATACGTTGTAATTAGTGCGCATTGGGATCACTTTGGCACTAAACAAACAGATAGCGGGCCTAAAATTTATAATGGTGCGGTAGATAACGCATCAGGTACAGCCGCCACGCTCGAAATTGCCAGAGTAATGAGTAAAATACATCAACAAACGCCATTTAAACGCTCGATCATTTTTGCCAATTTTACCGCAGAAGAAACTGGCCTAATTGGCTCAGAAGAATTTGCATCTGATGCGGTGATCCCAACTAAACAAATGGTTGGCTTATTAAATATTGATGGCATGAACGTACTTGACGCTACTGACTATGTTTTACAGTATGGTAAAGGGCTTTCTGAAATGGAAGATTACTTAGCTAAGGCCGCTAAGGCACAAGGTCGAACGGTAAAAATGGATCCTCGCCCGCAAAATGGTTTATTTTTTCGCTCTGATCACTTTTCGCTTTCTAAGCAAGGTGTGCCCAGTTTATTATTTATGAGCCTTGGTGATACCGACCCTGATTACATTACTCATAAGTACCACAAAGAAGCCGATGATTACTCTACCGACTGGTCGCTTGGTGGTGTAGAGCAAGATAGCCAACTGATCATTAATATAGCCACACAACTGGCTAACAGCAACGATTGGCCAAAGTGGAAAGCAGAGTCTGACTTTAAAACAAAACGTGAGCAAGATAAGCGCTAGCAATTGCGTTTTAAACACACATAAAAAAGCAGCCAATTGGCTGCTTTTTAGTACGTATTATCATTATTTAGTTAGAAATGGGTAGCATTATTGAACTGCTGCAAACTCTTCTTTAGAAAGTTCACCATTACCATCTGCATCTAATTCATCAAATATTTGTGCAAGCTGCGGGTTTGCCTGCGCTTCTGTTTGGCTAATAACGCCGTCGCCATCTGTATCAAATGAGTCGAAGTCTACTGCTGCAAATGCCGCTGAAGATGATGCTAGTGCGATTAGTGCTAATGTCTTATGTAATGTTTTCATTGTGTTATCCTTAAGCTTAAAGCCTGTTTAATAAAAAATAATAAAGTGAAAAGTCCTTTTCAAGAATCCATATTCTGTAAATTAATGTGCTGAAAATTAATACTCAGCAAATTCTTCTTTAGAAAGCTCACCGTTGCCATCAACGTCAAGCTCTGCAAATTGCTCCATTAACTCAGCGGCAACCGACGCTTCGGCTTGGCTAATTGTGCCACTGCTATCTACATCAAGTGTTTCAAAGTCGGTGCCTGCAAATACTGCAGATGAAGACGCTAATGCCATTAAAACCAGTGTTGATTGTAACTTTTTCATAATTTAATCCTTCAAGTCTATGTAATATAAATGTATTAACTTTCCCGTGAACACTTGAATTTCCTTATTATTCTTTATCAAAGGCTCCCTTGCCTATTTAGGTTGTCTTTGGCAACTCAGAATATTAATTGTGTTGTAGGGCTTGAGGCTTATGCCTTAGAAAATTCTTCTTTAGATAACTCACCATTTTGGTCAGTATCAAGCTCAGTAAATTTACTCATAAGCTCTGCATCTACCGACGCTTCTGCTTGGCTAATTGCACCATTACCATCTACATCGAGTGTGTCAAAATCTGTTGCTGCAAAAGCCGCTGATGAAGAAGCTAAAGCCATTAGTACCAGTGTTGATTTAAATGTTTTCATAATGTAATTCCTTCATTGGGTTATGATTTAAGCTGTTTAACTTTAATCTTGTTTTGCTCAATACAGCTTAGGTATTACAACTTCGGTGCCATGTTTTTAAATCACAATAAAAACAGTTACTTATACTTATTTAAGCCGTTTGAGGGTGTTTTATAATGATTTTTTGTTGCTTTTTAGCAACAGCTGTTTGATGTTAAATAATTAAAGCTTAAAAATCATAAGGTTAACTTTAATAAAAAAGACACAACACAGCGCAAATAAGCCACTACTGGCTGCTTTAAGTTGATTTTGTAATAAACCCACCATGAACAATTTACTTTTTATAAATTATTAAATAAAAAACAAACAATAAGGCATTGAAATTTAATAGCTTTTTATAATTGATTTTATTAATTCAGCATTTATGAAGTGTTTTAAAGTAAATGATACTTTTTGTCGCCATTTGGCGAATGCAGGGCACATTAGGATGTGATTAACAGTGAATTGAAACAAAAAACCGCTACATAATCTTAATGCAGCGGCTTTATTATTTTTACGAGAAGTGGAATTAGTTGTTATTTCCAGCCTTGTAACCAATTTTGTGCGTTTTTTAAATCTCGCCAACTAATTGGGTATTGGCTTTTTGAAATTATTGCCTCAGTAACGCATGCAATCACGTTGCTATCCTCATCGTACTCAACCTCTATAATAATAAAGTGTTTTTCTTTATTGATTGCAGGTACTGCAGTCCACTTACTATTAAGTAGCTTTTTAGGGTTTAGTTTATTCATAAAATTGCAAAGTCCAACCAAGCTGTAAATATGATAAGCCAATACGCGCTAACAATACGTTTAGCTCAACTATTACTGCACTATTAGCTTACCTTTATACATTTGCATTTGGCAGTGAAAGTCGTACTCACCTACTTTAAGCTCGGGTATTTTTAAGGTATTAGCATCGCCCATTACGAGGGTTTTACTTATATCAAGCTGTGGAAATATGACTGTTTCGCTACATGGTGCACTATCTTGGCGATCGAAGTTAAGTGTTAACTCTTTACCTGCAACAACTTTAATTTGCGCCGGCTGGTATATACCGTTATCAACCACTATAACTACCTTATTGTCGTTACTTTGCACTTGCTTTGGCTTAAAAAGCCAAAACCAGTACACAATCGCAATTATGAGTAATGCGCCTAATATATTAATCATCAACATAATTATTACTCCTAAATTAAAGGCTTTGGCTTATGATTTTGCTGGTTTAAAAAAGCGTAATCTATTGGCGTTACTAACAACCGTTAGCGATGATAGTGCCATAGCAGCCCCTGCTACTACTGGGTTAAGCAATAATCCAAAAAATGGATATAACAACCCAGCAGCAATTGGAATACCCGCCACATTATAAATAAAGGCACCAAATAGATTTTGCTTAATATTTAAAATGGTCGCGCTACTTACTGCAATTGCATCTGCAAGGCCGTGTAACGATCCGCGCATTAGGGTTATGTCGCCACTTTCTATGGCTATATCAGTGCCTGTACCAATCGCAAAGCCAACATCGGCTTGTGCTAGTGCCGGTGCATCGTTAATGCCATCGCCCGTCATACCCACTATTTCGCCCTTTGCTTGGCGTTTTATAACTTCATTTACTTTGTCGTCAGGGAGTACTTCTGCAATAAAGTCCTTTATTCCTACTTTTTTAGCAACTGCTTGCGCTGTTGCTTGGTTATCACCTGTGAGCATGACTAAGTGAATGCCTTTATTTTGCAACCGCTTAATTGCTGCAGCTGAGTCTGCTTTAATAGGATCTGCTACGGCAATAATAGCCTGTAGCTGTTGATTAACTGCAAAATACATTGGGGTTTTTGCTTCACTTGCCAATGTTTGTGCCTGCTCGTACGCATCGTCAATTGCAACATGGTATTTATCCATTAAGGCCTTATTACCAAACAACAGCGTTTGTCCATCAAGTGTCCCTATTACTCCTTTACCGGTAAGTGCATCAAAGTCAGTTACTTTACTCAGCGTTAAGTTTAGCGCTTTAGCATAACTTATTATGGCCTCGGCTAATGGGTGCTCTGAACTACTCTCTAGGCTAGCAACGTGCTGCATTACTGTGTTTTCATCGCTGTTATTAAAGGTAATAACATCGGTTACCGTTGGCGATCCTTGGGTAATGGTGCCAGTTTTATCTAAAATCATGGTGGTAATTTTAGAAGTTACTTGTAGTGCCTCACCGTTGCGGATCAGTATTCCCGACTCAGCAGCTTTACCTATGCCCACCATTACCGACATTGGCGTTGCTAAACCAAGCGCACACGGACAAGCAATAATAAGCACTGTAGTGACAGCAACTACCGCATAAGCAATTGCGGGCTCAGGGCCAAAGTTTAACCAGGCAAGCCCAGCAAGTATTGCTATTATCATTACCGTGGGAACAAAAATACCCGAAATAACATCTGCTAAACGACCAATTGACGGCTTTGAGTTTTGTGCCCGCTTTACCATATTAATAATATTGGCGAGTGTTGTTTCGCTGCCTATATGGGTCGCTTTGAATAATAATGTTCCGGTTTTATTAATACTACCAGCGACTACCGTATCGCCTATTTGTTTAGTAACCGGCATAGGTTCACCCGTTAGCATTGATTCGTCAACACTACTACTGCCTTCAAGCACTTCGCCATCTACTGATATTTTTTCGCCCGGGCGCACTCGTACCTGATCACTTTTTACTACGTCGCTAATATCAATATCGCGCTCTTGCCCGTCGCGAATAACACGTGCTGTTTTTGGTTGCAGCCCTATTAAACGCTTTATAGCCTCAGAGGTGCGCCCGCGTGCTTTTACTTCTAATGCTAGGCCTAAGCTTATTAAACCAATGATCATTGCTGAGGCTTCAAAGTACACATGCCTTGCCACCTCTGGTAGTAGGTTAGGGGTAATAACGACTACCATAGAATATAACCAAGCAGTACCGGTTCCCAGCGCTATAAGCGTATCCATATTGGCGGCATGGTTTTTAAATGCTTGCCATGCGCCATTGTAAAATTGCTTACCGGCTACGGCCATCACTGCCAACGTGGCTAAACCCACAATAAACCAAGCTATACGTTGAGTCGTGGTTATTACGTTCATATCGAAAATAAGCCCATAAAGCATTAATGGTGCACCTACGCCTAACGCTAATATCATATTGCGCATTAATTTTTTATAATGCGCGTCATCGGCTTTGGCTTTTTCATCGAGCGCATCTTGCTCTGAGTCATTACTCATGGGCTTTGCTTTATAGCCAATGTTTTCTACCGCTGCAATAAGCGCCGCTTCATCCGCTTGCCCTTCCACTTGTACGGTGCGTTGTGCAAAGTTCATTTCTACTCGCTGTGCACCCGATACTGTTTTTAGCGCTTTTTCTATTTTTGCTACGCAGCTGCCACAATTAGCCCCTTCAATAATAAAGTTTTGTGAGCTGCTGTTAATATTATTACTCATTACGCCTCCGGGTTATTTTCTTCAGTGCTAATGGGGTCAACAAATGACTCTATTAAACTACATATATCAGCGCTAGTTGCGCCATCGGGAGAACTTTGCCACTGCTTAACTGCCGCTTGCATTCGTGTGCGCAGCTTAAGTGTTTCTTGAAAAAGAGCTTCGGTTTCGGCTAAGCGTTTAACTATTAGTTTTCGTGTTAATGGGCATGGGCAGTTTCCTTGCTCCGACTCAGTAATAATGTGCTGAATATCTTTAACAGAAAAGCCCAACTGACGAGCATTGATTATAAACTTTAAACGCTGTTGATCAGTTTTTGTATATTCTTGATAACCGTTACTTACACTACGGACTGGTTTGAGCAACTGCATTCGCGTGTAATGGCGAATAGTGTCGGGTGTAACGCTCATTTTATTGGCAAGTTGTTTAACGTACATAGCTCCTCCGTGATAATTCATAGTTTAAAGCTAAATTCATACCTGTAGTGTAAACCTATGTGTCACACTTAGGTCAACTTAAATACTTTAAAAACAACAAAGCCGAATAAATTAACTTTATCCGGCTTTATTGTAGTTAAATATATCTAGGGTAGTTACACGCTAAATGCATTTATAAATAATATTAATCTTCAATATTATCAAGCCCTTTGGTGCCATCTTTTGGTTTGAGCTTATGATGAATGGCTGCTTTAATTAACATATACCCACTAATCGGTGCGGTAATTAATAAAAATATAGTAATAAGTACTTCTTTAACACTCACGCCATGTTCGGTATTTGCAAAGTACACCATAGCGGCAGTTAAAATGTTCGCCATACCTAGGGTAGTTGCTTTAGTTGGGCCATGTAAGCGCATAAAAAAATCAGGCAGTTTAACTAAGCCTATTGAGCCAATTAAAATAAACACGCCACCTAGTAATAATAATATTGATACTATCCATTCACTGATCATTGCTATACCTTATTCGATTATATCGCCGCGAAGTAAATACTTACATAATGCTACTGTGCTTATAAAGCCAAGCATTGCAATTAATAAAGCCGCTTCAAAGTACAACCCCGTGCTCATACTTATACTGTATAAAATAATCAGCGCAATCACGTTTATATACATAGTATCGAGCGCTAAAATACGATCGGGAACCGATGGACCAATTACCAAACGCCATAAATTTAATAGTAGCGCTAATCCAATCATGCTAAATACAATTAATAATACGGTTTCTAACATTGAAATATCTCCTTTAAGGGAGCCTCATAACGCTCTTTTATTTGTTTAATAAGTGCTTGCTCGTCTTTAAGATCAAGTACATGAATAAGCAAATAACGCTGTTTTGGTTGCTCACCTTTATTAAGTGATTCTAAAATAGGATATACCTCAGCGCTCACAGTGCCAGGTGTGAGTGACACGCAGCTTGCCAAAATAGTAATCGGCATTTCATGGGTTAAATCTACGGGTACTTTAACAAATGCTGGGCGCATGTTTTTACTTGGCCCAAGTATTAATACAGCCACTTGTAAGTTAGCCACTATTATATCGTACAGTACAATAAAAACCTGTTTAAAGGCTAATCCGGGCCTTAAAATTAATGGCTGAGGATCGCGAAACGATATAGTAAATAACGGAATAACAATCGCAAATATAGCCGCTAATACCAAGTGCCCTGCAGACACACTATTATTTAATAACAGCCATACTATAAACAAAAATACACTACGAAATGGCGTAGGTAACAATCTAAAACGTGCTTTTAGTCGCATTAAACACCTCCTTTAAGCACGGCATTAATACCACCACTTATGTCGTGTAATTGGGTTGCGGCCTTTATGGTGTACTCACTAATAGCACCACCAAAAACAACTAGCATTACTGAGCAAATAAGTAACCCCACAATAGCAATTACTTGCAATGGATGCGCGTTTGGTGCGTCATTTGGCTCACTACCTGTGTACTTACCTTCCCAAAACAAACTAGTTCCGGCGCGTGCTAGTGCAATAATTAACACTAAACTGGTAATTAAGTAAGCAGGCCAAAATACAAGTGCATTTTCACTATTGAGTGTTGTTTTTAAAATCCAAATTTTGCCTACAAAGCCTGAAAATGGCGGCATGCCTATTACAGTTAATGCTGCAATAATAAATAACGTACCTAATAAAAACGGCTGTTTTACCACTCTACCTGCTACCAATCTGTCGCCAACTTTACCGCGTTGAATAGAAATTATATCGGCGAGTAAAAATAAAGCAGCACATACCAAAGTTGAGTGTACTAAATAATATAGCAAGGCCGCCGTAGCGTTTATGTTTTGTAACGACACTAAAGCCACCAAAGTACCCACCGACACCAGTACTAAATTGGCAGTGATCTTACGTAAATCCTGAGCGGCTAATACCCCTATGGCCCCTACAACTATCGTTGCAATTGCTAAGCCCCATAACCAAGTTTGCGCCATGTGTTCAAGTTCGCCAGCTTGCTCACCAAACATAACGGTATAAACGCGTAGCATGGCGTACACACCAACTTTGGTCATAATCGCAAATAGCGCAGCAACAACTGGGGCCGCACTTGAATAGGTATTTGGTAACCATAAATGCAGTGGCAATAATGCACTTTTTAAAGCAAATACTACTAATAACAATAGTCCACCGGCTTTAGCTAAATAAACATCGTCGCCAGTAAGTAAAGATATTTTTTGCGCCATATCGGCAATATTTAGCGTGCCTAGTACACCGTATAAAATACCTAAACCAATTAAAAACGCACTCGAACCTACTAAGTTTAAAATAACATAGTGCAATGCAGCTTTAGTTTTTTGCTTGCCACCACCGTGCATAAGCAAGGCATAAGAGGCAATAAGCAGCACTTCAAAAAATACAAATACGTTAAATAAATCGCCAGTTAAAAATGCACCATTTACACCTAAAATTAAAAAGTGAATTAGTGGATGAAAAAAACTGCCGTGTTCATCATCGCCTGCACATCCGTACAGCACAACCATTACGCCTAAAAATGAAGTAAGTGTTACCAACAAGCTAGAGAGCATATCTGCAACAAGTACAATACCAAATGGTGCTGACCAGTTACCTATTGCGTATACGTTAATACCTTCGTTGTGTACGGTTATCAGTAATAAAACACTCACTACAAATGTAATAATGGCCATTACGCCTGAAGCCAAACGACGGGCAAATAAGTTTTTACCACACGGTGGTAATAGTAAAATAATAGCTGCTAGCATAGGCAGCAATACAGGAAGCGATGTTAAATGCTGAATCATTTTTTCACCTTGTACTTACTTTTAACAAGGTGACCATCAACATGGTCATTACCTAAATCTGCACGGCCACGTATTGCTAATATAACCACAAAGGCGGTCATTGCAAAACCAATTACAATGGCTGTTAACACTAAAGCTTGCGGCAGTGGATCGGCGTAATCTGCACCTGTACCTAATACAACAGCTTTATTTGTGGTTAGTCGACCCGATGAAAATAAAAACAAGTTAACTGCGTAAGAAATCATAGTTAGACCAAGCACAACTGGAAAAGTACGTGCTCTTAGCAGTAAAAACACACCGCAACTAATTAATACACCCACGCACGACGCGTATAATAACTCCATTAAACATCACCTTCTTTTTGCTCTGCACTTGTGGTCATATCACCTAAGCTTGCTAATATCATCAATGTGGCACCCACTACGGTTAAGTACACACCAAGGTCAAATACAATGGCACTTGCTAACTCTGTTTTACCAATAAATGGAATGTCAAAATAGTCAAACCACGTGGTTAAAAATGGCTTATCAAAAAACCAGCTACCCACACCCGTGAACATAGCAATAGCGATACCCGAGGCAATAATTTTTCGGTAATTAACATCAAAGCGCTCACTGATCCAAGTAGAGCCATGTGCCATATACTGCAAAATAAAGGCAATAGAAGTAACAAGCCCGGCAATGAAGCCGCCGCCCGGCAAATTATGACCACGTAAGAAAATATAAGCCGACACTAACAGTGCAAGCGGGAGTAAGCTTTGCGAAATACTGGCTAATAAAATAGGGTGGCGCTCGCGTGCCCATGAACGGCCATCACTGTCGGTTGCAGGCATAAACAATGGAATTCGCGATAAAAGCTTAAAAATCCCTAGTGCTGCAATACCTAATACGGTAATTTCGCCCAGCGTATCAAAGCCCCTAAAATCAACTAAAATAACGTTAACTACATTGGTACCGCCACCACCGGTTTTGGCATTGGCAATAAAAAAGTCAGAAATAGAATCAAGCGGACGAGTAAGCAAAGCGTAACAAATACTGGCTATAACAACGCCCACTGTCGAGGCAATACTTAAATCACGTAATATACGCAATGAGCTTGATTCTCTTGGGGTGCTTTGCGGTAAGAAAAACAATGCCAACATAAGTAGTATTATTGTTGCCACTTCTACCGTTAATTGCGTTAAGGCTAAGTCTGGTGCCGAAAAGCGGGTAAACACCACAGCTACCATTAATCCCACAATAGATACCATTAACAAAGCGACCATACGCGATCTATGGCTTATCACTGTGGCAATGGCACCTACAATTAACAAGCTAGCACCTATGCCGTTGTGTAAATCAACCGGTGTATTTGGCACACTTCCCGCTAATTTTTGCATTTCGAATAACGGCCAACCAGCAGCTAATAAAATAACGCCCAACATAATAAATACATAACGTTGCAGTGAGCCATTTTCTGTTTTGTTTATTTTATCTTGGCTCCAATCAATAACGCATTGTACTAAATGATCAAACATTTTTTTAGCGTTTAGCGGCGGTAAAGACGCTTGAAATTGAAACAGGTGTTTACGATTAACATAAATAAATAAGCCGCCAGCAACTGCCATGGCACTCATTAATAACGGTAAATTAAAGCCATGCCAAATGCTCAGCTGATACTCTGGCATTGCTTTGCCCAGTACTGCTAATGAGGCTGCCGATAAAATACCATCAACTACAAAGTGCGGAAACATGCCAACAAGTAAACACAACACCACTAATATTTCGATGGGTACGCGCATATAACGAGGCGGCTCGTGTGGCGTACGCGGTAAATCTATTGGGTCGCCATTAAAAAATACATCGTGGATAAAGCGCGCCGAATAAGCCACGGCAAATGCCCCCGCAATGGTTGCTAAAACCGGGATTAACCACGACATAGAGCCAAGTACTTGCTGATGCAGTGTTTCGGCAAAAAACATTTCTTTTGAAATAAAGCCATTAAGCAAAGGGACACCCGCCATTGCTGCAGCGGCAACCATAGCAAGCGTTGCTGTGTAGGGCATAAAGCGCCACATACCATTGAGTTTACGCATATCGCGCGTACCTGTTTCATGGTCAATAATACCAGTGGCCATAAACAGTGACGCTTTAAAGGTGGCGTGATTAATAATATGAAAAATAGCGGCAACAGTAGCAAGTTCGGTATCTAGGCCAAGCAATAGCGTAATTAAACCTAAATGACTTATAGTTGAATACGCTAATAAACCTTTTAAATCATGCTTAAATAAAGCCACGTATGCGCCAAATAACAAAGTAATTAAACCTGTTAAGGCAACTAATATAAACCACATTTCGGTGCCCGCTAAGGCCGGATAAAAACGCGCTAACAAAAAGATACCCGCTTTAACCATGGTCGCCGAATGTAAATAGGCGCTCACAGGTGTTGGCGCTGCCATGGCATGAGGTAGCCAAAAATGAAACGGAAATTGGGCCGATTTAGTAAATGCACCTAATAACACTAAAACCAGTGCAAGCTCATATAGATCGTGCGATTGAATAATTGCTCTGCTGGCTAAAATTATGTCTAGGTTATAACTGCCAACAATGTCGCCAATTATCAGTAACCCACCAAGCAGCGCTAAACCACCGGCTCCGGTAACTGTAAGCGCCATACGTGCGCCCTTGCGCGCCTCTGACTTATGCCACCAATAACTAATTAATAAAAACGAACTTATACTGGTTAATTCCCAAAACACCCATAGCTGAATAACATTATTAGACATAACAATGCCAAGCATTGCTGTCATAAATAACATTAAGTAGCTATATAGCTTTGCCATTGAGTCGTTATTACTCAAATAATAACGAGAATATAAAATAACCAATAAGCCTATGCCCAAAATCATAAATATAAACAGTAAACTTAGACCGTCTAAGCGCAGGGAGAAATCGAGCCCTAAACTTGGGATCCAAGCAGCACTAAAGCGAATAGTTTCACCGGCAAGTACCGCAGGCGCATGATATAGAGTTATGCAAAGTGCGATTAATGGTGCAAGCATAGTTAAGCTTGTCGCTTGGTTTCGCGTTAGTTTGCCTGTAAATGCAGAAATAACACTGCCAATTAAGGATAGCAGGGGTATCCAGAGCAAAGTCATAGTAAAGGACCTTTTAAAATCATAAATTTATCAATACGCTATTCGTTATAGTTAATTACCAAAGTGACTTGGGCATTAGCTTTTGTGGTCTGCTTTTTTAACAGCATTAATACGTATAGTTATACTGATAAACGCCGTTTTTGTCTATAGAAAGCGCCTCTAGCTGCATAATTATCAAGCAAATTTATATATAAATTAATGCAACAATATCAACTATGTTCGCTTTTCATACGCCTTAGAGTAAAGACTTTAAAATTTAGCGTGGCGTTATTGAGCGTTCCATGAAGGAGTTAAAACGAGGAAACACTGTAAAATGGGTATTTATGTGTGCTTGCCACAACGCTCTGTATTGCGCTGAGAGAGCTAACTGCTGATATTGCATAATAGACCAAGCTTCACTGGGCTTATAAGCCACGGCCCCTTGCTGGCAGCTCTGGCTTTTATACCAACCTACTGGTGGGGTAGCTTCGCTATTTGCTAAAAACAAATTAGGTGCCACAAAACCACTTTGTGCACACAGCCAAGCTTGCTTCGTTTTTGGTAGCGCGTATTCATCCTCAAAACCATTAAAGTGCATTAACTCATGTAAAAACACTTGGTAACCTGCTTTTGAATTTAATTGCATAATGCCACTGCGCACATTTGCACTTCCCTGCTTGGGCATCATTACTATAAAGTCAAAATCAGTAGGAAGCTGTTTTTTTAGCCTAGCGGTTTGCCAATCGCACTGCGCCATTTTATTTGCTGCACTACTACAATTAATAGCACCGCCAACATAAATCGGTTGCGATAAACAAAAAACCCCAGCACTGGGCTCAGGGCGCTTATTGTATTGCTTTATAAGTTTAGCGAGCTTATATAACCCGCTACGGTGATCGCTCATCATTAACACGTTAAACAAACATTGTTCATCCGCTTTAACCTCTGAACTCAATGATAAAAAACCAAGGCGCTGCATAAACGCTGTGGGCAGGCTGCTATAAGGCTGAGTTGTTTGCAGTTTAAGATGATTTAATGCATCTCCCTCAGGCAATAACCCCTGCTTTGCCAATAATTTAAGATCGCCCCATTGAGATTGAGCTAATAACTCCATAGCTAATGCTTGGCGTTTTGACTCACTCATAGTATGGGTGTTTTTTTGCCAAAATAACTTTGCAGTATCGGTATGGTTATTTTTTAATAATTTAAGTGAATATCTATATTGCGCGGCAGGTATTTTATTTCGCGCTAATGAAGCGAGCGCAATATCAGGGAGTTGCTGTAAATGCAGAGAAAAATAATCAGGAAATAGCCAATAACTTTGTATTATATTGGCCTTGGCATTTAAAACCTGCCAAAAGCCAATACTGTTAGCATGATTACTCGAGCCACTAATTAATAGGCTACACAGTAATACTACCGCTAGTTTATAACGCTTAGCTTGCGTCAACACCTGTCATCAGCTCAAGTTCTAATCGCGCATATTTATATTCAATAAACTCATGCACGTTGGTAGCCAGTGCCAGCTTAAAATAATCAGCGGCTAAATTAATATTACCTGCTGCTTGATGCGATTTTGCCAAATAAAAGTAAGCCTCGCATAATCGCTGTGCGTATTCTTGCTCTGATTTAACCCCATCACTAATAACAGATAAAAAATCATGTTCGCTAATATCGCCCAGGTAAAGCGCAATTAACTGATACGCCCATTGCGATTCATCAAGTGCTTTAGCATTGGTTTTAAGCACACTAAGTGCTTTAACTTTATCATCCTGTGCTTGCGCTAAAAAAAGCCATAACACACGGTAAGGATCGTTTGGAGAGCGCGCTAAAAACTCATTAAAATCGTTTTGTGCAAGCTCTGCTCTGTTGCCATAGTACAGTGCAATACCACGATTTAAATACGCATATTCATGTTCTTCGTTAAGCTCAAGGGCTGAATCAAAAAATTCATAGGCTTTTTCATACTGCTGCATTAAGGTATGTTGAATACCTAAAAAATTATACACCTCGGCTAAATCTGGTTTTAATTTAACAGCACGATTAAAGTCAATTCGCGACAACGTGGTCATGCCTAAACTGTCAAATAATACACCCCGATCATAATAAAGTTTTGCTTGTTGCTCAGGGCTTAGATCTACTCTATTTAGTAGCTCTGAATAACGTGCAATTGCAATTTCACTTCTAAAATCAGAGGCGAGAGGCGCAGTAAAAGGCACATTAACAATCGGCATTGACTCAGCTTTTGAAGTGCTTTGGCACGCGCTTAAAGACAAAATAGTAAAAGATGCCAAGGCTAAATGTTTGAGTGTCATTAAAATCCTTAATACCAAGGTAAGTAGCAAATAAATAAGACATGCGATGTCTAGTAAGGTTCATATTAACTGCGTTTAGCTAATAAATTATTTAACGCTTTAAAATAATGATATCCATTCAACTTAAGCGCTTAAAATAATTAACTTTAAATTCAATTGCTATAAGCAGTTAGTTTCATTAAAGCATAAAAAAAAGGGCTAAACAGCCCCTTTTTATGTTATCCAGTAAATATAACCGGATTAATTATTAGCAATTATGCGTCAGTTGGCGCATCAGCTGCAGGTGCTGCAGATTCCATTGCTTCTTTAATACTTAGACGTACACGGCCTTGGCGGTCTACTTCTAGTACTTTAACTTTAACTTCTTGACCTTCAGAAAGGTGATCAGTCACGTTATTAACACGCTCAGTACTAATTTGCGAAATATGTACTAGACCATCTTTACCAGGAAGAATATTTACAAACGCACCAAAATCAACAATACGTACAACTTTACCTTCGTAGATAGTACCTACTTCAAGCTCAGCAGTTAATTGCTCAATGCGGCTAATTGCATTTGCTGCGCTTTCGCCGTCAGTTGCTGCAATTTTGATTGTGCCATCATCACCAATTTCAATCGTTGTGCCAGTTTCTTCAGTAAGTTGACGAATTGTTGCGCCACCTTTACCAATAACTTCAGCGATTTTCTTCTGTGGGATCTTCATAGTATAAATACGTGGAGCAAACTGAGAAAGCTCTTCAGACGGTGCAGAAATTGCTTTGTCCATCACTTCTAAGATATGTAAACGTGCAGCTTTTGCTTGTTTAAGCGCAATTTGCATGATTTCTTGAGTGATACCTTCAATCTTAATGTCCATTTGTAGTGCTGTAATACCGCCAGCAGTACCCGCAACTTTAAAGTCCATGTCGCCTAAGTGATCTTCATCACCTAAGATGTCAGAAAGTACAACAAACTTATCGTCTTCTTTAACTAGACCCATTGCGATACCCGCAACAGACGCTTTAATTGGTACACCAGCATTCATAAGTGCAAGTGAAGTACCACACACAGAAGCCATTGAAGATGAACCGTTTGATTCAGTGATTTCAGATACTACACGGATTGAATATGGGAATTCAGTCAATGTTGGCATTACTGCTGCAATACCACGCTTAGCAAGGTTACCATGGCCGATTTCACGACGCTTAGGAGAACCAACAAAACCAGTTTCGCCTACACAAAATGGAGGGAAGTTGTAGTTAAGCATAAAGTGGTTTTTGTGCGTGCCAGTTAAATCGTCGATTAACTGTGAATCACGCTCTGTACCAAGTGTAGCTGTTACAAGTGCTTGAGTTTCGCCACGAGTAAAGATAGCAGAACCGTGAGTACGCGGTAATACGCCAGTCATTACGTCAAGTGCACGAATCATATCTGGTTCACGACCATCGATACGCTTTTCGCCAGCAGCGATACGGCCACGAACGATTTTCTTCTCAAGTGAACCGAAGATTTTACCAATTTCTTGCTTATCTAAAGACTCGCCTTCAGCAAGTTCGCTTGTTAATACAGCAACAACTTCATCTTTAGCTACGCCAAGTGCTTCTTTACGCGCTACTTTATCTGTAATGCGGTAAGCTTCGCCCACTTTATCAGCAGCAATAGACGCTACTTTTTCTTCAAGTGATACGTTTTTAGCTGGTGCAGTCCAATCCCAAGTAGGCTTGCCTGCTTCTGCTTTAAATTCTTTAATTGCTGTAATGATCGCTTGAGCTTGCTCATGGCCATAAACAACCGCACCTAGCATAATGTCTTCTGCAAGTACGTCTGCTTCTGACTCAACCATTAATACTGCGTTATCAGTACCAGCAACAACTAAGTCTAGCTTGCTTTCTTCTAGCTCTTTTAGTGTTGGGTTTAGTACGTATTCGCCGTCGATGTAACCAACGCGAGTAGCACCAATTGGACCACTGAACGGAATACCAGAGATAGCAAGTGCAGCTGAAGTACCAATTAACGCAACCATATCAGGTTGAATTTCAGGGTTAACAGAAACAACAGTAGCAATAACTTGTACTTCGTTTACAAAACCACTTGGGAAAAGTGGACGAATTGGACGGTCAATAAGACGTGCAATAAGTGTTTCGCCATCGTTAGGACGACCTTCGCGCTTTAAGAAACCACCAGGGATACGACCAGCAGCGTACATACGCTCTTGGTAGTTAACTGTTAGTGGGAAAAAGTCTTGGCCAGGTTGCGCTTCACGTTTACCAACAACAGTAACAAGTACTGAAGTGTCGCCAATGCTTGCAAGTACAGCGCCGTCTGCTTGACGAGCGATTGCACCAGTTTCTAGTGTCACTGTGTGTTGACCTAGTTGAAATTCTTTAATAATTGCTTGCACTTAAAATATTCCTTAAATGTTTTAAAATGTTTTTAAGTTGTCATCTAAGTACCAATTACAGTACATAATTGTATTTATTTTAAAATCAATTAAGTACTACAATTGGCGATGACGTAAATAAACGTAACTAAACCTTTTTAGCTACGCGCATAGTATATACCAAAGCGCCGTTAGAATGCGAGTCTAGCTATTAGATAAAAGCTAAGCCTTATGAAGGCTAAAAATGACGACCTTTGCTTACCTATTAAATGGAGGTTTTATTTTATAATTTAAGGTGTTTATAAAACGTCGTGCTGAATTTTAGGCACAAAAAAAGGAGCTAAAAAGCTCCTTTTTTGATAATCAAGTGCTTAGCGACGTAGGCCAAGTTCTTTGATTAACGCAGTATAACGCGTGATGTCTTTACCTTTAAGGTAATCAAGCAATTTACGACGTTGGCTAACTTTGCGAAGCAGACCACGACGTGAATGGAAGTCATGCTTGTGATCAGCAAAGTGACCTTGAAGCTTGTTGATATCAAAAGTAAGTAATGCTACTTGTACTTCAGGTGAACCAGTGTCGCCTTCAGCACGTGCGAATTTAGCAATGATATCGATTTTTTCTTGATTGCTTAGTGACATAATAACTCCAAAAATTAAATTTAAAAGGTGCTTTAGCCGATCACTAATTCAGCCAAAACGATTAAGCGGGCGTATTCTACCAATTGTACAAATAACTACAAGTTAATTATCCCATCAATATAAATAAGCTGCTGAAAATATTTAAAGCAACTATTTATTCGGGTTTTACATAATCATCTTGTTGGCTGGCCAAGCCACGTTTAACTTTTAAATGGCCGCTGGCATTACGCTCGCCTGTACCAATAAAAATACCGTCAGCTACAACCTTAATTGCGCCTTCAGGCAAATCTATATCAAGGTCTATTGCTTGGCCGTGACTAAAAATACTGCCCTGCTCTTTACTTACCTCAACAACCGGTAAATCAACTAAAGCTGTATCGAGTGGCAATAACAACGCGTCTAAATAAGTAGAAGGTGCAACTTCTTCGTCTTTAGCTTTTGCTAATAACGCTTCAATTTCATCTAGCGACACCATTTTTTCTGCAGGATATTGACCAACCGCAGTGCGGTGCAGCATAACAACGTGTGCGCCACAACCTAGCTTTTCACCTAAGTCGTCAACAATAGTACGAATGTAGGTGCCTTTAGATACATGCGCCGTCATTTGTATTACGTTATTCACTTCATCAAATTCGTCAAACGTTAAGCTAAACACGTTTATTTTTCTGCATTTACGTGGTACTTCAATACCCTCGCGTGCATACTTATATAAAGGCCTACCTTGATACTTAAGCGCCGAGTACATTGACGGGTACTGATCTGACTCACCAACAAAAGCGGCAATTTCTTTAATCAGTTGTTCACGCGTTACATTTACATCTTTAGTGCTAACAATTTCACCATCAGAATCTGATGTCGTTGTTCTCTCGCCTAATTTAGCGCGTACCACATAGGTTTTGTCTGTATCGAGTAAAAACTGTGTAAACTTGGTTGCCTCACCAAAGCAAATAGGCAGCATACCGGTTGCCAATGGATCTAGCGCACCTGTGTGCCCCGCCTTTTGTGCAAAGTACACACCTTTTGTTTGCTGTAGTGCTTTATTTGATGAAATGCCAATTGGTTTGTTTAACAACAAAATACCGTCAACTGGACGGCCTTTACTGCGCTTTGCCATCTGTATTAGTGCCTTCTTCGCTATCTGTATCAATATCTACGTGCTTAGTCTCATCTTCGCTGTTAGTTACGTCATCTTCATGATCAGTGCTGTCTTCAACATCTGTTTCATCTGCAACATGTTTAGCGTTGTCTTCGCGAATAATGGAATCAACTAAGTTAGATATACGCATACCTTCCATTAGTGAGTTATCAACTAAAAACTTTAACTCAGGCATAATACGTGCACGAATACGCTTACCTAGTAACGAGCGGATATAACCGGTCGCTTCGTTAAGTACGTTTGCACTTTGCTTCGCTGCATTATCATCTTGCGTATTAAATACCGTAATGAATATTTTCGCATAAGATAAATCGCGCGATACTTCTACCGCTGACACTGTCACCATACCTAAGCGTGGATCTTTTATTTCGCGTTGTAAAATTACCGCAATTTCTTTTTGAATTTGCTGAGCAACACGATCTGTACGAGAAAATTCTCTCATTGCATTTGTCCTAAAATCATAACCTATTGGAATATAATAATAAGTTAATTAAATAATGGATACACAAATGGGGGCTAAGCCCCCATTTATTAGTCTAGCTAGCTAACAATTAAAGAGTACGTTGTATTTCAACTGTTTCAAATACTTCAATTTGGTCGCCAACACGAACGTCATTGTAGTTCTTAACGCCGATACCACATTCCATGCCGTTACGAACATCAGCAACATCGTCTTTAAAGCGACGAAGTGACTCAAGTTCACCTTCGTAGATAACCACGTTATCACGAAGTACACGAATTGGAGCGCTACGTTTAATAACACCTTCAGTAACCATACAACCAGCAATTGCGCCAATTTTTGGAGACTTAAACACGTCACGAACCTGAGCAAGACCAATAATCTCTTGCTTAAATTCTGGTGCCAACATACCCGACATTGCTTGTTTAACTTCGTCAATCAAGCTGTAGATTACGCTGTAGTAACGCAAGTCTAAGTTTTCAGACTCAATTACTTTACGAGCAGAAGCATCAGCACGAACGTTAAAGCCAACCACAATTGCGTTAGACGCTGCAGCAAGTGTTGCATCAGTTTCGGTAATACCACCAACACCTGAACCTACTATCTTCACTTTCACTTCATCAGTAGAGAGTTTAGTTAGTGAATCAGAAATTGCTTCGATTGAACCTTGAACGTCAGCTTTAAGCACCACGTTAACTTCAGACACATCGCCTTCAGTCATATGACTAAACATGTTTTCAAGCTTAGCTTTTTGTTGACGCGCTAGTTTAACATCACGGAATTTACCTTGACGATATAAAGCAACTTCACGCGCTTTACGCTCATCTTTAACTACAGTTGCTTCGTCGCCTGCAGCCGGAATACCAGAAAGACCTAAAATTTCTACAGGAATAGAAGGACCCGCAGACTTAATGTCTTTTCCGTTTTCATCGCGCATTGCACGAATACGACCATACTCAAGACCACATAATACAATGTCACCTTGGTTAAGCGTACCCGATTGAACAAGTATCGATGCAACTGGACCACGGCCTTTATCTAAGCGTGATTCAATAACAACACCTGCAGCCATACCAACAGTTGGAGCCGTAAGTTCTAGTAGTTCAGATTGGTTTAATACCGCTTCTAAAAGCTCATCAATACCTAAACCTGTTTTAGCTGAGATATGAACGTACTGCGTATCGCCGCCCCATTCTTCTGGAATAACGTCAAGCTGAGCTAGCTCGTTCTTAACACGATCTGGGTCTACGCCTTCTTTATCCATTTTGTTTACAGCAATGATTAAAGGAACGCCAGCAGCACGCGCATGCTGTACAGCTTCTTTAGTTTGCGGCATAACACCATCATCTGCTGCAACCACTAGGATTACGATATCAGTCGCTTGAGCACCACGAGCACGCATTGAAGTAAATGCGGCGTGACCCGGAGTATCTAAGAAAGTGATCATGTTGCCATTAACATCAACATGGTATGCACCAATGTGCTGTGTAATACCACCGGCTTCGCCTGAGGCTACTTTAGCTGAACGAATGTAATCAAGTGTAGATGTTTTACCATGGTCAACGTGACCCATAACAGTTACAACTGGTGCACGTGGCTCAGACTTACCATCTTCATGGCGATCGTTTAGTACTTTTTGCTCTAATTCGTTTTCTTTAACAATGATAACTTTGTGGCCCATTTCTTCTGCAACAAGTTGTGCAGCTTCTTGGTCAATCACTTGGTTAATAGTAACCATGTCGCCCATTTTCATCATTGTTTTTACAACTTCAGCGCCTTTAACAGCCATGCGTGACGCAAGCTCTGCAACTGTAATTGTTTCGCTAATACGCACTTCATTTTTAACATCAGCAGTTGGTTTTGTAAAACCATGCTGTAGCGATGTAGGTGCTTTTAACTTGCCTTTATTACGGCCTTTAGACGCTGCAAATTTATCTTTTGCTGGCGCTTTTTTCTTTTTCTTCGCACGGCGTGTGCCTTGCTCATCACGAGCATCAGCAACATCTTCTGCTTCACGTGCGTAAGTAGAAGTTGTAAGGTGGTGATCAGATGTTTCTTCACGCTTCTTACGCTCTTCTTCCTCTTTCTTCCAGCGTGCTGAGTTCTCTTCAGCTAGCTTTCTTGCTTCTTCTGCTTGACGTTTCGCTTCTTCTTCAGCTTTCTTCAATGCGGCCTCTTCTGCTTCTTTTTGCAGACGCTCAGCTTCGATGCGATCTTTCTCAGACTTAGCACTTTGCTCTGGGGTCATCTGCTTTTGTTTCGCTTTACGCTCTGCATCAGCTTTGCGTTTAGCTTCTTCTTTAGCTTTACGATCAGCGTCTTCTTTCGCTTTACGTTCTGCCTCTTGTTTCGCTTTCAATTCTGCGGCTTCTTGTGCAGCTTTTTGCTGCTCTTCAAGGCGCAGTTTTTCTTCAGCGGCTAGGCGTAGCTCTTCTTGCTCTTGCTCCATTGCGCTTTTCTTCACGTAGGTACGTGTTTTGCGAACTTCAACTTGAACAGACTTTGCTTTGCCCGTTGAGCCAGTCACACTTAATGTGCTTTTGCTCTTACGTTGCAATGTCATACGCGCTGGGCCATCTGAACCTGTGCCGCCATGCTGCTTGCTTAAGTGATCAAGTAACGTCGCTTTTTCAGCTTCGGTTACGCTTTCGCCTGCTTGCTTAGTGATACCTGCTTGTGAAAACTGCTGTAGCAATTTATCAACAGTTGTACCTATATCACCGGCTAGTTTTTCAACATTTACTTCTGCCATAGTCTCTAATACCTCCGTTAATAAATTACTCGTCTGCAAACCAACAAATGTTACGTGCAGCCATAATCAGCTCACCTGCTTTTTCAGGTGATAGTTCTGTAATATCCACTAATTCATCAATACCTTGCTCAGCTAAGTCTTCAAGTGTAATTACACCTTTGCTTGCCATAACAAATGCTAAATGACGTTCTAAGCCTTCAAGCGTAAGTAAGTCTTCAGCTGGCTCTGCGCCATCTAAGCTTTCTTCCGTTTTAAGTGCTTTAGTGGTTAATGCGTCTTTTGCACGTGAGCGCAATAGATCAACCATTTCTTCGTCTAAGCCATCAATTTCTAAAAATTCAGATGCCGGTACATACGCAACTTCTTCAAGTGACGAGAAACCTTCGTTAATTAATAATGAAGCAAATTCATCATCAATATCTAAATTTTCAGTAAATAAGTTAAGTAACTTATCTGACTCAGCTTCATTTTTGCTACGCATGTCTTCAACAGTCATTACGTTTAGTTCCCAGCCAGTTAATTGGCTAGCTAAACGAACGTTTTGACCATTACGACCAATTGCTTGTGCTAGGTTATCAGCTTCTACAGCGATATCCATTGAGTGTGTATCTTCATCCATTACGATTGAAGCTACTTCTGCAGGTGCCATTGCGTTAATAACAAATTGTGCTGGGTTGTCATCGTAAAGTACGATATCAACGCGTTCACCGCCAAGTTCTGACGATACAGCTTGAACACGTGCGCCACGCATACCTACACAAGCACCAATTGGGTCAATACGTTTGTCGTTAGACTTAACCGCAATTTTAGCACGCGAACCTGGGTCACGTGCAGCGGCACGTAATTCAATCATTTCTTCGCCGATTTCTGGCACCTCAATGCGGAACAATTCCATTAGCATTTCTGGTTTAGAACGCGTTACAAATAATTGTGCGCCACGTGCTTCTGGCTTAACTTCGTATAGAAGACCACGAATACGATCGCCTGGGCGGAAGTTTTCACGCGGTAGCATGTCGTCACGGTAAATTACCGCTTCAGCATTATTACCTAAATCAAGAACGATCGCGTCACGAGTGGCTTTTTTAACTACACCCGTTACTAACTCACCTTCTTTACTTTTGTATTCTTCTACAACTAAAGCACGCTCAGCTTCACGTACTTTTTGTACGATAACTTGCTTAGCCATTTGGGTTGTAATACGGTCAAATTTAATTGAGTCAATTTGCTCTTCAACGAAGTCACCCATTTGCAAGTCAGGTTCTTCAACTTGCGCTGCTTCTAGGGTAATTTCGCTGTATGGGTTCTCTAAAGACCCATCTTCTAATACTGCAGCAATCTGCCAGCGACGGTAAGTATCGTAGTCACCTGTTTTACGGTCAATTGCTACACGTACGTCGATGTCACCACCGTGCTTTTTCTTTGTTGCTGTTGCTAGAGCGAACTCTAAAGCTTCAAAAATCTTTTCTTTTGGAACCGCTTTCTCATTGGAGACGGCTTCAGCAACCAATAATATCTCTTTTGCCATGGGTTATGCCTCGCTTGCCCTATTCCTTTGCGCTCGAATTAAAACTTTGCAATTATGTTCGCACGCTCAATGTTGCTAAGCATAATTAAATGCTCTGTACCATCACTAGATAGTGTAATCATATCGCTAGTAACTGCTATTAAATCGCCTTTAAAATTACGACGACCGTCTTGTGGAAGTTTAGTACGTAATTGTACTTCCTCTCCTTGCGCCTGCTCGTAGTGATCTTGTTTGAATAATAGACGATCAACACCAGGAGACGATACTTCCAAATCATATTCATTTGTAATTGGGTCTTCGACATCTAAAATCGCACTTATTTGGCGACTCGCATCTGCACAATTATCAACTGAGATCCCAGCCTCATGAGTAATATAAACTCTTAAGGTAGAATGGCGACCCGCTTGTACAAACTCAAGACCATGTAATTCAAAACCTAACATTTCTACCGCTGGCGTTAACATAGCTACTAAATCTTGTTCAAGTTTTGTCACGAAAATCCTCCATACAAACAAAAAAAGGGCTTATAGCCCTAAAATATTGAGTTTAAATTTTGATTTGATCACCATGTCACAAATCAAACAGTGCAGATACAACAACGCCCCGAACCAAGCGGGGCGTCACACCAAAAAGCACAAAACTGTGTGGCCTAGGGCCAAGCTTGGTTGCGAGTCAAAAATCTGACTAAATTAAACTACAGTAGCTTAAACGCAAAACGCGCATTACTTAGAATGCGCGATATAAATTAGTAAGATTAAACCCACTATTATGATTGGTTGCGGGAGCCGGATTTGAACCGACGACCTTCGGGTTATGAGCCCGACGAGCTACCAGACTGCTCCATCCCGCGCCAATAGATACTAAACTTAATAATTTAATATCGCTGTTAGTAATATCTTTCAACATACTAAACAATGGCGGGTATTATAAGTATGTACGCCGTAATTAGCAACCATAATAAGTAATAAGTAATAAGTTTATAAAAAAAGTGACGCCAAATAGTGTGTTTATAATTTAATGCGCAATTATTTAATTTTGTTAATTTTTGCACTTAATTATCCAAATTTAGGAATTTTTAAATCTATGTTTTTATAAAGTAAGCGATCTTGATGTAATAATTTTGCGTATTAAATTTATTTGGCTTAGGCATGACACACTTTAATACTCTTAGACTCATTTTGGGCGATCAGCTCAACCCTGCTCACTCATGGTATAAAGATAAAAAAACCAATACCTTGTATGTTATTGCAGAGCTAAAACAAGAAACCAGCTATGTTAAGCACCATATTCAAAAAATCTGTGCATTTTTTTGCGCTATGGAAAACTTTGCAACAGCATTAAACCAAGCCGGATTTAATGTACTGCATTTAACATTAAACGAAACCTGTAATGATGAAGATTTACCCGCATTGCTTACCCGTATAGCAGCGCAACATCAATGCAATACTATTGAGTACCAATACCCAGACGAATATAGATTAAAAACCCAGTTAGCCCACTTTGCAAACACCAGCCCATTAACGGTTAGCGGTGTTGACAGCGAGCATTTTTTACTGCCCTTTGAGGAAATAAAACACCGCTTTATAAAAGATAAACACATAACAATGGAGCATTTTTATCGCGCAATGCGCAAACAATTTAATATATTAATGGATAGCAACAAACCACACGGTGGAAAGTGGAACTTTGATAGTAATAACAGAAATAAATTTTCAGCCGCCGACTTAGCTCAAATCCCGCCGCCTAAATTATTTAATAACGATGTAAGTGCTATAATTGCGCGTTTAAATAAACATAATGTTAGCTACTTTGGTAAAGCCGCAGAGCAACTTCCTTGGCCCACAACCCGAAAACAAGCTATTAGCTGCTTAGATTATTTTTGCTTGTATTTACTGCCTCATTTTGGCCAGTTTCAAGATGCAATGACAGAGCAAAGTAAACATAACAGTAGCTTGTACCATAGCCGCTTATCGTTTGCTTTAAATGTAAAGTTAATACACCCACTGTATGTAATAAAGCGCGTAATAGCCCAGTACGAACAACGTCCTAATGATATTTCTATTGCTCAAGTAGAGGGGTTTGTTAGGCAAATATTGGGCTGGAGAGAGTACGTACGCGCAATTTACTGGATTAACATGCCTGATTACGCAACTAAAAAATCAGCTTAAAGCCAAAAATACATTACCGCCGTATTTTTGGCATGCTAAAACTAAAATGAACTGCATGCACCATGCGCTCTGTGAAAGCTTAACTACTGCATACGCCCATCATATTCAGCGCCTCATGGTTATTGGTAATTTTTGTTTATTAACGGCTATAAACCCAGATGACGTTGATGCTTGGTATTTGGGCGTTTATATAGATGCTATTGAATGGGTAGAAATGCCCAATACTCGGGGTATGAGCCAATTTGCCGATGACGGAATTATTGCCACCAAACCCTATGCGGCAAGCGGTAACTATATTAATAAAATGAGCGACTACTGCAAAAACTGCCACTATAAAGTAAAACAAAAAGTGGGTGATGACGCCTGCCCGTTTAATAGCCTTTACTGGCATTTTATGCACACGCACAGAGCAAAGTTAGAAAAAAACCCACGCATTGGTATGGTGTATAAAAACTGGGATAAACAAGAGAATACGTTACAACAAAGTACATTACAGCAAGCAACTTACTATTTGAATAATATAGCAAGCCTGTAACTTTTTATCAGAACAGCAAAAAGCCGCTAAAAAGCGGCTTTACGGGGATAATCAAAAACTAAGCTTATTTAAATTACTTGCCTTCTATAAGGCTACCACTGCCTATTTCAATTTTGCGTGGCTTAAGTGCTTCTGGTATTTCGCGTTCAAGGTTAATGCTCAATAAGCCATTTGCTAAATCGGCACCAAGTACTTTTACGTGATCCCCCAGCTGAAATTTACGCTCAAAGTTGCGCTCTGCAATACCTTGATGAATAAATTTACGCTCACTGGCTTGCTCTTTACCCGTTTTAATACCCGCAACAACAAGTGTGTTGTTTTCTGACTCTATGCTCAGCTCGCTTTCGCTAAAACCAGCAACTGCCATAGTAATTCGGTATTTGTCTTTATCGAGCGCTTCGATATTGTAAGGAGGAAAGCTTGG
>TARA_R110000772_G_scaffold205498_2_pt1 | contig 61210 bp, 60 predicted proteins | sample TARA_R110000772 | Tara Oceans TARA_R110000772 (sample SAMEA4397948) | marine metagenome | biome: Polar Biome; feature: [SRF] surface water layer (ENVO:00010504); material: water (ENVO:00002006), including particulate matter (ENVO:01000060) such as... | depth 5 m | reverse complement strand
CGGACAACGCCATTCAGGGGCTAGGCCGGACCAACCGGACCAACCAGGCCTCCGCGCCTTTGTTCCGGCCTGTGACCACCGATGTCAAAGGCGAACGACGCTTCATATCGACAATCGCGAGGCGTCTGGATACGCTGGGTGCGCTAACCCGGGGCCAAAGACAAACCGGCGGTCAAAATCTTTTTGATCCGGCCGATAATCTCGAAAGCGAACATGCCCGCGATGCGCTGGGTCGCTGGTTTCATTTGCTCTATGACGGGAAGCTAGAAGCGGTCTCTTTTGCCCGCTTCTGCGAGCTGACAGGCCTGAGGCTTGAGGACACAGATGGCGGTCTCACTGACAATCTGCCTTCGATCCAGCGCTGGCTGAACCGCATCCTTGCGCTGCCGATCGCCATCCAGAACGCCATTTTTGATGAATATCTGGGGCTCATCGAGGCGCGCATCGAAGCCGCCCGCGAAGCCGGAACGCTCGATCTTGGCATCGAAACGATCGCGGTCGATAATTTTGCGGTCATTTCGGATCAGCTGCTGCGTACCGACCCGGTATCGGGCGCGACCACGCATCTGCTCAGTCTCGATGCCGAGCGGCAACTCAAGCCGCTGCGATTTGAGCGTTTGGCGGGGTTGCATGAACTGTCCTCGCCCCATGTTCAGCCTATGCGCAATGCCCGCTCGGGCGGCGCTGCGCTTGCTATCCCGGCTCGCCGTATCATCAACGATGACGGATCGGTGACTGAGCGCAGGCGTCTCCTGCGCCCGCTCAAATCTGCCAACTGGACAATCGAAGCGCTGAGCGAAAGCCTCTGGGAACCTGCCGACCTTGAATCATTCGAGCGCATCTGGCGCGCCGAAGAACAAGAGGCCGCCCGGCGCCGCGAGCACATGAGAATATATCTGACCACCGGGCTGCTCCTGCCGGTCTGGAACAAGCTTGGCTGCGAGCATATCCACGTCGCGCGTATTGTTGCCAAGGATGGACGCGCGCTGATTGGCAGGCAGGTTGATGCCGCCGATCTTGCAGCGATTTCAGAAAGCTTCGGTCTTGCGCATTCAGGCAGCGTTCCGGTCAGCGATATCGCAAATCTGGTCATGACGAATGGCAAGCCCATAGCGCTCGCCAGCCATGACGCGCTTAATGTGAAGCGATCGCTGGTCAATGGATCGCAGCGCATTGAGCTTACTGGTTTCAGTCCCCAGCGCCTCGACTGGTATAAGGCAAAGGGCTGTTTCACCGAAATCATCCGCTACCGCACGCGGCTATTCGTGCGGACGAATGAGGCTGCTCGCATTTTGACCAATCTCGCGGTCTGACTGGTCATAGCGCTTTCACCAAATTGAGCCGAACCGGCGTAAAACCGGCCCCAAAAGCCTTGAAAGAAGAGCGATGCTCGGGGGTTTATGAACCCGCCTTTCGGGCTGGTTCGTCCATCTCAATCAGGAGTAAATATCATGATCCAGTCTATTGCCTTGAACAAACTCGTTCCCAGTCCCCGCAATGTGCGCAAGTCTTCCGATCCAGCAGCTGACGCGCAGTTGAAAGCCGATATTGCAGCGCGTGGTCTGCTGCAGAATCTTCTTGTCCGCAAAGCACGGCGCGGAAAATTCGAGGTCGAAGCCGGTGGCCGGCGTCTGGCAGTCCTGAAGTCTTTGGCCGATGAGGGCGTGTTGAAGAAAAATATGCCGGTCACCTGCCTAGTGATCGAAGGCGACGAGCACGAAATGCGCGAAGCCAGCCTTGCAGAGAATTTCCAGCGGCTGCAAATGAACCCCGCCGACGAAGCGCAGGCTTTTGCAGCAATTATCGAAGCGGGCGCATGTGCAGCGGATGTTGCGCGCCGTTTCGGCGTCACCGTGCGATTTGTGGAGGGCAGGCTGCGGCTTGCTGCGCTTGCGCCTTGCGTCTTTGAAAGTCTGGCTGCCGGAGAAATCACGCTGGATATCGCCAAAGCCTATGGAGCAACCTCGGATATTGATCGGCAAGCTCAGGTATTTGCCGAGGTTCAGGACGCCTATTATCAGATCACCGCCGACAGTATTCGCCGCATGGTACTCGAACGCAGCGTCCGCGGTAGCGATCCCCGGGCTATCCTTGTCGGACGCGACGCCTATATTGCTGCTGGCGGCAGCATTGAACGCGAACTATTTGACGACGAAGCAAGCGAGAGCTGGCTCGATATCACTTTGCTCGAGGAACTGGCGGCCAGAGCCATGGACGCAGCGGCACAAGCAAAAGCTGGCGAAACCGGTCTTGCCTGGGTCAAACCGACACTCGACTGCTATGTCAGCCACGAGCTCGTAGGCGGTCTTACCCGGCTTCCTGCTGAACCAGCCCCGTTGGAAGCTGACGAAGCAGCACGTCTGGGTGAACTCGAAGCCGCCTACGACATCCAGGCAGCGATTTTGGAGGATGAGGACAGCGCCGAAGACGAGGTGATGAAGGCAGAATCCGAACTTGCCATAATCGACAAGGAACTGCGCGCCCTTAGCAATCGCCCACCCATTCTTGCCGAAGAGCTGAAACAAGATGCGGGTGCGTTCCTCATCCTTTCGCGCGAGGGCGAACCGATGCTGGTACCCCAATATTATAGCGCAAGTGAACCGGATAATGCGGACGACGGCGCGCTTGAGCCCGTCGAAAGTGGATCCCAAGATGCAGGCAAACCTGCAATATTGTCCCAGCGCCTTCTTGATGAACTCTCGATGCAGCGCCGCGATATACTCGCGCTCTATCTTGCCAGTGATCCTGCGCTTGCGCTCGATCTTATGGTCTTCACGCTCGCTGACCAAGATAGTCATGATTGGCAGAGGGCCAAGGCGCTTACAATTTCCGGGCCAGTCGCACATGGCCCGGTGGCGGGATTTGAGGCCAAGGACGCGCCAGCCACCGCAGCGCTTGCAGAAACATCGGCTGCATTGGACGAAAGCTGGCGAAGCGGTGATGGAGAAGTCGCTCGCTTCCTCTTGTTCCGCGGTCTTACAGATGATGCCCGCAGCCAATGGCTTAGCCATGTGGTTGCACGCACGCTAGTCGCCAGCCTGGCTGTAACTGGCGAGCGCCAGAACCCGCTGCACGATTGTCTGGGCAGAATGCTTGGTATCGAGATGGCGCATTGGTGGCGGCCAACCGCAGCCAATTATTTTGACCGGATATCCAAGGCGCGCACACTTGAGGCGTTCGATTCTGTCGGCGGACCTGAACTTGTTAGCCGCTACGCTGCGTCCAAAAAGGCAGATCTGGCCGCGACTGCCGAACGCATCTTCTCCGGCAACTTCATTGCCGAAGCAGGCGTGAAGGAACGCGCATTGGCATGGGTGCCCGCTGTCATGGCTTTTCCGCCGCATAGCCCGGCAGGCGATTCAGCTGATTGTCCGGACGTTCATGATGCAAGCGACAAGGAGATAGCCGACCAAGCGGCCTGACGTCCTCCTGACAGGTTTGTGTGCTCGGCTGAGGCGGTCCATCCCGATGGGGATGGGCCGCCTTTTCGCTTGAGGGCGAGGATGGTTGAGAGGGTTCGTCCATTGTTGAAAAATCGTGCTGATCAAGGGTTGCAAGATATTTGATGTAATGCCCAGTATGGCGACGGACACTGAATGGATCAAGTGACGTCAAATGTTAACGGCCTGCTTGATTTTTCTCACGATATATCACATAATATCACATTGAATATATGTGGGAATGTGAGATGAATTGGCAAACTGATAGACTGAGCAAAAGACTTACCTTTAGCCCCGAGCAGACTGAAGAGATTTTTGCCGTCCTCTCCGAAATCGACGCGATCAAGACCGCATTTCGCCTGACCGGAAAGCTTGCCCCCCAGACCATAACGCGCCTGACGCAATCTGTCATTATCACATCAACCGGAGCTTCGAACCGGATTGAAGGTAATCGGCTGAGCGATGGTGAGGTGGAGGCACTGTATCGCAATCTGCATACTCGTAAATTCAAAACCCGCGATGAACAGGAAGTCGCCGGTTATCTGGAAATGCTGGAACGCGTCCTTGAATCTTATGCTGATATGCCGCTAACTGAATCCCTGATCCTCCAGCTTCATCGCGATATGCTGCAATATTCCGATAAGGACGAACGCCAGCGTGGGGCTTATAAGTTTGGCCCGAACCGGGTCGAGGCGAGAGACACGCAAGGCAATGTTGTTGGCGTGATTTTTGATCCGACACCGCCGCATCTGACACCTAAAGAAATGCAAGAGCTTGCAGGGTGGTATCGCTGGGCAGACGAAGAAAAATTCAAACACCCGCTTATCCGTATCGGCAATTTCATCTTCGAATATCTGGCTATCCACCCGTTTCAGGACGGTAACGGGCGGACCAGTCGTTTGCTGACCAATCTTTTGTTACGCCAACACGGCTATGATTTCACGGCCCTTGTCTCACACGAAAAGCTGATCGAGGCGCGCAAGGCCGACTATTATCTGGCGCTTAACCGGGCGCAGGAAAGCTGGAAGTCATCAAGCGAGGACATCACGCCGTGGCTGTCCTATTTCCTGTCCATCGTCAAAGCGCAGGCCGATCAGGCCATCACGCTGATTGAGGGCGATAATATCGAAATACTGCTTTCGGAAAAACAACTGGCCCTGTGGCAGTGGGCGCAGGCGCGGGACGAGCCGACATTTGGCCGCAAGGATGCTATTGAAGCGCTGGAATTTCCGGCCCGCACTATTGAAGCGATCATCAAGAAGCTTGTCGAACTCAAACGCCTGGAACGGATAGGCGAAGGTCGCGGCACGCGCTACCGGGTGGTGCGATGAATGCGCATGAGAGAGGTAAACAGTCGGCGGCGGCATCGGTTCTGTGGTGAGGGAAGGCTGAAAAAATGATGAGGGCTGGATGAGCAACGTATTTTATACCTATGTCTGGGGCCGCCATGGCCCCAAGGGTGGCCCACTGACCTTCACCAGCAAACAAAATCGTACGCTTGCTGTCCGCAATATGCAGGAAGGCGATTTCGTCTTTGGCGTGGTCAGCCGCAATCCTGGTGACCCTGATGTGCAAATTTCCGAGGAGCTGAAAGGACGTGTCGTTAATGTTTGGCAGATAAGCGACAGAACTTTTGATACCGCTGAATTCGGAATCGAAGCGAGAAATGCTTGGGACAAGCTCGAGGATGGCAGCTATCGCTGGCCTTACGCCCTTCAACCTATCCGCACATGGATCATCCGGGATGCGCCACAGTTTCGTGAACTTGCGGGATATACTTCCTCGACCCACACCCAGCGCGCCATCACCGCCGTGCAGGAAGTGGATGCGGAATTGTCTGCCACGCTCAAAGACCTGTTGGTCACCAATGGCGAAGAACTGGAGTTGATGACCCCGCGCTATCAGGCTATGGCGGGAAATATACAGAAACTTCGCCAAAAGCATCCTTTCGCGCTCAACGGTTATACCGTTCAACCGAACACCGAGGCATTGAACAGCGTCTACATCGCTACACTTGGGAAGGGCGGACGTGTCCTGAAAATCGGCCACGCTCAGGATGCAAGGCAACGTGTGAACGAATTCAACAAGTTTCGCCTGACCACCGAGTTGCAATGGGTGCTGCACACCGACCAGCCCATCGGCTCCGTGCAGGATGCCATTGAGGTTGAGAGGTATCTTGGCAACGAGTTTGCCAAGCACCGTACCGAACCAAATAATAATGAGGTCTATGTCGGCCTTGATCCCATGGCTGTTCTATCGAAGTTGGCCACGGTTCGATGTGGATGAGGATACCAGAATTTCGAAAGATCAAGCGATAGTGTGAGCGTGCCATGAGCGAATATCAATATTACGAATTCCAGGCCATCGATCGTCCACTGACGAAGGCCGAACGGGAGATGCTGCGCGGCCTGTCCACACGGGGGCGGATTACGGCGACGAGCTTTACCAATGAATATGAATGGGGTGATTTCAAGGGTGACCCGAAACGGCTGATGGAAAGCTGTTTCGATCTGCATCTCTATTTCGCCAATTGGGGCACGCGGCGGCTGATGATCCGTTTGCCGAGCCGTCTTCTCGACCAGAATGGCCTTGGCGTGTTCCTGGACGAGGTGGATTGGGTAACAGTCTGGAACAAGGGCGATCACACCATCATCGATATTTATCGTGATCCAGACGATTCGGATGAATATTGGGAATATGATGAGGATTCCCCTCAGCTCGGTGCGCTCGCGCCCTTACGCGGCGATATTGTCTCTGGTGATATGCGGCTGTTCTATCTTCTCTGGCTTTGCGCCGTTACTGGCGATCTCATTGCCAACGACGCGCCAGAACCCTTGCCTGGCATAGGCCCTCTGACCGGTACGCTACAAGCGGCGGCGGAGTTGTTCGGCATCGACCGTGACTTGATGGAAGCGGCGGCTGCCGCTCCTTATGAAAAGGCATTGGCTCCGGACGTATTGCGCGCTTTCATTGTCGGCCTTGACCATGACGAAAAGACCAGCCTTCTCACGCGTGTGATGGAAGGTGACACCCATATCGCTTCTCAATTGCGCCAGCGTGTGCGCACACAAAATCTGAGTGCTGAGCGCCCCCGCCGCACGGTCGGCGAATTGCGTGCGAGGGCGCGGGAAATACGCAAAAAGCGCAAACGCGCCGAGGTGGAACGACGCCGGGCTGAGTACCGCCGCAAGGCAGAAGAGGCGGAAATAGCGCGCCGCGCCCGTCTCGATGCCGTGAGACGCCGGGGGGCAAGCGTCTGGAAGGAGATCGAAGCTGAAATCGAACGCCGCAACACCTCCGGCTACGACCGTGCGGCGGTCCTGCTCGCCGATCTCAAACAGCTTGCCGTAGAAGGGGGCGCCGCCACCGATTTCTCCCGACGCCTTACCGCAATCCGCGAGCGCCACGTGCGCAAAGGCCAGTTCATCAAACGGTTGCAGGCGCTGTGATGCGCGCGGAGTATGACGGGGTAGCAGGGGGTGCCGGATGAGAGCAACCAAATTAAACCCGCTAAGGCAATAGCTTAGCGGGTTTTTGCACGTCTGCGACACAGCGCACAAAACCAGCCGGGTAAGCACCAGGTAAACAGGCAGAAGCCAATCAGAGTGGCTTAAGGCGTATCAAGGTAAAATTATTTGTGTGAACCATTTGCTGCTCAACAGGGCATTGGGGCCAGACAGAGGTGGTCCCCAATCGTTGGACGGTTCAGCGGCCCTGTTAAGGTGGGATTTGCCAAAATCGGTTATGCCGCTGCAGCCCTCATCGAGGCATGCCCCGATGAGGGCTTGAAGCAAACGTTGTCGGGCGTGTTTCCACCAAGCGCTGAATGGGGTCTGCAACTGTTGTCACGGCGGATCCAGTTTCCAATGCCGGCCATGGCCTCGCTGCCGCTATCGGCAGGATTGAGATAGACGCATTCATATTTCAGGCTGCGCCGCAGCCGTTCGATAAACACATTGTCCATCCAGCGCACCTTGCCGTCCGTGGAGACCCTGACGCCGCCAGCGCCGGAGGCACCAAAACGGCGGGGGCGGCCTCCCAAACAGGGAGGTGCCATGCATCCGGAAACCTGAAAACCCGCTACCGCAAAAGTGGGGATTTTTACTTTGTCACAACTGGGGAATTTTGAAGTGTCATTGACAGGCCCAGGCCAATACCCGGCGTGAATACCAGTCCATGATCGCCACCAGATACAGGAAGCCATGACGCATGGGGATATATGTGATGTCCGAGCACCAGACCTGATTCGGCCGGTCAATCGCCAGTCCACGCAGCAGATGGGGGTAGACCTTGTGCTGCGGGTGTGGGGTGCTCAGCCGCAGCTTCAGGTAAATCGGTGCCAGCCCGATCTTGCGCATCAGCCGCCGCACCCGCTTGCGCGATACACAATAGCCCTGCAGCCTGAGGTGCCGCGCCATCTGGCGGCTGCCGAAATAGGGCGTTTCCATGAACTGCTCGTCGATCAACCGCATCAATAGCAGGTTGAATGGCGTCTCACCCTTACCCCTATGATAAAAGCTGGACCGGCTGATCCGCATCGGGTTTCGCAACCTACGCGGCGAGGTTTTTCCTGCATCGTTCCTGCCTGCCGCTCGACGAGGCCGATCTCGACACATTGGCCGACAAGGGCCAACTCGACTTCTTCGCTGACGAATGCGACGGTATGTGCGGTGTGTAGCCGTGTCCCATTTCTATGTCTCGGTTAATCATTGCTTGCTTGCTGCATTGCTGCACGCCTCTTGCCTCCTGTCAGGACAGGCCCTTGGACCGGTCGGCAGCCAGCCGCAACCTCAAAGGACTGCGGCCCGTGTGGCCCGCGCCAGCCTTGCCTTTGAGGTTTCCCGCTGTTGGCGGTGCGGCATGTCTGCCTATTCCCGGTCCGAAGCGGGCACTGCCGGAGGCAACAGCGCGTCGCAATCCCGCTGCCCGCTTTGCTTCCAAGTTCAGGAGGCAAAACCATGTATGACAATTTCACCCGGTCGCTGTCAGGACTTGATCTTTCAGGTCTGTCGATCACCACGCCGCCATTTGGCCCCACAGATTTTCCATGTGAAAACGCGATCCACCAGACGCTTGCCGGTGTCTGGTCTGATCTCTTTGCGCTTTTCAGCGATACCGCTCTGGAAGCTGATGGCGAAGACATCGCGTGGGGCTTCGTCAATCTCTTTCACCGCGCGGCTTCCCGCAAATCCTCGGCTGTCGACCGTGCAACTGACGAAATCCGTGCGCTTCTTGCAAGTGCCGACGGATCAGAAATCCACAATTCCAATCTCGAAGAGCAGATCGAACGCGCACAGGCTGCTGAAGCAAGCATGATTGCCTTTGAGGCCATGCGCGAAACGGCTGCCTCTCTCTATATCCATGAAACCGGCTCATCCTGGAAGCCGATGACCGGCTCCCGGCCAAATCATGCCAAAGGCATTACATCAGCGGTGCTTAATGGACGTGATTTTCTCCGCGCTCGCGCGCAAAGTCGGATGAAAGCCCATATTCCCGAAGGTACGCCAGTAATCTTCGCTGGTGGCCGAACAACGCAAAACAGCACTGACGATGCAAAGCAATTTGCCGAGAACATTTGGACCACACTCGACAAGGTATCGGACTGTGTTCCCGATATGGTTCTTGTCCATGGCGGCGACACCAAGGGTGCAGATCGCTTAGCCGCGTCCTGGGCGGAACGTCGCGGCATTCAGCAGCTAGTCTTCTCGCTCGACCGTCGCCTCGGAGCCCGGGCAGGATTTAAGCGCAACGAGCAGATGCTCTCCCTCAATCCTCGATATTTGATAGCCTTTCCTGGTACAGGTGTTCTGGAACGTCTTGTCATCGAGGCCAAGACGCGCCGCATAACGGTTGTGGATCGCCGCGGCCTGCTTGGGACTTCTCCAAAATCGTCTGAGTAAGCGATTTTCATATATGCAGTGCCAATGTAGATTTCTGGATAATCGATTTTATGGAGGAATCAATCCCATCTGCTTTGTCCAACAGCGCTGGATTCAGGAATGATTTGCAGAATAGCTGTCCGTCGGCAATTGGGAAGGATTTCGGGCGCCGATAGGCGTACTAAATCCTTCCCAATAGTAGTCATTCCCGACATTGCTGGAGATCGCGGGTAGCTTGAACCAAAAACCCGCTACGCTTCATTTCCTAATATTGGTCTAACGACTGGTAGTTTCTATGCTTGGCTGCAACCCACTGCTCGAATTGATCCGCAGGGGCTTGATTGGCTTGGACCGGCCGATTGATGCGTGTCAATTCGGATATGGGGTCACGTGAATTGCAGTGGGATCTGCATAAGATAGCGTTGATGCCGTAATGAGGCAATTTGGCTAAGCGCGGCGCTCCTTCCAAAACTTTCCCGATAGCTTGGCGCGAACGCGAATTTTTAGGCGCGCATAGTCATCGGGCAAGGCATAAGCAGCAGGCACGACCAACAGCGTTAAAAAGGTCGAGGTAGTCAAGCCGCCTATTATAATAAAGCCCATAGCATTGCGCCATTCAGCTCCATCCGACTGAGCAAAAGCAACCGGCATCATTCCGAAAATTGCAGCTAGCGCCGTCATCAACACCGGTCGGAGCCGCTCGGGTGCCGCCTTTTTCATGGCATCACCTGCGCTCATACCGCCTTTCCGATATTCATTTGCAAGATCGACAAGAAGAATCCCGTTTTTCATCACGATCCCCATCAGGGCGATCAATCCGATCTGGGCAAACATGCTCAATTCCTGATTGGAAAGCCAAAGTGCAATAAACGCTCCGGAAAATGAAAGGGGAGCCGTAAGCATGATCAGGACAGGTTGTCCGAAGCTGTTAAATTGGCTGGCGAGGACAATGTATAGGGCCACAAAAGCAAGCGCGAAGGCCAGCAATATGGCAGAAGTTGTGTCTGCCAGTCTCCGCGCCATACCCTCCATTTTGGTCGACATTCCTTCAGGTGGGGAATTGTTGATCAGGATTTTTTCAACCTGAGCGACAGCGACGCTCAATGCTACGCCGGGCGGCGTGTTTGCCTTGACTGTGATTTGCCTCGCTCGGTCCACGCGATCAATCTGAGCCGGGCTGTCGGCAACTTCAATATCGGCCACCGCCGCTAGGTCGACCAAACTCCCGTTACCTGCCCGAACCGGAAGTCTGGCGATGTCATTTAACTTTTGCCGTTTATCTTCATCCACTCGCACTCTAACGTCATAGCGTCTGCCGTCGGCTTCAAATGTTCCCGCATCACTCCCGCCAATCAACGTTCGCGATGCTGCTGCGACGTCGCGTGCCGTTACCCCTAAATCTGCTGCCCGGTTGCGATCCAACCTGATCTGCAATTCCGGTCTGCCGCCTTCGTAGGTAGATGCAACATCCACCAATTCCGGGACATTGCGCATTTCCTCAGCGATGATGTTCGCGTAATCGTTGATGCTCGTCAGGTCAGACCCGGAAATTATAAGCTCTATCTGAGCCGATCCCACGCCGGCCCCGGACACCCATGGAACTTCCACGGCGGAAATATCCTTGGCCTCGGGTAGCGCCTTTGCAAGAATTTCGCGTGCCTGGTCCATGATGGCACCCTGTTGGATTGATCGACCCTGCTTGGGTGTGAGATCAACATAAAAGTCCAGCAAATTGGTTTTTTGATTTGTTCCTGCCCCTATGGTTACGAAAACATATTCTACATCTTCAATATTGCGTAGCGCTTCGTCGGCTCGCAGCGACGCCTCTTTAGCTGTCGCAATCCCAGTTCCCAGCGGAAGTTCAACACTAGCAAGGAACTCTGATCTGTCCGTGAGGGGCATGAACGTGGCGGGCACCATTGCTGCGAAAAGACCGCCGATCAAAAGACTTATGATCGCTCCCAAAAAAACGAGATATCGTCTTCTGATCGACCAACCTACAAGCTTTTCGTAACGCTTCCGCATATTCTCGTGGAAGGTTTCAATTTTTCCCAGCCAGCCTGCTTTTTCTTTTTCCGATTTCAGGAACCGCGATGCAAGCATCGGCGAAAGCGTAAGCGCCACCAGCAATGAGACGCTGACCGAAAATACAATCGCCAAGCCATATTGAAAGAAGAAGCGGCCAACGATCCCTTCCATGAAGGCAATCGGCACAAACACTGCCAATGTGGCAAATGTCCCGGCAAGCACCGCCAATGCGACCCGCTTTGTTGCTTTTGGTGCCGCCTCCATTGGATCAACGCCATCATCGACATCGCTTTGCACAGCTTCAACAACGACGATAGCGTCATCAACAAGCAATCCAATCGCCACCGTCAACGCCAATAATGTCATGAAATTAAGTGTAAAATCGAACGCAGCAAAGGCAGCGAACGTAGCAATAACGGAAGTCGGAATGGCCAGCATAACAATAAAAGTTGCCCGCCAGCTGAGCAGAAAAAAGAATGTGACAAAAACAACCAATACCACTGCGATCATCAGATCAAACAGCACGTCACCAATGGCCGATTCGATGAAACGCGCTGTTTCTCTGGTGACAACAATTTCAACCCCGCTCGGCAGCTGGTCCTTGATCTGCTCGATTTCCGCTTTGATTGCTCTGGTCATTGCAACGGTATTGCTTCCAGATTGCTTGCGAACCTCAAGCACAACCCCGGGGCGACCATTTAATTGGGCATAGCTGGTTTCATCCTCGACCGAGTCTTCCACGCGACCGATATCGCGGACCCGTGTGACCTGTCCGTTGGGCCGATAAGCTACCGCAAGATTACCAAATTCCGAGGCTGTATTGGCTTCCGCCAATGTTCTGGTTCCATATTGCTTGCTGCGACCATCAATCTCAAGACGGCCGCCCGGCAACTCGGCATTTTCGTTTCTCAAGGCGGCTACGACATTATCCGTGCTGATAGCGCTCGCCCGCATTTTTGCCGGATCAAGCCAGACCCGCATTTCTCTTTCCCGCCCACCTACAATTGAGATAGAACCTACACCGCGAATACGCTGAAGCCTCTCTTTAACGACCTCATCTGCAAAGACCGTGAGTTCTCGGACTGGCGCATCTCCTGCGATCAGCAGTGACAATATTGGTGCCGCATCAGGATCAAGCTTTTCGACAATAGGTGCGTCCGATTCTTCCGGTAAATTGCTTAATATGCTGGCCACCCGGTCCCTGACATCCTGAGCCTTCACATCGGCATCTTCCGACAACTCAAACTCCAATACGACCTGACTGACGCCTTCTGCGCTGACCGAGCGCATTTGCCGAATGCCCGAAACGCTATTGACCTCTTCCTCGATAACGTCGGTTATTTCCGTCTCAATTGTATCGGGAGACGCACCGGGCAACGTCGTGGTCACCGACACATAAGGGAATTCGATTTTGGGAAACAGATCAACACCCAGTCTCCCAAAACTCAACAGGCCCAAAACGACCAACGAAGCAATCACCATTGTCGCAAAAACGGGACGCCGGATCGAGACATCAGAAATCCACATCAGCCTACCGTGCAGGCTTTCTTTGCTTGCGCTCTACTTTTTGCCCATCGCGCAAAGTGGATGGTGGGTTTTGGATGATTTTTTCACCGGTCCGGACGCCTTGTGTGACCTTGACCCGTTCGAAATCTATGCTTTCGACCTTTACATTCCTTCGGCGTGCGATGCCTTTGTCAAACAGGAATATATATGGGGCCGCGCTATCACCTTTAACAGCCGATCTAGGAAGAATGATTGCAGATTCTGGCGGCGTCTCGATTAGCGCCCGCACACCAAGTCCGCTACTGATTCGATAGTTCGGGTTTCTTATCGGCAATCGCAATTCGACCGTCCGGGACTCCGGGTCGACCCGGTCATTGATGATGAAAACAAAGCTGTCGAAAGGCTCATCAAAGCCATCAATATAAACCTTTGCCTTCTGGTTGAGCTTGAAATCATTAACCCGGGCCTGCGGAGCACTGACGATTGCTGCCACTATTTCTAATTCCTGTAGTTGCAAGGCTGCAGATTGTTCACCCATCGAAAAGCGATTGTTGAGATAGGTCCCCTCGTCGACCAATCTGGCTGTAACGACGCCGTTATATGGAGCGCGGGCAACAGTATCGCGCAGCGCTTGTTTGGCCGTGGCCAGTAGCGATTGCGATTGCGATACCTGCGCTTTCGCGACGACCAGGTCTGTTTCAACCCTTTCGACCTGTGCTTTCGATACAAAGCCTCGCGGGGCAAGCGCAATTACGCGGTCATATTGGCGCTGGGCCTGTGTCGCCTGCGCTTCCGTCAGGCGTAGCGCCGCTGATGCTTCCGCAACCCGTCTTTTATAATCTGCTTGCCTGATCTGGAACAGCGCTTGGCCTTTCTTCACCCGGTCACCGACCGTCACAAACATGGTCTCGAGCGGTCCTTCGACGAGAGCGCCAATTGCGCTGCTTTGTTTGGCCGCAACCGTGCCAAAAACCTCTACGGGTTCGGCTAAAGGTTGAGATTTTGCTGTTAAAATTTCTACTTCGAGTGCGGCGCTTATATGAATGTCATCATCATTGGCATTCTCGGTATCATCGTTCGCGCAGCCCGAAACCAAGCCCAGCATGACTAAAGCCAAGATGATTATGATTTTTTTGACGACCATTTACGTGCCCAAATAGGTTCCGCGACCGCTAGCCACCAAGCGATCATCATCGTCGATAATGCGCGTGTCTGCGGTGCTTATGGTTTTTCCAAGCTTCACGACCTGCCCAATTGCACGAAGCCGGCCGTTGGTGGCTGCCCGATGATAATCTACCCTCAGATCAACAGTCGCCCTGGCGACACCACCTGCTGCAATAATCGCGTAAAGCCCGGTTAGATCAATCAGAGATGCCAAAATGCCGCCGTGCACCGCTCCAATCACGGGATTAGATACAAGTTCGTCCCGCCACGGCATTTCCAGTTCCAAACAATCGCTGTCCTGGCGAACGATTTTTAGACCTAACCAGCGATGGAAGGGCGCAATCTGTATCGCGTCAGCTAGATTTTCCGGATTGTGTTTCATGCTGCAGTACCGCGCTTGTGAGTCGCATTCAAGAAAGACAGGATCGCCGAGCAAAATGCATCATTGCGGTCACCGGCGACCATATGGCCAGCATCTGCAATGTCTGTGAAATGCGCGCTGGGAACCAACATATGAAAATGGGCTACGGCCTCTTCAGACACCATGTCGCTGGAACCACCCCGTATGAGATGAACCGGCAGTGTCAACTTCGCGGCCGCCGCACTCAATCTGTCGAAACCATTGTCTTTTGCCTCGGTAGCGTTGTCACGAGCATGCGTCACATGGTGAATAAAATTGGGGTCCCAATGCCAATAATATCGCCCGTCCTCCCGCTTGCGCAAATATCGATCAAGCTTGCCGGTGCCGGTGCGTTTCTTTCGTTGTGGCATATATTCGGCGATAACTTCTGCAGCTTCTTCAGGGGAGGAAAATCCATCAGTCATATGCGCCTGCATGAACCCGACCACCCTTGACACTCCGGCAGCTTCCATCTTTGGCGCGATATCAACCAAGGTGAGTGACTTAAAGCTTGCGGGGGCCAATTCCCCGGCTGCAATCATACCCGCTATTCCGCCCAGTGATGCTCCGACCAACGCTGGGGGGTTATCGAGTTGATTGGAAATAGCGATTAGATCACCCGCAAAATCGCGCATATCGTAGGCGCCATCTGGTGCCCATTCACTGTCCCCATGACCACGCATGTCAATGGCCGTCGCGCGGTAGCCAGCATTGCCTAGTTCATTGAGCACCTTCGCCCAGGCATGACGTGTTTGCCCACCGCCATGAGCAAGCATTACCGGAAAGCCCGCTTTTGGCCCAGTAGTGCTGGCCACAATTTTCAAGCCGGTGCATCCCGCGAAGCTGTTCTCTTCAAAATTCATCCCGATTTTATAGGCTGTAAAATGGCAGACAGTAAAGGACTTTATATTATATTGAATTTATGATATGTCGCGGTCATGTTATCCGAAACAGCTACAATGAGTACCGACGGGCAAGGCGGTTTCCTGGATGAAACTGATGAGTTTGCGTTTTTGCTGGAGGAAGTGCCGCGAGTTCTGCGCAAGGCATTTGATGAATCGATTGCCCAGTTCGGCCTGTCCCGCACACAGTGGAGAACATTGGCCTATCTGATCAAGACCGAGGGAATGACGCAAACAGAGCTGGCAAATTGTCTTGAGCTGGAACGGGCTACGATCGGATTGACGATTGATCATCTTGAAAAACTGGAATTTGTCGAACGTCGGTCCGCAGAAGGTGACCGGCGTGTCTGGCGGATATTCCTGCGTCCAAAGGCAATAGATATTATTCCGGAACTTCGGAAAGAAGCTAACGCCGTTTATAAAAAGATGTTCAAAGGCATCTCCAGCGCAAACATAGCCATCATACGAACCGCGATGGAAAAAATGGTTGGGAATCTAAGGGTGTTGACCCCATCAGATCCCGAAATTTAACTGGTTCTGATCCTTCTCTCCCGTTGGATCAGTATGGGCAAGTGGTGGGGGCCGCTTGCCCTTTTTTTACAGTCCAAGCAAATCAAGTAATTAATTATCGGATAGCGCTATTTACAATTGGTCCCTGTCGCCCCCCCCGATCAATCATGCGGCGAAAAATGTCGAATATTTTGTTCTTGTCACCCAAACCAGCCGTTCAGCTATCCTGAAGGGTTTCGGGCGCCGTCAGGCGTAGGAAAGTCTTGGAAGTACGACCCGCGGTGTGCTGGGCAATGGTCTATGGGGATTTTGGGTTTTGATCGTTGCTGGTGTGGGAGTATTCGGATTCGGGATGCGCGCGGATTTGTGCGGACAAGGCGTGTTTTTGCTGGCCTAGGCGGTTTGTTGGGTGTGACCGGACGGCAATCGCCAAAAGCGGACACGAGCCCGTAAGTGACTGGTGTCCAACTATGGTCATATCTCTGTTTTCTCAGCCAGAGTGAGCGCATCTTCTATATCGACACCCAAATATCGAACCGTATTTTCTATCTTTGAATGGCCGAGCAATATTTGGATCGCTCGCAAATTGCCCGTCGCCTTGTAGATGATCGATGCTTTGGTTCGCCTCAGCGAATGGGTCCCATATTCCTCCTTGCGGAGTCCGATTGCTTCAACCCATTCATCGACGAGCCTTTCATATTGCCGAGTGCTCAGGTGTCGCGTGTGATCGACCCGACTTGGAAAGACATAGTCGTCGACTGAGCCGCCGCGCCTTTCTAGCCAGGAAAACAGGCTTCCCCTGGCATCCGAAGCAATTTCAAACCGGACCGGCCGTCCCGTTTTTCGTTATCTGATTGCCGCTCGCTTCCTGAACTCTGACCCTGAGACCACATCGCCGATTTTAAGCTGGACTAGGTCGCAGCCTCTCAGTTTGCTGTCGATCGCCATGTCGAACAGAGCCCTGTCCCGTAGTCTCCGTTCGCGATCGAGAAAGAACCTGATCGCCCAGATTGGCATTTGGGTGAACGGACGCTTCGGGCCGATTTTGGCACCAAAGTTCCACGGCACCCGGTTCCGCGCTACCGGATCATATTGTGAAATTCCCATTGTGTTTCTCCTTGGCCGGAATGACCATGAAGAGCGTCAGCTGGACAGGCGAGGCGCACAGCCCATATCAGCATCGATCGGCGCTACGGGTTGGCTTCGCCGCCCTTCGGGTCATCCGCAAGGCAAAGGTGACCTCGGCCGCTCAAAGTGATGGACGCCAACTGGCTCATGTGATCGATACGAACAACACGGCTGGTGATGTCTGGGCCGATACGGCTTATCGCTCGAAGAAGAATGAGCGGTGGCTGGCGCGCAATATGCTCAGAAGCTGCATCCATCACCGTAAGCCCAAGGGCAAAGCCATGCCCGAGAGAACTGCCAGATCCAATGCGGCCAAATCAGCAGTGCGGGCCAGGGTCGAGCATGTCTTCGCGCATCAGAAGAATCGCTACGGGCTTGCGGGGAAATGATCCCCCAGATCATTTCCTGATTCGCTGCGCTTCATTCGCACCATCGGCCTTGCGCGTGCAGAGGCCAAGCTCACACTCGCCAACCTCGTCTACAATTTTGACCGGTTGATCTTCCATGAACGACGGGCAGCAACGGAATAGCTGCGCCTGAAATCGGGAAGAGCGGCCCAAGGCCCACCAAAAGAGGAGAAATCGTCGATAAAAAGCGCGCCAAAACCAGCAATCTCAACGCATACGGCGCATCGCAACGACAATGCTCCATCAAAGACAGTTATTACGGGTGTCCAGCTATTAGGGGCTAAAAAATCGAGTTCCTCTGTCCGAATGAGAGCGCGAAGCTGCCGTCGCGGCCGCGGAGGAATGAATAACCGCTTAGCGCGATCGCCGACTTAATACCGGGCTGTCAGGATCGTCGATAATCCGCACATCCCGCCAAGGCTCAAAGCGACGGCTCGGTATTCCTAACTGTTTCATCAACCCCGTTGGCGGCGCTAAGCGAGATCCCCCTGCCGCATGAAGTCCGATTATTCCGTTGCCTGAACTTCATTTTCCAGTGCGATGATCCGTTCCGAGCAGATTGTGTGCACCGCACGACCGAGTTCTTCGACGCAGTTACCCAGCCACGTCAGGTCTTCTTCACTGATACGATAATGCTTGGATTATGCCGAGCGCCCCACTATGCCGAGTGGGTTTAATATTCCTCGGTCTGCCAATAGGTTGCGGGTAATCCGCTCGGCATAGTTTTCGCGTTTGCTGAAACGCCTGCCTCATGCAGGCTTTGTTTTGCCTCATAGTGCCTCGAGGAATACGAGAAGCTGGTCTTCTGGCTCAAAGCGCGCGGTTTTTTGCGGCTGCATCGGTTTGATCTTGGCAAGAGCCGCTTCTTTGAGGGCGATGTGGGCGTGAAGATAGACCTGCGTTGTCTGGATCGACTCATGACCGAGCCACAAAGCGATCACCGAGATGTCGACGCCAGCCTGGAGCAGCTCCATTGCGGCGGTGTGCCTGAGGACATGCGGCGATATCCGTTTTTGGCGAAGCGACGGGCATAGTTCGCCGGCGGATTTTACGTATTTGGCGAGGAGGAACTGCACGGCATCTGGGCTGAGACGCCCGCCGTGAATATTGGGGAAAAGAGCTTGTGCACCGCTTCGCGCTGGCTCCTTGAGCCATTTTTGTAGAGCGCCCCGAGCATGTTTGGTGAGTGGTGTACGGCGTTCCTTGCGACCCTTGCCAAGGCAGAAGACATTAGCCCCTGGGCCGAGGTTGACGGCGTCGCGGTCGAGACTGGTCAGTTCGGATAAGCGCAAACCTGTCTGAATGGCGAGGAGCAGAAGTGTATAATCGCGACGGCCGAGCCAGGTCATTGTGTCGGGCGTGGCCAGGATCGCTTCGATCTCGGTGCGTGACAGAAAATGAACTTCACGCTTCTCATGAAGCTTGCCGGGTATGGCGAGAATGCGCTGGATCTGCGCGCTGTAAGCCGGCTCTTCGAAGGATACGAAACGAAAGAAGGCACGAATCGCGGTCAGCCTCAAGTTGCGCGTGTTGACGCTGGCCGATCGGTTCGCCTCAAGATCATCTAGGAATGTGATGACGAACGGTGCATCGATATCAGCCATCTCCAGGCTTGAAGGGGCTTTGTGGAGCGTGGCTTGCGCAAACTTGAAAAGCAGACGAAATGTGTCCCTATAGGACGCGATGGTATGCGCACTGGCGTTGCGCTGATGGATGAGGCGCTGTGTAAAGAAACGCTCGATCAGGGCGGGAAGAATGGTCGTTGTCATGACAGCTTCTCCCAATGTGCCTGGAGCCTAAGGGCGGCATGTTCCATGAGCTCGGGATAAGCCGACAGGTACCAGTAGGTAGACATGATATCGCTGTGGCCGAGATAGGTGGAAAGGACAGGAAGGCGCTGTTCGACGTCCTCGCCATCGCGATACCAGCGCAGAAGGGTAGCGACCGCATAACGATGGCGCAGATCGTGAATGCGAGGCCCACTGTAAGCGTCGCCGGGTCGGCGCAAGCCTATCTCGCGGGACACGGTGCGAAATGCCAAATGAAGCGCGGAATGATTTAAGGGACGGCCTTGTTCGCCGATAAAGAAAGTTGGACTGACATTTTTGAAACGGTGCGCATTACGGCGCCTGGCATAGTCGGCGAGAACGGTGACGGTTGTCGGGTGGATGGGGACGATGCGAGACTTACCAAACTTGGTATCGCGAATGGTCAGAATGCCGCCATCGAGATCGACATTGTGATGTTCTAACCGGATCGCTTCACCGACCCGCAATCCGGTGACCGCGAGAAGCCCGAAAATACTATGATATGTCCAACGATGCAGGCCCTTTGCAGAGTGAACCGCCAGCATCGCATTAAGCAGGGTGGTGATCTCCTGGTCGGAATAAATATAGGGAATGTGGCGCTGTCTTGCTTCAAGAATGCCCGTAGGCGGTATCTGAGTGCGAGGCTCTGTGCTCGACAAATGCCGAGCAAAACCACGGACTGCCGACAAACGGTTTTGCCAGGTTAGCGGTCCGGCCTCTTTGGTTACCCAATCGAGAGCAAGCTTGCTGGTGATAATCGTTGCGCCTTGCTCGTCCATATGCGTGACGAAGTGAGAAAGCAGCAAGGCTGAGCATTTAAGCTTATACCCGAACCCGCGGCGCATGTTGATGTAGCGCTCGAGAGCGTCGCGTAGCGGGCTCATTGTCCAGCTCCCGGCCATGGCAGGCTAAGGGTGCGCAGGCTCGCTAGATCGACCTTGGCATAGATGCGTGTCGTGTTGTGATCCTTATGGCGCAGGACCTGACCAACCTGGGTCAGTGTTGCGCCCGAGCGCAACAGCCCGGTTGCAAGGCTGTGACGGAACACATGCGAACCGTGATGGGCAAGGCCATGTATGCCGGCCCGTTCGAGCGCTCTGCTGGCAATCTCGCGTATGCCGGAAGACGACGGGAAACCGACATGCGGTGGGTGTGCGCGCAAGAAAACCTGACGGCGATCAGATGCCGGACGACCTTCGCGCAGATATGCGGCGATGGCGGCGCCAATATCGGGGAGCAATGGCATGGTCGCCTTTTGCCGTCCCTTGCCCTGAATGGAGAACTGACCGGATCGCCAGTCAATGTCGTCGAGCGTAAGGGTTGCCACTTCGTTGGCCCGCAGCCCAAGTCTGGAAAGCAGCTTCAGGACGGCATAATCCCGTCGCCCGGTGGCAGTGGCTTGGTCACAGCATTGCAGCACCTGCTGGATCTGGGCTGCGGACAGAAAGGTTGGCAGTGCTGTAAAGCGCCACTTCTTTATCGATGGGATGCAGGCTGCCAGATCGTCGACAATCAAGCCTTCGACCAGGAGATATCGCAGAAATGATCGGAGGCGCGAACACATTGCCACGGCCGTTGCCGCGCTGGCAGCACGACCGCGGCGCTCGACATATCCGAGGACGCCGGCTTGGGTAAGCGCTGCGAAATCGTCGGTCTGGGTAATCGACATGTCGCGCAGAAAGGGTCGTATGAACTTCAAATAATCGTCAGACGAATTTGTTCTAAGACCCTTGCGCTGTTCCAGATACACACGGAAGCTCTCGAGTATCTGATCGGCTGGGGTGAGCGTTGGCGGTGACGCCGGAGCGATGATCTGTGCCTCGCGGAGCACCGATATAAATCTGCGGATCGCCGCGCGATCACCGCCGCGTAGGCGGCAACCTCGAGCCTCAGCGTCAAAAAAACAAACAGCAAGTTGCTCGTTGACGTCCTTACAATCGAAATGGCCTTCGATCAGCCAACGAATGAAATGGTTTACGATCCTGACGGAATATCTTGCCGTGACCGTACTGTAGCCGTCGTCGCGTAGCTGTTCTGCATATAGATCGATGCAGTCCCTGAACGGCCCGGCCCGCAAATCGCGGATCGTCCAACTGCCGTTAAAAAAATCATCCAGCGTCATAGCTTCCTCCTCTGCAATGGGTGCAGGGAGGATCCTAAAACTATGCCGAGCGGATTACCCGCAACCTATTGGCAGACCGAGGAATATTAAACCCACTCGGCATAGTGGGGCGCTCGGCATAATCCAAGTTATGCCGAGCTCGGCATAACTTCGAATAACGCGCCTTCACATATGCTTCCTTAAGCTTCTCGAACCGCGCGCGGTCGGCACGAAGTTCGCGCGGCCAGCAATCGACAAGGCGCATATCAAGACGCTCCGCCTGCGTTCTTAGGAAGCCAAGATTGTGCACATGTGGTGTGTAAAAAGTGCAGACCAGCAAAACCGTGTGACACAATCGCTCGGCTGATTGATGAAGGTCGAAAGCGGCCTTTTTGAGGTCGCCGTCATCTAAGGCATGGCGATATCCCCTAAAGAAACTTTGGGCGCTCGGTAGCCACTCCTCAAAATACTCTTTCGCCATATCGAGTGCCTGCTCGGGCGTCTTGGGCTTAGGAACATGGAGTTGGCGGTCATCGGCCTCGTAAAGCGCGATGCCTTCCTTTGCGACGTCCATGAAAAAGTAGCGGCCATGCGCGAGGCCATCATTCACTTCGCCGAGCGTGTGGACAATGAAGTTGACCGGTGTGCGCAGTGTCTTGTCGATGGCAAGTTCACGGATGAGGCGGTTGTCGAGCTTGAGCCAGTAATCGACCTTGTCGGTCAGCCGCTTGTCGTTGACGATGATCAGGATATCGAAGTCCGAGCGGTAGCCTTTGGCCGTGTGCGGCTCATCTACCCAGCCGCCCCTTGCGTAGCTGCCATAGAGGATGATCTTCTCGATCTTCCCTTTCTTCTTCCACTCATGCTGCGCGAGCGCCAGCGCGTCTTCGAACTCTTCGAAGATGATCGCCTTCACGCGTTCGATCTCGCGTTGCTTGGCTGCCGGAAGGTGATCGAGGTCGGTGCGCATATCTATCCCTATCGTGGAGTCTTGCGCCTGCATTGGCAAGTGGTATCGCACGATATTGCTGCCATAATTGCCTGTGCTGTCAGTGCTTTTGATCTATCGGCTACGCCTGCGCAACGAGACCCAATGCCGTGTTGGCATGACGCATCCTCGCGGCTCGAGATCAGAACGCCCGCCATCAGTTTCTCGCAAATGCCAGCAGTTGGCTGAAGTCATGCTGATCGGCCGCACGCAGCGCAGCGATATATTCGGCGCGCAACGCACCGATATCGCGCAACGTCCCATCGCCTCAGTTGAACGGCCCACTGCCGAGCTGGACGACGAGCAGATCCGCCATCAGCAGTGCGTGCCGGCCGTTACCGTTGGAAAACGGATGGATGGTGACCAACCCATGATGCAACCGGATCGCGATCTCGTCTGGCGGAAAAGTCTCATGATCCATCCAATAAAGCGCATCACGCAGCAGTCCGCCGAGTTTGATAGGGATCTGTACAGGATTGATACCGACGCTCTCGCCCGCCTTCCGCGCCGAGCCCGCCCACGACCTGACGTCGCCGAACATCCGCTTGTGCAGTTCGAACACAAAGCCTTCTGTCAGGAGTTCGGCATCGCGGCGACGTCCGGTCCAGGCCACGGCATCGTCGATATTGGCCTGCTCAGCTTCATTGAGATCTGCAGGGGTCGTGATCCACGTCTGCAGCAACCCCTCGCGCTCTTCGGCGTCGAGGGGCGTCGCATTAAACGTCTGCCGACAAGAGACTGCGGGGTAGCGCATAAACGGCGTTGTCCAGCGCGAGCCAAGGCTCCCGACTGAGGGGCGGTATCTTTTAAAGGCCGCTGCGCATCCGCTTTGAAGCAATTCAAAGACAGGATGTTTATGGCAAACCAACTACAAAAAATACGTAGCAAAAAGATGCAAGCCCAAAACGGGTTTTGCTATTATTGCAGACAACCAATGTGCGGCGAAGATGCGGCTGTTTTTGCTGCGCGATTCGGGATTTCGTCAAGACAGCCCTTACTGCTCCGATGTACAGCGGAACATCTAGACGCACGATGCACAGGAGGACTTGATTCGCTTCAGAACGTCGTAGCCGCATGCTATTTCTGTAATTCCAACCGGCACCGCTCACCCAAGCCGCTGGATCCTTTCCGCTATGCTAAAAGAGCCTCAACACGGCTCAGATCCGGACGCTGGCATGGAATTCTTATCGCCCCGTTATAGCCAATATCTGTGGTTGCGTGACGCCGCGTCTGACCAGGTGATATAAGTAATGAGACGTTTCTTTGCGCGGCCTTGTGAGCGGTGATGATTCAATTTCGCTAAACGGCAGCGCCAATATTTCGTCCCCTGGATACTCCATCAAGATGCGCTGGGCATCACGCCGCATTTTGCTCTCTGCGCCAAACATTTCGCCCTGATAAGGTCTGCCGAGTGATAGCAAGATAACCGGTCACTATTTCAATAGGCTTTGACGATCCCCGAACAGCCATTCCGAAATCCAATCCGGCTTTTTCGCGAACCTGTCTGAATCAGGACAGCAGGAAACATGCAACCCGCTTTGCTTCCGGCCGTGTTGCCGGTCTGCGACCGGCTGCCCGCACCACCCAGGCAAAGCAGGTTCCCCTTCGGTGCAGTTCCCTCATGCCCTGCTTCTTTTGACTGTTCGCAAGCCGGAAATGGTTTCCGGATTTGTTACTTCAGGAGAAATATCATGACCAATATCGCAATACTGACCGGCCGCATCGCACGCGATCCCGAGACACGAGAAACCCAGGGCGGAATCACCGTCACATCGATCACAGTCGTGACCGACCGTCCCGCCCGGAACAAGGATGGTAAAACCTACAAGGATGATAATGGCTATACCGTCAAGGATAGCGAATTTCACCGCGTAACCTGCTTCAACGGCCTCGGCAAAAACGTCGCGCAATATTGCACCAAGGGTCAGCTGGTCGCGGTCGAAGGCCGCATCCACTATACCCAGTGGGAAGATAATGATGGCATCAAACGCTATGGCTGCGAGATCCTCGCCGACAAGGTTGATTTCCTCACCAAAGGCAGTTCGCAAGACAATCAGGATGCGCCCGAAATTGATTGATCGCGGGTTGCATTGCAGCCATAAAATTCAGGCCTCGCCGGACAACCGGCGGGGCCTTTTTTTAAGCGCGCAAGATGGGTAAAAGCTGCACCCTAATTTTCTGCGATACCAAGCCGGGCAAGTGCGTCAGATTCGCCCAAAGCGCCAAGCGCGATTGCGATCCGCTTCAAGTTTTTAGGTGTGAAACTCTCCATCCCGCTGCCCAGAAATATCTGACCAATCTCGAGGGCTGCATTTTGTTCTAATGTTTGCTGCTTTTCAGCAAGCGCTGCTTTTTCGGTTTCGAGTCTTTTCAGTGCGGCAAGCGCGCTGCGTTTTGTAGGCATTCCAGGATCCTTTCAAATCCCCTCTATTGTGCTCGCCCTGAGGGCCCAATGACACACATCCTGAGCTGTAGGAAACCGGAAATCTTCAATCTCGTCATAGTCACATTGGCGGAGAATGGAGGGGTGTGCTGCTCACTATCTATCAAGTTTGAGGTCCGGTCCTGTCCCGCGTCAAGGACGGGCGGGGTCCCCACCATTTTGCCCGCATGACGCCCTTGGGAGGGCGTTTATCCATGCGAACAAAATCGTTTCCCCCGCCGCCGCTATCGCGGTCACCCTGCGGGCGATCCTGTGACCCGGTCCAGCAAGCGAACCTCTCAACTTTTCCTGTCGTTTTCGACAAACTTCAGGAGGATTCCCATGTCATTTCATTCAAACATTTGTTCACCAACACAGAGCTATTTTGAAGCTCTGGAATGCGCCGAGCGCAGGGCCTTACACAGTTACTTTGACCAGCACATATTGGAAGATGATGAGCTTGGCTATATTGCCGTGGATGAAGGGGATTACAACGCGCTACCCGCTGCTCTTTACTCCCGCGTCGTGCACACGGTTCACGGTGCTTTGCTAGTGTCCTGAACCTGAAGTTCGTTCAGGCATATTTCTGACGCAGAAGCGCTCGATGGAAGCAAGGATATGGTCGGCGGACTTGGTCCATCTGAAGGGTTTGGGATCAGCGTTATGCTGATCGATAAAGCTGGTGATTGCGGCATGGAGAGCGTCAAGGCTACGATGGACGCCGCGCCTGATCTGGCGCTCGGTGATCAGGGCGAAGAAGCGCTCGACCTGATTAATCCATGAAGCGCTGGTTGGCGTGAAGTGAACGTGCCAGCGTGGCCGCTTGACTAGCCAGTCGCGGATGATCTGGGTTTTGTGCGTGGCATAGTTGTCCATGACCAGATGGACATCAAGATTGGTCGGCACATTGGCCTCGATCTCATCGAGGAACTTGCGGAACTCGGTTGCCCGGTGCCGTGGATAGCATTTTCCGATCACCCGACCGGTCGCGATATCGAGTGCCGCAAACAGCGATGTCGTACCATGGCGCTTATAGTCATGGGTCCGCTTGGCGATTTGGCCGGGACGCATCGGAAGCAGCGGTTGGCTGCGGTCAAGTGCCTGTATCTGTGACTTCTCGTCAACGCACAGCACGATCGCGTGCGCCGGGGGTGCGACGTATAGCCCGACCACATCGCGAACCTTGTCGACAAAATCGGGGTCGGTTGACAGCTTGAACGTGCCTTCACGGTGCGGTTGAAGCCCAAAGGCCCGCCATATCCGCTGGACCGTGGACGTCGATAGTCCGCTGGCACGCGCCATCCCCCGCGAACTCCAATGCGTCGCATCCGATGGCAGGCTTTCCAGGGTTCGGGTAATCACCGCTTCGATCCGGACATCATCGACCGTGCGCGGTGCCCCGCTGCGCGGTGCATCCCGCAACCCGTCAAGGCCATCAGCCAGAAAACGCCGACGCCATTTGCTCACCGTTACCGGGGCAATACCCAGCCCGGCCGCAACATCCTTGTTATGCACCCCAGACGCACAGCCAAGCACAATGCGCGCCCGCAGCGCCAAGGCTTGCGCCGTCTTGCGTCGGCTCGCAAGCGACTCCAGCTCAGCGCGATCCGTCGCCGTCAACTCCACTATCGCCAATCGCAGCCTGCTCATACAACATCTCCTCCGCACGAAACGCTCGTCGCACAAATTTGAGGCTAAACAATAGCGAACTTCAGATTCAGGACACTAGACGATTTCTGATCTGGATCAGGGCAGGAACTGCAAGCAGTTCCTGCCCTTTTTTATGCTCGCTACTATTTAAGCGGATAGCGAAAACATTCCAAATGAGCGCGGGCACAAGTGCCGACGCGCGCGCTTTGGGTCAGCTGGATGAAGGCGTTCAAGTTTTTTTGAAGAAGATGCGCCGGATTGCTGGATCACTGCTTAGCGGCTGGGGACAGGGGTGCACACCCTACGCAGCGGGCTGTCGTCGTAATATGCATTGAATTCAATAGTTTAATATCAAAAACTTGCATTGGCCCCAAACAATTTAAGCGTGATTTACAAGCCGGATTCGCAATTTGCCTGCAATTTACATTCTTTTAAAGCACTGAAAACAAGTGATTATAAAGCCTTTGACTTTACTTTGTTCACGATTTATTCTCATCATGCCTTCCGCAAGGTGAACCAGGTTCCATATTTCCACAGGAACCTGATCATGAACAAGCATATCAGTCTTCAAACCTACGTCCCAAAAGCTCTTGCCGTTTGGGTAAGATCACAGGCAGATGATCGTAAAGTCAGTGTCAGCATTGTCGTGCGCGACCTTCTGATCGATGCATGGCATGCGCAAAATTCTGCTGGTAGCAAGATCCTTCCTCTCGATCCCCAGCGCCAGAACATTTTTATCAGCATAGCGCTCGATGCTCTCTTGGCAGGCCATCCAGATAGCAGCCTAAGGAAACGAACGCTCGAAGCCTATCACCGTAAACTGGCCCGTCTGGGACTGACTTCGGCTCCTGTTTCAGGGGGCGATGATGAAGCGTAACCTCCTCAATTTCACGCGCGGCAGTCAGCTACTTGGGCATTTTGCATTCATGTTTGCCGCCGGTCTAAAAGGACCGGTGATAGTAGCTGCAGTGGTAATGATCGGGCTGTGCTGGTGGAACGTTACAAGCGCTCTGGATGATCATCAACTCTACCTGGTCTGGATGCATATTTATGGCAGCCTTTATGCCTTTATGGAGTTTGATCCGGCAAAGCTGGTAAACCTCAAATTGGCATCTGGCGGGCATGCGCAGTTGCCAATGTCACTGATACGCGATTTCCCGCCAATGAGGGAAGCAGTCGCCGCTTTTTGGGATGCGGTCCGCTTTGCGATTATTGTTGGTGCCTCGGTCCTGACGCCGACTTTCATCTTTTTCTATTGGTTCGCCGAACATTTCGGCGGCAAGTCCAAGGAACGTAAACATGAACGCGGCGCGATGCTGGTAACGTTGCCGGAACTTGAACAGGAGATTGAACGGCATAACCGGATCGAACAGGGGCGCGAGATGCGCACCGAACTGGGTTTCAAATGGCGTTTGGCGGGTCGCGCGGCTTTGGAAGATGCGGGCTATTATGTGCCTTCACATCTGGCGGGCTTGAGCTACCCATGGCGCTTGGAACAAAGCCATGCGATGATTATCGGAACAACGGGAACAGGTAAAACGGTTGCATTGTTTGATCTGGTATCCGAAGCGCGCCGACGCGGCCAGCGGGCGGTGATCTTTGATCTGACCGGGGCCTTTGTAGAGACATTTTATGATGCGTCCCGTGACGTCATCTTAAATCCTCTTGATGAGCGCTGCCCGGCCTGGAGTGTCTTCAATGATTGCTCAAGTGAGGGCGAGTTTCATGCCGCAGCAGAAGCATTGGTGCCCCATGATGGTGGCGGCAGCGAACAATTCTGGGTGCTCGCCGCGCGCATGCTATTTGTGGAAATGTGTCTTCATTTAAAGGCCAAAGGCGAGGCAACCAATGAAGCGCTGGCGACCAAATTGATGACCGCTGACCTTGCGCAGGTGCATAAGCTTATGCGCGGAACCATGGCCGATCCGCTTACGGCTCCCGAAGCTGCGCGCATGGCCGAGTCAATCCGTGCGGTATTTAACGCCAATGCCAAGGCGCTCAAATTATTGCCCACAAATGGTGGCGCATTTTCCGTTCGAGACTGGGTGCGCGGTGACTGCAAGACCGGATCCATATTGTTCATTTCAGCGCGCTATGTCGAGATGAGTATTTCGTCCCAGCTCCTCACCTTGTGGATGGACACCGCGATGAATAGCCTGATGACGACGGACCGAACAAAGGATCTTCGCCTCTGGTTCCTCATCGATGAGCTTGGCGCCCTCCACCGCCTGCCAGCATTGGAAAAAGGGCTGCAAACGGCCCGAAATTTTGGCGGGGCTATCGTGACCGGCGTGCACGCCTTCGCCAAGCTGAAAGAGGTCTATGGGGAGAATATGGCGATGACCCTCTCGTCGCTTGCGCGTACCAAGCTTATCCTTGCCACTGCAGATCGTGAGACTGCGACCTGGTGCTCTGACTTTATCGGGCATCGGCAGGTAAAGGATATGGAGGAGGGCTACAGCTACGGTTATAACAACGCCCGCGATGCGGTGAGCCTGACGCCGCGCCGTCAGGTTGAACCATTGCTCCTTCCCGACCAGTTCATGAACCTGCCGAGGCTCTCTGGCTATATCAAGTTTCCAGACGGTTTCCCCGCAGCGCCCATTGCCCTGACGCCGCGCGACTGGCCGCGAATTGCCGAAGGCTTCATTACCCGTGAAGCCGTCAAAACCAATCCGACCATGTTGGACCATGGATCGCCTGAGAAAGTACAAACTGAAAGCAGAACAAGCGACAATAATGAACATCCATCCGCCAACGATGATGGAGCAGGGAAACCCGTTGAATTACGTCAAATGGACCTATTGTCGGGTTTGGAAAACAAAGACGATGATCCCGCAAAATCGAGTGATCCCGAAACGCGGGATAATCTCGCCGAAATGTTAATGCGCAGCAGCAGCGCGCCTGCTGAAACTCAAGGCAGCGATCCGTCCTTGGTGGCCGCCGGCTATCACGCCATGCTGCCTGTAGAGAGCCTTGTGACGGGTGATGACCAAGCTGCACAGGATGGTTTGAATGAAGGCCAGGGTCAAAACGAGGCAAACCAGATCGCGGGAATAGCGGCAGAGGCATCAGCTCCAAAAAATGCGTTACCGAACAGCCAAAGCGATATCCGTCCGCCGCACGAAAAAGACCTATTGGAAGGTGCTGTCGACGCGCACGAAGAGCCCGATCTCGGTGACTGGGAGCCTGACATGTAGCAACCATAAAATGGGGAGTGAGGGGCTCATTCACCAAAGGCCATGCTTATGCTCTCTATTGCCAATGTGCGCTCGCCTTCCGCCGCTGCATCCTATTTTGCCGCTGACAATTATTACGCCAAAGCCGATGCCGACCGATCAGGAATATGGGTGGGAAAAGCTGCTGAAACGCTGGGCCTTGAAGGGCAGGTGGATGCCAAGGCCTTTGATGCTTTACTGAGCGGTAAACTGCCTGGAGCTGTTCAGGTTGGCAATCCAAACCAGACGCACCGGCCTGGTACTGATCTCACCTTTTCGCTGCCAAAAAGCTGGTCACTTCTGGCATTGGTCGGCGGTGATAAGCGTATTGTCGAGGCATATCGTGAAGCTGTGATAGCCACCTTGGCATGGGCCGAGAAGAATGCAGCAGAAACCAGAATTGTAGAAAAGGGACAGATCAAAACGGTGCCAACCGGTAATCTCGCCATTGGCTTGTTTCAGCATGATACCAATCGCAATCAGGAACCCAATCTGCATTTTCATGCTGTTGTCGCCAATGTCACGCAGCGCCCGGACGGGAAATGGCTCAGTCTCAAAAATGATCGTCTCTGGTCACTCAATACCTTGTTCAACAGCGTGACCATGGCGCGGTTCAGAATTGCCGTTGAAAAACTCGGCTATCAGCCGGGCGCGACCGGCAGGCATGGCAATTTTGAGGCCGAGGGTTTCACAAGAGCCGACATCATGGCCTTTTCATCGCGGCGTCAGGAAATTGTCGATGCGGTTCACCGCCTCGGAATTCAAACACCCAAAGCGCGGGATATTGCGGCGCTTCAGACCCGATCGGCAAAAGCCCCGATAGCAGACCGTGATGAATTGGCGTCGAGTTGGCGCGGCGCAGCTGATGATATTGGTCTTGACCTACAGGGCAAGATTTCATCTGCTCTTGATCGCGCCGAATTGCTCAATGCGGCTCCCAGCTTCGCCAAGAACCTGGCCGACCGCGGTAAAAAACTGCTGCGCGATTTTGCAGCACGTGTTCGCGGGAATGCGGATGACCCGCTGATTCCAGACCATATATTCAAGAAGGATGCTGAAACCATTGCAGCGGCGCAGTGTGTTGCATCTGCCGTCAGGCATCTTGGACAAAGAGAGGCCGCTTGGCCGCGCGAGGCTTTGCTCAAAACCGCGCTCGACTTTGGATTGCCAACGACCATTGATCATGTTGAACAGCGGGTGCGTGCTCTGGTTCGCTCGGGCGCTCTTGTCAAAGGCGCAGGTAGCCAAAAAGACTGGCTTACCTCGCAAGACGCAATAACGCTTGAGGAGCATATATTATCCCACGTCGCACTCGGACGCTCGGCGGTTTCGCCCATTGTCAGCAGCGATGTCGCGGCCCAGCGTGTCCAGGCGGTTTCCGCGCTCAACCATGGGTTTACCCTGAACGCCGGACAGGAAGCCGGTGCCCGGCTCATATTGTCGTCTCACAATCGAACTGTAGCGGTTCAGGGGGTTGCCGGCGCTGGTAAATCTAGCCTCCTCAAACCTGTTTCAGAGCTATTACGAGAGGAAGGCAAAAAGGTCCTAGGGCTGGCCGTCCAGAATACGCTTGTCCAGATGCTCGAACGCGACACTGGTATATCGTCAATGACGCTGGCACGGTTTCTGCGAAGCCACGCCAAATTGCTGAATGCACCTACCAATCAAACGCTACTCGCAGAAGCAAGGCAGCAGCTCAAGGATCATGTTCTGGTTCTCGACGAGGCTTCAATGGTGTCCAGTGCCGACAAGGAGAAACTCGTCCGCCTGGCCAATCTGGCGCGTGTCGACAGGCTGGTGCTCATCGGGGATCGCAAGCAGCTCGGTGCTGTCGATGCTGGTAAGCCTTTCGATCTGATCCAGAAGGCTGGCGCCGAACGCGCCGTCATGGACGTCAATCTGCGCGCGCGCGATTCAGGATTGCGCCGCGCCCAAAGCGCTGCGCAATCAGGTCAGGTCGCTAAAGCCATGGGCTATCTCCAGGATCATACCGTCGAAACCAATGGCGACAGCGCGGTCATGGCCGCCGAACGCTGGTTGTCGCTTGCGCCATCGAAGCGCGAAAATACTGCTATCTATGCTTCGGGGCGGGCTCTGCGGTCCACGGTCAATCAGGCTGTCCAGACCGGCTTAAAAGCCAATGGCGAGCTTGGACATATGCCTTTGCGCCTGTCCACGCTTTCGCGCGTGAACACCACGCGCGAGGAGCTGCGCTATATGTCGGCCTATAAAGCAGGCATGGTGCTTGAGGTCGAAGGCCGCGATCGCAAACAAGGTCTGAGGCCGGGCCAATACCAAATAGCTGCCGTTGATGCGCCCCGCAGAATCGTGAAATTTCGTGATGCCAAAGGGAACATAGTGCAGTTTCAGCCCTCCAAAATACGGTCTGCGAAAGGTACAGATCAATTGGCCCTATTTGAAGAAAAGCAGCTCGACATTCATAGCGGGGACCGCATTCGGTGGACCAAAAATGATCACCGGCGCGGCCTCTTCAATGCAGATCAGGCACAGATTATCGATATCAACAACACCCATGTCTCTTTGGTAACATCAGCAGGCCTTGAACATAGGCTCAAACGCAGCGACCCAATGCTCAAGCGACTTGATTTAGCCTATGCGCTCAATGCCCATATGGCGCAGGGCCTGACGTCTGACCACGGTATCGCGGTTATGGATAGCCGCGAAAAGAACCTCGCCAACCAGCAGACATTTTTGGTGACGATAACCCGGCTGCGCGACAGCCTGACACTATTTGTTGATAATGCCAGCAAGCTCGGCAGCGTGGTAGCTCATAATCCAGGCACGAAAACTTCTGCACTGGAAGTAACCGAGCGGCTCCGTCAGGCTGCTGCGACAGGGTTGAAAGCGGGCAAACCGGCCCAGGAAAAACCGCTCGGCAAAGACAAGCCGGAAATTGCGAAAGACATGGTGAAGCCTTTCGAAATCGGGATTTAAACGATAAAATGGGTGCTACTGGACATATTTTTGGGACTATCGCATGTGGTTTGGATGATGTTTAATCTGCTCCTGCTCATTGCCTGATGGCGGAGCTGGTGGATCGAGAACCGCAGCCTGGTGCGTCTCGCCCAAAAGCGGCGATATCAACTGCGCTATGGTGCGCGGCGGATGGGCCGCCCGCTGGGACAAATATTGGAAGCGGCATCGCTGTGCGTGATCAGCCGAGCAGGCCAAACAAGAGCTGGCGGGAGAGGCTGCTTTATTTTGCGGCGGGACTTATAGCTCTTTTGTTACTGGGCTGGCCGCTTTATACGCTCTTTCACTGGATAATTGCCAAACTGTAAATGCTTATAACGCGCGGCACAACCAAATGACCCGGCCAACGATATGAATGGACGCGCGGTCCACATCATCCCAAGTCGGATAGGCGATATTGTCGCTGGAGATCGTGATTTGTTTACCGCCAGGCTTAAGGGCAACCCGTTTGACGACAAGCGTATCGTCTGAACGCAAGACGTAGATTCCGTCTCTCAGGCGCGCGCCGTGATCGGACGCATCAACAAGCACCTCATCACGGTGGCTGAGAGTTGGCTCCATAGAGTCGCCGAGCACACGGACAATCGAAAGGCTTGAGCTCTTGGACGGTGTCAGTTTCTTGAGCCATCTCTCGTCAAAGCCAAAGCGGGTCTGGCTATTTTCGCTTTCGGCAATCGCCCCAAACCCTGCCGAAGCATCTACGTCGAGGACAGCGATTTCGACAAGTCCGTTATGGATTGCTGGCGGCGGCCCGCCAAGCAGCTGCTCATCGACGCCAAAGTAACGCGCTAACTTCCGGCGATCATCGTCATCGAGCTTGCGCGGGCTACCGCGTTTTATAAATTGCTGGATATAAGCAGGATTGCGGCCAAGTAGCCGCGACAGGCCTGCATAATCATCCTTGTTCTGCCGGATAAGTCGCTCCAGCTCTTCCCTAACATTGTCCATCGGCAATGCCTTTCATTCAATCCAGTCATCTCAGTTATAGGAATTATCCTAGACAATATGGATTCTTCCTAATAGGAACAAAACAAGAACACAAGTGGAAATTGATTCGAGGAAGGCAATGAAACTATTAGACCGTATCGAGCTGCACTTGAAGCAAACCCATATGTCTGCGACGCGATTTGGCAGGCGGGCTGTGGGGGATCCAAGATTTGTACTTGATCTTAGAATGGGCCGCAGGCCGAGGCGGCGGACGGTTGAGAAGGTGGAAAAGTATCTAGGCGAATAAATTCTGCAAATTTATAGCCTTATTATTCGATTGCTGGGAGACGGCTTACAAGCCAAGTCTGCATCGGATATATGAGATGATTGGTGTTTCAGGTTTATCATATGTCTAAAATACCAAGCCTTGCTTAGCGAATTCGGCACATTATAAACTCGACATTGGTTTGGGAATATGTCAAAACACTAAGCATGACTACGCGTTCTGACAGCAAATTAAACCGACTCCAGCAGGAGCTCCCCGAAGGGCTCCTTGCCGATGCCGCATGGCTGGAAGCTCATGGCTATTCATCAGCGCTGCGCAGCCAGTATGTTCGCGCTGGCTGGCTCGATAGCCCGGCGCGGCGTGTCTATCGTCGTTCGCGCACGCCGCTGACATGGCAACAGGTGGTCCTATCTCTCCAGACCTTGCTGGATTTGCCCTTGGCCGTTGGCGGGCGCACCGCACTCGAACAACTGGGCTATGCACATTATCTTTCGGCGGAAATGCAGGAGGTCCACCTCTACGGGCCGAAGCGAGCGCCGACATGGCTGGCCGATCTGCCGCTCGACATGACATTCCACTGGCATAACAGCCTGCGCCTGTTTCCCCGCGATGCCGATGGACCGCCAGAGCCCAGTCCGGTCATGTTCAGCACCGCTGGGATGCACTTGCGGATCCGATATTCGAGCAAGGAGCGCGCCATACTGGAGTTGCTGGACGAGTTGCCCGAGCGCGAAAGCTTCCACCAGGTTGACGCCCTGCTAGAGGGGCTAACCGACCTCAGTCCGCGCCGTCTGCAAACCCTGCTTGAAGCTTGCGCCAGCGTGAAGGTGAAACGGCTTTTCCTGTTCTTTGCCGACCGCCACCGCCATGCTTGGAGATCCCGGCTTGATGTGTCCCGCGTTGATCTGGGTTCGGGCAAGCGTGTTCTTGTGAAAGGCGGCAGACTCGATCCCACTTACCATATAACCGTGCCTTCCGATCTGGGAGATCATTGAGTATATGGCCTTTCTCGATACTTACAGACAACAGGTCGCACTTCTCATTCGCGTCATTCCTTTCGTGGCGAGAGAAGAGGCATTCGCCCTCAAAGGCGGCACGGCCATCAACCTTTTTGTGCGCGACATGCCGCGCCTGTCCGTGGACATCGACCTGACCTATCTGCCCGTCGAGGACCGCGCTACATCGCTTGCCGCAATCGACGCAGCCATGCTGCGGATCGCTAAGCGGATTGAGTCCGCAAACCCGGGTGCAAAGGTAAATCCTTCCCGCTCGGCTGACGAGAAAATCGTTACGAAGCTGATCGTCCGTGCCGGGGACGTGCAGATCAAGATCGAGATCACGCCGGTGTTGCGCGGCACGGTGTACGATCCTGTGGTGACATCAGTGGTGCCGGCCGTGGAGGACGAGTTCGGCTTTGCCGAAATGCAGGTCGTCTCATTCGCCGACCTATATGCAGGCAAGATCGTGGCGGCGCTCGACCGCCAGCATCCGCGCGATCTTTTCGACGTGCGCGACCTGTTGGCGAACGAAGGCATAAGCGACGAACTGCGGCGTGCATTCCTTGTCTATCTCATCAGCCACAATCGCCCGATGGCCGAAGTCCTGGCACCGACCCGCAAACCACTGGCTGACGAGTTTGCGCGGGGTTTCGTTGGCATGACGCAGGAACCGGTCGCCCTTGCCGATCTTGAAGCCGCGCGTGAGGCAATCATTGCCGCAATGGTCGCCGACATGCCTAACCCGCATCGGCATTTTCTTGTCACCTTCAAGCGCGGCGAGCCGGACTGGGAGCTTCTCGAGATACCGGAAGCCCGGCACTTGCCTGCGGTCCTGTGGAAGCAGCACAATCTGGACAGGCTCCCTGACGACAAGCGGCGTGAACTAGCCGAAGCGCTGGAGAAGGCTCTGTTTCCTTAGATGCCGTATTGCTGCAAAATTGCGCCGTTCCGCCTCGGCTTACGCGCTAAACTTAGTCAAGGACGAGTTCTGAGCGGAAAATGTCGCCGATTTGCATTGAGGCCGTTCTCTCGTCACCTTTTGAAACGCTCTTGCCGTCGGCGGACCCTAGGTCAAACGAAGTTTCGAAGTTTGGTTCATCGAATGTCGTTCGTTCACGAAGCCCCAGATATTTGAGGCGGAGTGCCGCACACCCAGACAAATGAAATTGGCAAATGCGTTTTGCCGCTATTTCGAGATCGCAACAGTAAATACGCAACATTTTTGTTTTTAGAGTTTCCGGAAACCAAATTGAGCCGACCTTGCCATGTGATCAGACACGCCAGCTTTAGCAGTGAAGTGGTCCCATTGCGAAATTGCGGCACGGATATCATTTATAATTGATTTGGTTTCACCAGTTTTAACGTCTGCAAATTTTCCAAATGCCAGCAGATCGTCTAACTCAAAATTGTCTGTTTTACCTGCGAGTGACATCTGATGCTCGCTGGTCCAAGCACCGCTCGGATTGTAGGCATAAGTGACATCAAATGCTGGCGACAGACTCCATCTTCCATCGCGGTCCATCAGGAATGCAATATTTTTGGTATGATCGTCCTGATTGCGAATGAATATATTGAGCAGAGCGCGTCGTACTTGTTTTTTGAGCGCATCCCGACCAAGCCCCAGTATACGAATGGTCTCAATGGCCTGTTCATAGCTATAAGCGCGCGCCATATTGAAATCAAAATGCCGCATTGCGCAAAGCGATTGCATATGCAGTTTGCGGCCATCTTCGGTACGATCAAAGCGCTGTGTCATAAAATGCGCGCGGCCGCCTTCTTCATGGAGCCGAGACCGCATCATGGAAATACCCGCTTCCTTGGCCAGTAAATAACAGGCGTATTCAAGTCTGCCATAGCCCATCGGATCAGCGAGCTCCTTGTCGGCGTTGCCGGAAACACCGTCAAATTTGAGAAGCCACTGGGTATAGCCCGGCCCTGCCTTCAATTGCCCTGAATGAAACTCGCCGGTCTCCTCATTCCATGCAAGGACGGCCTTCGCCCGCGCGCCGCCCGCTGATGTTCCGACGCGCAATATTTCCTGAAGGGCATGGTGATCGTCGTCACCTTTCAGCACGCCCGTCAAGTCCTCACGGGCGGCTATAACGCGATTGGCAAGCTCGATTAGCGGCGCAAGTTCAATTGGTCCGCCCTGGCTTCTTGGTTCTCCTGCGGCAGGTTCAAATTCCAATGCGCCCATTCCGCGCCGACCAGTATAGCATAGTCGCTCGACAGGATCGAAGCTGTCCGCACTTCTTCCTTGTTCCGCAAGCCAGCGATTGATGAGGGCGTTACCAAATTTGTCCGGCAGGCTGTCCGCGAGCATTCCAGGCAACCCCTTGAAGGTCTCAAATGGCAATGCCGGGAAATCATAGACACCGCTTCGCAGCGGCATGCTAAGCGGCGCGACCTCAATCCCGCTGCGGACAAATTCCGGAGTATATTCAAAGACGCCGATATTTCGGCCTTCATCCCATAATACAGCGCCGATTTGACGGCCCCAGAGATTGATGACCGCACGTGTCATGGCGTTTTATCGTCCCATGTCCACTCTTCCGTTTCAATCTCGCCTTCGGGCCGCCGGACCCGTTGTCGGGTTTTGCCCTTATCCGACCGTGGATCGAGCGGACTAAGGGTCGCATCTGGGACGATCTCGAGCAACCGGTCCTCCAGCTCCAATGCGCGCATCACTCGGACAAGGCTATCGATTGTCCCGCCTTTGCCGCCCTCTATGCGCGCGAGCGTCGAGCGTGAAATTCCTGACATTTCTGCTAATTCCGCCTGCTTGAGGTTGCGCGAAATACGGTATGCTTCCACTCTCTGGCCGAGACTCGCCAGCGTTACCGCAATCGGTCTATGCGGCGTTTCCATATAATGTGTCATTGTTAAACCTTTAACGCCAAAAAAAGCATTTGTGTAACGATTATGCTTCATTATTATAATATGTATAATGTGTCAATATTAAACCATTATGAGCTAATATTCAATTTATGTATCGAATTTGATGCATTAAAGCAGAGTGTGGCTCTGAACAGGGTGATTTGTTGCAGTCGAAAAATAGACATCAATGATGATATAGCGAGAACTGCCAGGACGCATTGGAGTGAAGGATCATGACTGACGAGCAAAAACAACAAAACCGCCAAGATCCAAAATGGGAGGGGTTTCAGGAAATTGACCGTGCGATCGCGGAAAACCGGCTTACCGCCTATACATGGAAAAAGACCTGGGCCGACCCTTGGGGGAAGGCAGGGCTAGTTGCATTTTTCTTATTGCTCTTGGCTTTCGTCATATATGTTATCATTTATGATGGATTGCTTTGAGCACTATTCTCCCCATTCCTTGATATCGTCTGCGGCCTTTTCGCTGGCACCTTTTGCTCCTTTCGTCTGATTGCCCAGATAGCTTTTTACAGTTCCAATCCGTTCGCGGCCACGTTGATGTACGCTACTGACCTCTTCGGCAATCGAGCCGTCGCCCGACGATCCGCCCACTGGGCTACGTCCCGATTGCGAAAGCGATACACTACCTCGTACATCTTCCGCGCTGCGGGTGGACGGCTTACTGACGGGCGCAAAGGCCGGAAGGTTGAGATCACTCGCAACTTCATCGTGAAGCTGATCGGCATAGCCTTCAACAAAACGTGCCTGCAGCTGCTGACCCTTTGCGCTCATCTGGAAATCGATGTCATCAAAACGTGCATGGCCATAATAATCGCGGTTGGCATCAATTTCTGCCATTCCCCAGTCGCGATAGGCCTGGCTGAGGTTAAGCGATCCGGCAACATTATTATTCTCATACCATGTTGCCTGATTCTCAAGCCTGCTGGCAACCTCCTGCGCGCGCCGTGCTTCAACGACATAGCTTTGCGCTTCCGTAAGCGATTTGGTGAGACCCGAAGCGCTGCTTGATATCTGCGAGCTGCTGCTCGTACTTACGTTGCGCAAGAAACTGTCACGCGTGCTCGACCAGTTGTTGGTCTCCGAGATTTGTTTGAGTGAACCCAGGATATTGCTGCGGTCCTCCGAGGCAATACCTATATCGCTGTCCGTCCAACTCTGATTTCGGCCGCCTTTAAGCCCCGCATTTCCTCTCACTGCTCCTCTTTCCCCTTTTACACCCAATCCGGCATCACCATTGAGAAACCATGACACGGTAATGTCATCCGAGGCCCGGCGTGACAGGCCATATTGCTGCTGCAGACCTTTGGATGCATTGTCGACTTCACTGAATGCACTGCCAATGCTGCTGCTGGAACCCTGACCGCTGGAGGTTTCGAAGGACGTGCCTCTGCTATAGGTGTCGCGCAGCTCATTGAAACTTGTGACCGCAGAGCTCGTCGATTGCTGAGCCATGTTCGAGAAAGTCTCGCTTTGACTGCGGCTGTTGCTCGCCAGCGTTGACAGCCTTGATGTAAAATCCTGCCCCAATGTCGGGGTGAAGGGATATTGCGAATTCGGGACGGTCGCAAATTCTGCGCCTGCAAAGCTGGTAGTCTGTGTCCCGCTTTCGCCAAAGCCGCGTGTCTGTGCTGCGCCATAGCCGATATTGGGGGCCAGCGAGGCTTGCGCAAACTGCCGCGAAAACACATTGCTATTGTCAAGATTGCTATTGCCAATAGAGACATTGCCAGTGCTGGCTTCGCGCGCCGCTTCTTCCGCAGCATTCTGGCTCGGATTAAGATATGACGTAGCCTGCGACGAGATCGCCATCGCGCCTTTGGCAACGCCGCCTGCCAAAAACGGGATCGACGCGACCAGATAGCCTGCCAATATACCAATATCGCTGTTGACGTCGCTCATGCCCGTAAAAGTGGCAAGGCTAAGTCCGCTGCCGCCGGCCACCGCACTGACTTCGCTTGCGCCTTTGAACATCAGGATCATGTGCAAAATCACAAACAACGGTCCCCATGCTGCGAGATAGAAGAAGCCGGTCACATAACCGCGCAGCGCAACCGGGCCGGTTTTCGGCATCAGGAAGAGCGGGAACAGAACCGGGAACAGCGCGTAGAAAACGACTGTCAGCACCACATTGAGGATAGGGACCCATTTCATCGCATTATGGGCAATCGAGGCATAAGTGCGTTCGGTCTGGATATCCGCGCGGGTCTGCGCAAACACATCGACGCTTGATGTTCCGCTGGCCCCAGCCATCCCGTGCATCGCCTGGTTCATCGCATTGATCGTCAGCACCTGCCGGAAAATGTCGCTCGCATTTGTCGAGACGCCTGCCAAATAATTATAGGCGACCGGAAGGTCTGCCATCAGCTTGGCTTTGGCGAGCGCTGCGGTCTGCTTCGGATATAACTGGCGACCAAAAGTGCCGCTCATCGCGTCTATCAGCCCCGTCCACTGCGCGTTCAGATTGTTATAGGCCTCCCTGCAGGTAATGATATTGGCCGTGACACTGTCATCGGCCTGCCGCATCAAAAATTTCTGTGCACGCGCCTGGCTGCCCGGCGCAATCGTCGTCCAGATATTGTTGCTCTGGGAGATTTCCTTCATCGATATCCGGCCCAGCAGCAGATCATAAAATACGCATTGGCGAAAATGCTCGTCGAGATTTGTGGCAAATTCCGGATCGGAAATGCGCAAGGATTTCGTCGCCTCGAACAGGCGCGCCCCATAGATCATGCCATTTTTGGAGTAATTGAGATCATTTGGGAGACCGAATACCACCTCCGAGCTCCGGACCAGATAATCGCCGATCTGGCTGGTAAAGCTCGCCATGAGCGCTAATCCTAAGGACACATTGGCGACCGCGCTCGGAGCAAGGCCGGGATTGACGCGGTCAGTGACCTGCACATCCATGCGCGGTACCATCAGGCACATATAGATAAGCGTTGCGCCTAAAAACCAGTTGAGCCAGGCGCGCCAGTCCTGGTTGAATGCGAGCACGATGACGGCCAATGCAAGCCCCATCACCATGGTGACCTGGACCAGGCTCTTATAGCCGCCCGCGCCGGTCCAGCTGGCAACCGCATTGAGGACATTGACGATATATTCGCCGCCACCGACCGTAAAAATCTCGAGCATGTCTGGCTACACTCCTATCACGGAACGAGGCTGCGTGTCTGAACGCCGCGCGACCAGTCTAGCGCTGCTGCCATTGAGGGTGACATTGAGGCAGCAAGGAGGTTCTCGATCATCGCTGTTTTCTCAATGATCTGCATGATGGCGGAGACTTTCGCCTGACCCGTGGCTTGCCGCTGCGCAAGACCAGCGCGAACATCAGCAAGCTGGCCGCGCCACAGGTTGAGCTTGGCTTCGTCAGCGGCGATGAAACTCGCCATAGAACGGCCAGATTCCGATACGATCCTCTCCAATATAACATAAAGAAGATCGATGCTGGCAATTTCTGCGAGCGTCTCGCGGTCGTCGGTGGGCATGCCGCGGCCATAAGCGGCCTGCACGGTGAGGATCTTATAGAGCGGCACCGAGGCGACCTGCAGCAGTTCCTTTTCCGCATCGCCAATCGCGCCGTCGCTGCGGATCGCATCGACCATGTTGCCGATCATCGCTGCCATGCGCGGCCGGATCGCTTTTGAGGTAGCGAGGCTCATATTGCGGAATGTCGGATTGAGGCATTGATCGGCTTCGTCGCAGTCAAAAACCTTGATCGTCTGCCCCTGCGTTCCGTCGAGCAAGGCAGTGACCAGGCTTGAGGACGCATCGCCGCCAAAAGGTGTGAACTTGCCGGGGCTATCGTCCATGGGCGGTACGTAGATGACCGTGCCAATCAGCGTCATTGCATATTCGGCAAGCTCGCGGTCAAATGTTCCGTTCGGATTGAAGAAGGCCGATTTCTTCAAAATATGCCAAGTGTAATTGCGCGCCACGCCAGGATTGACGTCGGCATAGTCGGCGCCTGCGCTCGCATTGGTCGCGCTCCTCTGGCCTCTCGTGCCGCAGCCATGTTTGGCGGCGGCATAATCGGTAAATATGCCTTCTGAATTACCGATGGCTTCGCAGATCGCCTTGTCGGCGAGATCGCCTTTCGGCCAGACACCGCCCACCAGCCCCTGCGCCATCTCGCAGCTGTTGATGTTGAGATTGTTCATCAGCTGGGCTTTTTGGGAAAATTCCTGCATGATTTTCGAGCATTCGGGACACACGGTGTCGATGGCGAGGCTGAAGGCAAAGCCCACCGCATTATTGGCAACGGCTTTGAGCATCGCCACGATTTCACTGGCATTGATGAAGGAGAAGCTGCCTGCAAAAATATCGATGCCGCCGCAGCCAGCCCGTGCGCGCGGCAGCTGGAAATTGGCGATATTAGTCGATTTCTGGGGAAAGCGCGTCCAGACATTGCCGAGGCTATAATAGCCTGCCGACTGGCCCTGGAACGCCGTCGGCCCGGTCCCGTTGGCCGCGCCGCCCATATCATCCATGAAACGGTCCATGCTGTCACCAACATTGGCCGCGACCGGGCTGACGGCAAGATTGAGCGCCGCCAAAAAGCCCGCGATTCTGGATAGCTTAATAATCATGTCCGGCTTCCTTCGAAGTGAGAAGATAGATACGGTCCTGCAGTTCGTCGGCAGACAGGACGCCGTAGCCGATCGGGATGGGCCGCTTGGTCAGGCTGTCCCACAGCACCAGCGCCGGGGTAATTTTGGCCTCGAGCCCCATGCGCGTTCGCTCGCTGGTCTCGACTTTATATCCAGGGAAATGCCGCGACGGGCCGCCGTCGGTGGATATGGCGCGTATGGTTATGTTCCAGCGGGCGGCAACCGATTTGACAATCGGGCTCATCACTTCGCAGGCACCGCAGCTTTGGGCAAAAAAATAGAACAGCCCGTAGCGTGATGACAGGTGCGCCATAACTGCATCGCGGCTCTGCTGGCGGCTGTCCTGCCACTGCCTTTTGGCGAGCGTCGAAACCGGCCGCTCCAGCGTATAATCGAGACCCGGGTCCTGCCAGATTGCCCGCTGCCAGACATCAGAGAACAGCGAAGCGCGGTCGAGCTGCTCGCGCTGGAAGCGGATATAGGCCGTCACATTGGCAGGTGTCGGTTCGATAATGGCCTTGGCTTTGAGTTCGCGCAGCGATTTGGTGATTGCGTCGAGCTGCTCGGTCGCGGTTACGGCAGCTTGCGGTTCTCCCGCCGGGCCGGGAGCTTCTGCCTTTGGCCGGACACAGTAAAAATAATATCCCAGTCGCCGTTCCTGGCAGTAGAGCGCATCTGCGGGATTCATCACTGTTTCCTGCGCGCTGGCCGAACTGGCCAATCCTTCAAACATGGCGCAAACTATGAGGATGATAGCAGCCAGCGCATAAAGATGCTGTTGCGGGCTAAGATAAAAAGCACGCTGCTTCATGGACCGCTCCGTTCATAATAATCGCTGATCTTCTGCTGGATGAGCGCGCTGGTCTCCAGTTCATCGGGAAGGCGTGCAGCTTCGGTAAACTCGGCATAGACCTCGCTAAAATCCATTTGGCTGAGATCGAGCCGGGCAAATTCATCGAGCGTGAAACCGGCGCATTGTTCTTCCTTGGCTTTGGCCCAGGGCTTGGGAAGCTGCTTGCGGCCTTGCTCTTGCAGGATCCGCGACAGTTTCGATTCAAAGCAGCAATAAGCCTTGCGCTTGGTTGTGCAGACGCCAAGAAACTTGCTTGAACAATAGGTGCCGACATAGGCGCACAGGCCCTGGGCATCACGTTCATGGAGCAGGATTTCTTCGCGGTCGCAGCCCAGCGCGACCAGCAGACTGACGCCGGGAATCAGCGGAAAACCCTTGCCCTTGCAGCAATTAAGGATGCCAAAAACTTTCGAGGAGCAGGTTTCGCGGCTGCCTTTGAACAAGGTCAGCGTCTCGGGATCAAATTGTCCGCGCGCCTCGTCCATGGCATGAAGCGCCGTGGCTGCCTCTTTGAATTCGTCATTCGCGGTGCGCTCAATTGTCTCGCAGGATCCGTCGATGCAATATACATCGCCGTCGCAGACAGATTGCGTGACCGTGCTCTCACCGCCGGGGATCGGGCACTCATACACGTGCTCGAACGTTGAACAGGGCGTATCCTCGCTGATGCAGTCCTCGCGCACAAAGCGGCAATCGGGCCTCGCTTCAATCTCGCTGCAGTCATTGCCAGCGCTCCGGCGAACGCACTGATAGCGGCGCTCCCATCCCCAGCAGCTTTGGGTGACAGCAATGCCGTCTACGATCCGGGTTTGTGGAGCCTCATCGGTGCATGTCTCGGATATTTGACTGCAATCGGCTTCATCACTCCAGCTTTGGCACTGGCTCTCATCGCGACTGGTTGTGACGATATTTTCTGAGGTGACAAGGTACGGAGTCTCGCCCACAACTGATGAAGAACAGGTCATTTCCACATAAGGTTCGCCTGGCTCGACACAGTAACGCCCCTGTTCCCGATTGCCTCCCCATTGCAGGCAGGGTCCGGGACGCGATCCCGTAGTCTGACATCTATCCGCTTTGAAAATATCGCACGAAGGAGCACCGCCAAAACCATAGGTGCTTATCGAGTGACAGAGATAGTGATAGCGGGGTTGCTGTTCTATTTCGGCTAATAGCGTGACACTGCACATGCCGCTGCCCTGCTCAATGATCGTGCCAGTGTTGCAGGTCGCAAAATAGCTGCCCGCCGTCCCGCTGCCCGGTGGTAGCGGAACACAGGTGCCTTTCTCGCCGCCGATCGCCATGCCGCTGGTATATTCAAGCGGTGTTTCATTGATTGCCCCGGCTCGGGCAATGACCTGTTCGATCTCAGCTGGCGTGAAGCGTGCGCGCCGCCGGACGCTGTCTTCGATCGTCTGAAGTCCGCCATGGCTCCGAGCGGCGGTGCGCGCCTCCGCCTCAATCCGTTCAGGCTGCTCGGCCAGATCGGAAAGCGCGCTTGCCTTGTCTGCATCAAAATTGGGAATGCGGTCAGCATCAGGGCTCGTGGACACCGCCGTTTTTGCTTTTTCAATCTGCGACTGACCAAAAGCTTTGCCATCGGCGCGTGCGCTGTCCTGCGTCTGGGAATGCGCTAACGAGGCAAGCGCAATCCAGCCAAAGAGTGTGATAATGGAGGCAGGGATGTGTCGCCTCGTCATGGCCGCATTCCTGTCTGCAGGCGTTTGAGGTGAATGCCTGCAAGCCGTGCACCGGGGCCGCCCCCGCCAGCAAAGCGTTCCAGAACATGGGCAACCGAGACATTTCCCGTCATGCGGTCAAAGGGCGGGACAATGCTGGTGCAGTCAAAGCCGTCACAAGGCTCGAAATCGGAGGAGGCCATCACGAACGTCGGCGCGGCCGTGACATTAAATGCGCGAAACAGGCGGGGGTCGATACCCAGACCGTCCGCATCTTCTCCGCTATCCCAGAGAGCAGCCAGGCGCGCCTTGAATTTCGCCGCGTCGCCCTCAGGAAAACCGCGCAGCACGACAACGCCGCCTGCATCGCTCATATCCCGCAATAGCGCCTTCAAACTTGCCGCCGACATCGACAGGCTAGCAAAGGCGATGAACCGCGGTGTTCCCTTGAAGGCCGCCTGTTCCGCTTCTGCGTGATCGAGGATCATCGCATCAAAATCGAATGGCAGTTCTTTTCGAGCCGCTACAGCTTCGACGCTTTGCCGGTAATTTCCTGAATTTTGCCGCGCTTCGTTCTGGAGCGTTCGGGCTTCTGGCGCGACTTGCTGCGCCCGCTCACGGACATTGGCAGCCAGCGCCTCGGCTTCCGCTGCATGGTGCTTCGCATTTTCCCTGATGGCTTCGATATCAAGGCTGTCACCTGTCTGCTGCTGCGCGGCAGCAATGCCGCCGATGGCCAGAGTCAGAAGGCCTAAAGTGGGTAACAATTTTTTCATAGCGCGCAGCAGTTCCGTTTGCGCCAGACGAGATAGCCCATGTCTTCGCCAATGGCGGGGATGACCTGTCCGGCAGATTGAAAAGTGGTAGAAGTACCAATCGGCGGACAGGCAAAGCGGCCCTTGGTCGCAGGATTGGGATTGGTCATCTGGAAGCGATATTGCTGCTTGCGCATCACCGGCATCAGATATTTGCCGCACAGCCCTTTGCTGCCCATCGTACCCCAGGCCACCAGCTCGCGATGCAATTTATACGCAAAGCGGGACAGGACCAGTCTTGAAGCTTGGACATGGCCAATGGAAGCCGACACATTGCCGTTCATCGGGTACATCGAACCCTGACAGCCAGCGCACCAGAAGAGCTCATCGCGCGGCAGATTGGCGGTGGCGCTCACGCAGTCCGCCGCGCAGGCGGCCAATGCCAGCGGATTGGCAAACAGGACGGCTTCCGGATTGATAATCGCGGTGAGTTCGCTATCCTGCCACAGCGGATCAATCTCGCTGATGTATAATATATCGATCGACCCGGGCTCAAGGCAGAGGAAATCGGCAACTATCTCCATCCAGTAGATCAGCGGATAGGCATACCAGTGAACATGCCAGCTGGAATAATATTGGCTCGCCCCGCCAACCGCCGATGGTCCGGAGATTGACCGGTAGCCGATATCAAAGCCGGGATCGAGCTTGGTCCCGCCCAGATTGACAAAGCACCAGGGCTTCATCGAGACATCGGCCAGGCGCACCGGTTCCCAAAATCCCATGGCGATGCCGGGACGAACGCCGCATAGACACAGCGGACTGGCGGGGTTTTTGGGATCAGGCTTGTTTGAAGGCCATATCTTGAGACCGCCAACCGAAATGGGAAACAGACAGGACCAGCAGATATCGGTGATGGGATTGACGAAGCTGCCGGTGCATTTGCCAGGACCCGCATCCGCACGGGCTGGACTTGTGAGGCTGACCATCATCAGCATCGCCAGCAGACAAGCAATTTTGCGATATAAGGCTTTGCCTTTCATCATGGCGCTGACCTCCGATCGGGCAAGAGCGCGATCTCGCTGATTTCGAGAAGCCTTCCGTTCTGGCGCACGCGTGCTGGCAGCGCTTTGATGCCAAAATGCCGGACGAGCTTGCCGCCCTGGTCGAAGTAAAAGCGCCGTTGCTCCGCGCGCATAAGCGCCAGCGGCGCACCCCTGGTCAGAATCAGCTTGGCATTGCCTCCTTGCCCGAGCGCCCATTTAAGCTGCGCCGGATTATCACCGTCGAGAAAGAGCAATGGCGATCTGAGCCTTACGCTGTCGAGCGGATTGACCCGCGCGCCGCGCGGCCAAATGCGCTCGCCATTGGCGCCAATAATGTCATCGGCAAGCGTGATGGTCGGATCAAACTGCCAGTTTCGGCCGCTCCGGGCGTTTGCGAGACCCGTTACCGCTTCGGGTCGTTCCACCCTCGCCAATGTGCGCCTTTTGAGATCGGCATTGCGCCGGTCCATCTCTCCGCTCTTTTGCATCGAGAGGAGGCGCGTCTGGATCTGTTCGAGCAGATCGCGCTCGATCACCGGAAAAACCGATCCCTGCTGGCCGTAATCCCGGGCCTGCGCCTGGCCTGCGCAAAGGAAAATTGCAGCGATGATAGCAGCAACTGTCTTCACAGGATCGCCCTCCCGCTGCCCAATATCTGGGCGCCGCAGACAAAGCCTATGTCGGCGTAGCGGCTGTCAAAACCATCTTTATGAGCGCTTCCGGCATAATAGCAGCCATCAGGTATTGCGCCTGCAGGCCCTTTGGTAAGCTTCAGACCCAGGCGGGTTTCAGACTTTGTTCGGGCAACGAGCTTGCCGTTGATCAATACGTCCTTGCCCTTGTGGGTCACAATATCACCCGGCATGCCGAGCACATATTTGCCAAAGAGCTGCGGCTTGCTGCCAAACTGGGCGGTCAGGATATTGGACGGCCTGGGTATAAAAAAGATCAGCCCGCCGCGTTTGATCGGCGCGTGCTTGTCGAGCCAGAAGGCCCAATTTGGCAGGCTTGGGCTGGCATTGAGCAAAAAGGCATGACTTTGGCGAAAGTCTTTGAATGGCTGCACAGCAAAGGGCAGGGAGACGAGCGCGGTTAAAATAGCGATGCGCTTGATGCGTCCGTGCGCTTTGGTGGATAAGGACTTGATTGTCATCTGGCGCCTCCTGCTTTGAGGCGTGCGGCAATCCGGCGTTCGAGCTCAGGCGTTGCATCGGGGGCATCGCCCGCGAGCACAGCTTCGGCGACCAGGATGATCCGGCCACCCTGGCCCATATCCTGAACAGCCTGCTCGCTGGCGCTTAGAAAAACGCCAATATTGGCTTTTGCTGTTTCCGGATCTCCTGAGCTGCGCGCCTCTGCTTCGACAAATTTTCCCATCGTTTCGGCAAGCCGAACGGTGACGATCTCGGGTTTTTGTGGCTGCAATATCATGCGGCTCACCCATCCGGCCCAGAGCAGGAGCGTGATGCAGCCGAGCAAAAGGAGAAGCCGCGGCAAAAAAGATTTCCTTTGGGATATTTCCGTTTGATTGGTCATTTGCCGGGTGCTCCGTCACTTCTGTCAGGAAAGGCTTCGGCAAGCGTTCGGAAAAAGCGCGGCATGCGGACGAGAAGCAGCGCGCCCGTAGCTGCGATGAAGGTGGTTTTGAGATCTGAAGAAAACAGCAATCGCTGGCCGGGTTCCGCGCTGTGATAATGGACCGCCAAATTGCCAAGCTGGGTGAAGAGCAACCCCAAATCCCATCCCACCAGAAACAGAAAGACAAACAGCGGCAGTCCCAGAACGATCAGGATGGTCGAGACGGCAAGGCGTGTGGTTTCCAGGAACAGGAAGCAACTTCCCTGCATCAGGTCTTTTATCGGGCTGGACGATGCTGCGCTGGCTCTTGCCTTTGGCTTCCTGCTGACTTGCGGGGTGACGGGTGTTTGCAAGGCGGAACGCATCATGCTGCTCCCTGCGCAGCTATCTGAGCTGCGACATGGGCAATAGCGTCGGCCAGGCTCTGGCCATTCATCTGTGCCTGTTCGATCGCCGCATAGATATCGGGCGAGGAGGAATAGACCGTGGCTGAAAAGGGATCGAGCACGAGCCGGCCGATGGCCTGCGTGTCCGGGCCCTTGATAAAGACTTCGCTATATTCGGTGCCCGAGCGTTTGAGGCTGCGGATCAATGTTTCGGTCCGGTCATCCATATCCAGCCGGTCATTCTTGCGAAAATCGGCTATCGTCTCGGCTTTCTGCTGCAAGACCAGCATCCAGTCGCTATTTTCAAGCGCTGCGCGCGCGCCATCCGATTTATAATAATCATTGAGCGACTGGGTTGCGGTCGCAAGCGCGCCGCCATATTTGCGCGCCGTGCGCGCATAGGTCTCGACAAATTCACCCATCGAACCGCCGCGCAGCATGCTCCAGGCCTCATCGATCAGCAGCATTTTCTTGGTGCTTCTGGCCCCGCGCGTCATCGCCTGGCTGGTCATGAACATAATGGCGGACAGAACAACGCTCCTGAGATCCTCGCGGCTTGCAAGATCAGACATCTCAAAAACGGTGAAATCATCGTCAAGCGCAAAGCTGGCAGGCCCGGTGAAAAAGCCGCCATAGCTTCCGCCTTCCAAATAAGGCGCAATCGATAGAGCGAGATTTTCGGCAATCGGGTTTGCTGTCGCAACGAGCGCGCGGGCCACATCATCAATGCTCGCCCCGCTGCCCAGACTTTCCCAGACTTTGGTCACTGCCTGGTCAATCAGGCCGCGCTCAACATCGCTCGGCGCTTCGCTGTGCCGCGCCATCTGCGCGATGATCGCCTTGATCATGGCAAAACAATCGAGGCGATAATCCTCGTCATCCACCGCGCGGGCATCGTCGACCATCGAAAAGGGGTTGAGCGAAAAGCCTGATTTGAGGGTAAACTCGACAAAGCGCCCGCCCTGCAATTTGACCGAATGCTCAAATGAGCGGCCATCATCGATCACCACCACTTTTGCGCCTGCACCGCGCAAGGCTGCGCACAGTTCCTGCAGCAGCACCGATTTGCCCGATCCCGATTTGCCGCAGATCGCGATATTATGGTTGCCTGCGTCATTTTCAAACGGCGACCACCAGAAGGGCTGGCCGCGCCGTCCGACCAGCAGCAGATGCGGGATATTGCCGCCCAGAAACTCGCCCTGCATCGGCGCGATATGCGCTGCCGTTGTCGAGAGCATGGTCCGGAACCGCTTGAGCCGCTGCATGTCATCGCCGAGCCCATCGGCTAGGCTTAACGGGAAGGATGCGATCAGGCCTTGTAACTGGAGAAATCGCTCGTCGGTCAGATCCCAGCCGGCGGCTTTATAGACCGCCTTGACCGTGCGCTCATGCGCATCGCCCTGGCCGATCGGCGAATAGCTGGTGAGGCCATAGAAAAGTTTGACCAGTCTTTTTCCCGCCTGCAATTCTGCCTGCACATGGCTCCATTCGGCAGACTGCTCGGCAAGGCGAGGCAAAAAGCGCGCACTCTTTGATTGGCTGAGGCTGGTTGTGCGCATGAATTTATAGCCTGCTTTGGCCGAGGCCGCCTCCTGATCAGGATATTGCAGGCAAAGCATGGTTGCCACTGGACAGGGAAAGCGCAGCTTGTCGGTGAACATATCACCGATCAGCCGCGCGCATTCCCATGGGCTCCAGCGTTCGGGCATGGCGCGAACACCATAATGGCGCAGATCAAAGCGGTCGGGATAGACCTCGCCAATCTGAGGGCTGCCTTCGCTATCGCGGCCAAGATTTCTAAATCTCTCGGTCCGCAAGATCAGGCGGTCATCTTCAACCTCGAGTTCAATATCGCGGCGGATCGCCTGGCCGGCAATCGGGTCGAGCGGATTCCATCTGGAAGGCTCAGTGCCGCGCGCACTGGTGGGTGAGGTCAGATCATCAATCAGCCCCAAAAGCTCTGCGGGCTCCATTTCCCGCGCGCCAAGTCCCAGGGATTGCAGCATGCCGATCAGCCCTTCGCGGCACTGGACCAGTTCGCTGTCCCCGGTGCTGCTCAGGTTTGGCACGCCCAGAGATATCACCAGCCGGGTCGCGCGGGCATGAAAAGGCGCGTGCGCCGAGCCGGATTTCCAGACAAGATCATAGAGCCGGTCGGTGCGCGCGCGGGCGATCGCTTCATAGATGCCGCCCTGTTCATAGCGGCGGGCAAACCAAGGCCCGACAATATGGGCTATTCTGGGGGAGGCAAAATTGAGGATTTGCAGGCTACTGCCTTGCGGCATGCCTTCGGAGAAGAATTGCGCCAATATCTCGCCGCTGCGTTCGTCCGCGCCGATGAGCGGCGTCACGTCGAGGATGAAGCCTTTGGACCGCGCATTGCAATAAAGCCGCGTTCCTTCGTCGAACGCCCGGTAGGGGAGCCAGTCCGAGAGCATGTCGATGGCCAGATGCGGGCGCGGCGCGTCGGGGCTGTCGCTATCCGACAACAACCCGGTCAGGAGCGCGTTGCGCGCTTTTGCGAGCGACAGGGTCATGGCTGCAATTCCGCTTCGGGTATGTTGCCGCTTTGCGGGCGAATAAGTTGAGGGGCCCGGTCATGCAGGGGAGCAATCACGCCGGACCCCTCTGGTCCCGGCGGGAGGACACCGGGATCTGCCATTGGCACTGGTGAGGGGGAAACCAGCGCATCCGGCAAGGGAAAAGGATTGGCAGCAGGAGCTTCGTCTTCATGGTCCGCTTTTGTGTGCCTCAGACTTTGGCCTTCGTTGCTGCCAATGCCGCACGCGATTCCTTTGCCAATATCGGCCGCGCTTCTGGGGGCCTGATATTTGGCGCTGGCTGCCTCGGCCAGCGCGACATGGACCACGCGCGCTTCGTGCATCCGGCCTTCGGTATCCCGGTAAGCTGCGAGAACGACCCTGAGCATCCGGCCCGTGGGGCCAGTCAGGGCTGCTCCTGACGGGGCTGCCAGTAGTGAAACCTCTTGCCCGGTCGCCTCGGCATCAATCGCCGAAGTTGGCGCGCAGGTTCCGCTAGGCGCGCGGCAATCAAAGCTGCCGCTGATATTGCCGCCAAGACTGGCGCAGCCGCTGAGCGCAAGTATCGCTGATGCGAGCGCCGAATAGGTGAGAGGCTTGGCCATCAGCGCGCTCCTCCTTGTGCTGCGGATGCGCTTAGAAACGCCCGTATTTCCGGAGCACTGCGATAGCCTTGCAGAACGGCGCCATCAGATGCGCGGACCATCACCGGCGTTCCAGAAAAGCCGTGTCTACGCGCAAATTCTTCATTGGCATCAAGACCGCTGGTATCGCAGGAGCTGCGTCCATCCTTTTGCCCTCCGGCATAAGCACGGTGGAGGGCTGCCGCCTTGTCGCCTGCACAGATCACGCTTTCGGAAATAGCCCGGCTCGCCGCGCCGAAGATTGAAATCGGCCGTTCTTCAACCTGGACGCGCGCCTTTTTCAGTTCTTCTGTAATTCGCTTGCAATAGCTGCACTGGAAATCCGAGAAGACGATGATCTTGGGGCCATCGAGATTGCCCCAGAATATAGCTCCATTTTTGGGCAGACCTTCAAGATTGACCTTTTGCGGCGCTGTGTTTGACGGCTGTTTTTGCGGACCAGCTTGTCGGCTCGCGAAAGACGCGCCTGCGGCCAGCATATCGGGATTGATCGCCAGCAATTTGGCGGCCGTCAGATCAGCGCGCGTTTCCATATCGTACAGACGTCCGACAAACAGATATCGCGCGCGCTCATCAATATAGAAGAGCGCCTTGTCAGACACCACTTCACATAGTCCGCCAAAGCCTTCGCAGCCGAGGCTGGTGATGGGCGTTTTGGGAAGCCGCAATTTGAGCGCGGCGATAACCTGGCTTTTTCCGCTATCAGTAAACCCGTTCACGCCGGTGACCGCTGCGATGGCCGAGGCGGTGACGAGTCCCGCGCTGGCAACAGCGAGTATGGCTGCCAATGCCGTGGTCTTCAGGCATCGTTTTTGGGTAGAAAAACCGGTACTGTTCATTTTTTTGTGCTCCTTACGTGAACGCCGTCGAGAAAGACGATCTCGACCGAAATGCCGGTCGGCATCTCGACGACGGGTTGATATTGTTCCGCTCTCTCGATGAGATATTTGGATACGGTATCGGCGGCATCGCCCGCGCCCTGGCCGAGGCCGCCTGTCAGGATGTCAGCGCCCGACAGGCTGCTGCGCTTGCCATCCTCGCCGATATTGCCGGCAAAGATGCCATTGGCATTGGCCGAGAAACCGCGCCCAAACCCGCCGACAATACCGGCCAGCAGTGCCTGGCTGACAAGACTGCCCTCGCGGCTGACGATGCGTCCGCGCACGCCCGATTTTCCAGCAAAGCTGATAAAGCCTTTGACCTCGCTTACCGCATAGCGGCCGCCTGGCTGCGCGCAGGTCATTCGCGCCAGTTTGACATAGACCTTCTCTGCTGAAAGATCGCCGCGTGCAGCGCCGTTGACAAGGCATCCGGTTATGTCGGTCGTGAGCAGCTTACCCCCTTTCATCACCGAGCGGGCGGGTCCTGTAATACGCAGCACCACGGGAAGCGGATCGCTCTGGCTGACCACGCCGGTGGATGCATCAACGCCGACAATTACCCGCGCCGGAGCATAGCTGTTGGGCGGCAGATATTCCGGGCTGTCTTCGAGCAGCAATGGCGATACAGGCGTGTTCGTTGCCGCTTTGCTTTCTTTAGTGGGCGCGCTGTCTGAAAAGCTGAGCAGGCTTACCTTGCTGTCGCCCTCAGGAGCGGGGACTTGCGCGCCCGGGGTTCCGGCAGACGTTGTGCGTGTTCCGGCGCTACCGGGACCAAAGTCGGGCTGCGGCGGTAAAACCGAAGGCGCAGCGGCTGTTTTTTCGAGTTCACTTTTGAGCGATGCGTTTTCCGCTGAAATGGCATCGATCGCGGCCTGCCCGTCGCTGCGCATCTGCGCGTTTTCCTGACGCAGCGCATTGAGTTCCTGTTCGATGGTCGGGCGCGGCAATTGCGCGTCCTTGAGCATCTTTTGCTCGCGCGCCAGCGCGTCGAGCCGATTGCCATAGCTCGCCACGAACTCGCGGCTAGCGAGATCGCGGTTGACGAGCCCGCCGGTATCGATGGTTACTGCGCCTTCATTGTCGCTATCGCCCGTATCGCCGCCGCCAAATATGATCCAGCTGCCGCCAATCAGAGCAAGCGCGCCGATACCCCCGAGTAGCAGTTTTTGACGCTGGGCAATTTGGTGGTTGAGGCTGCGGCGGGCATTTTGACGCTGCGCTTCCGGCGGCGTTTCGGCTGCCTGATTTTCTGGCTGCTTGTCCATCAGTTGATGCCTCCTTTGGCAAAGACAAGGAAGGCGCTGGCGCTCTGGCCGGGACCAAGGCGATCCGCTCCATAGGCAAAGGCGAGCGCGCCTGCGGGCGCATCGCGCTCGGTTGTGAGATCGAGCGTCTGCGCGCTTTTGTTGCGGATCAGGAAATGCTGGCCGGACAGCTGCGCGCCGTCATATTGCGCGATCAGCTGGACTTCGAGGCCGCCGGTGACTTTGGGATGGCCGATTTTCTGGGCGGCAGTAAAACCCGGCAGAACGGCGTCTGTCGCCATTGCCTCGATGAGCCGGATACTAGCGGTCTCAGGCCCTGTTTCTTCTTCCCAGTCTCTGGCTTCACTTTTTGCGAGTGCGGGATTACTGATAAATATCTGGCTGGCGCCCGCCATTTCTGCGCGGCAGGTAAATTTATAGACATAGCCTGCCTTTGAGGTCGCAAAGAAGCTGACCTTGTGCGAGGCATATTGGAGGGGAACCGAGATATAGATATCGCCGCGCACCGGCTCATGGGTGACGCTGAAATCATTATAGGGATAGCCGCTCGCCATTTTGGATACATTGGCAAAACCGTCATCCACCAGCGCAATGCGGGTGAGCTCACCGCGCGAAAGCGCACAATCAATCTGGGCGTTGTCCGCAGCCTCGACAAACTGGTCGGCATGGGCAGGCGCAGCGGTCAGAGCAAATGCCAGGATTGCAATTCCCAGTGGCTTGAAGCCGGTATCTGGTCTGCGCGTAGCGCCAAGGCTGAACAGGCCAAGGCCGGTGCCCGCCAGCGCAGCCGTGGAAAGGTAAGAAAAAAGGCTCATGCAGATCAGTCCTTGTTCGATTTATCTTGGGGGAGACGGCGAAAACCGGTGAGTGCGAGGCTCAGGCCGCGCTGCGACCAGCGAAATTCAAAGGAGCGGTCCTCGCTCGCAATCACCTGCGCGCCGACAAAGGTTTTGAGCGTGCCCGTTGCGATTGAAATCAGTGATGCCGGATCGACCGTGAGCTCCCGGATGATGAATGACTGGCTGACATCCGAGCCGCGCTGTTCTTCGACAATTTTGACCAGCTCGGCCTTGAGACGGCCATGTGCGGCCGGGTCGGCAATTTTGAGAATTTCATCCATCCAATAGTCGAGGCTTTGCGGCGAGCGGTTGAGCAGCATCAGCGCGGTGTCGCGGGTCACCAGTTCGAGATAGGCGGCTGAAACGCCTGCGCTCGAGACGCTCATTTGCTGCGCGGTGATAGGGACCAGCACGATTTCGCGTGACTTGGTCATCGCAAAACCGGACAGGATGACAGCAGCGAGACCGCTGACGCTTGCCAGCACCGCAAGGCGGTTGCGCTGGCGCAAATAGGACTGGGCCTGTTCGTGGGCAAACTGGGCACGCATTCTCTATCTCCTCAACCGGCCAGAAGACGGTGACAGGAGGGCGGCGTGGCTTTGAGGCCAAGAAAACTGGCTGGCAGATACCAATAGACAGCATGAATAAGCCGCGCTGCTTTCCCGCCCGATTTTGCCTTCCGCAAAGCAAACCAGGAGACGCAGGAAAGCGCGATGCCGATAAAGACATGCTGGGCCAATATGCCCCAGGCAAAGGGAATGAGAATTCCGGCAAACTCATCGATCGTCCAAAGACCAATAAGTTCAGGATCATCCAATCGTCTGGGGATAAGATATCTGTCAGCCATCTGCCGCCCTCCTGTTTTTCGCTGGCTCAGATGACCGCGGTGACGACCGAGGTAACAATCGGAACGCCGGTGCCGACACCAATGCCGACGCCGACCGGCACTGCAATCTGGCCAAGCGAAAACCGGCCCGAGGCAAGACCAATCAGGCCAGCCGCGAGGCTGAGCACGGTGATGATCTTGCCGCCCGAGCCTTCGAGAAAATCGGTAAATTTGGCGAGCGCAGGATCGAAAGTGGTATCAGCGCCTGCATAAGCAGCGCCCGCACAGGCAAGGGCTACACATGCGGGAATGATATAGTCGGCGATCCGGCGACGGGTCTTGGGCAAGGTTTGTGTCATGGCATACTCCAGATGTTAAACGGGCAGCGACTGTTCGTTCGCTGTATGTTCTTCCTGGAATAAGATCTGGCCTGTAGGAAAACAGGACGTGCGATTTTTGGGGCTATCCAAGCGGAAACCGACAAAAGGGCATGTCGCGGCAGACTTCTGCGCAGACGTGCTGCCCGATTGCGCTCATCTTGCCGAGTTATGCGCAACGCCCGACGGCTAGTGCGATTTGTCTGCCGGAACCTGCGCTAACCTTAGTGATCGCGTGATTCGGCTCTTCCTATTTGTTCCTTATATGTTCTTTTTATTTTCCTACAGTTTTCCTCTTGGCCTATTTGCTGAGTCGGTTTTCAATATGCGAAAGGATTCAAAGCAATGGTAGAAATGGAGATGCTGGCCGAACATAACGTGCGCGGTGATCTGGCCGGATTGCTGCTTGCGGCAGCGGATAATAGCGGCCGGACCCGCACGGACATCGGGAAGGTAGCGGGCATACATAAGGATGCATTGCGCCGCATATTGGATGGCACGCGCTCAGCAAGTTTGGCTGAAGCTTTGCGGATCATGCGCGCGTCCGGTGCATCGCCGCATGCGCATCTTATATTGTTTCTGGTCGCTGGCGGTGAACGCTCATCAGATTGGCTACACACGGACATAGCCTTGTTCTTTGAAGAGCTTTTCTGCGCGCTTCCAGGCGCACTTGAACGCATATTGGGAAATCAGATCCATGACGTAAAACCGCGCTGGGCCAAAGGGACCGCGCAGCGTCTGGCGCGGCTTTTGTCCGATCATATAGAAGAGCTTGAGCGTAAAGACGCACTTCTTGGCGATATATATGCAGGCTCGGAGAGCCGCGCCGATGCCTGAGCAGTCCATCCAAACACAGGAACGGCCCCCGGCTGCGCGGCTCATCAGATTATCAGAAGTGCAGAAACGCGTCGGGCTTGGGCGCTCAACCATCTACCGGTGGATGAGCGAGGACCGTTTTCCAAAACCCTATCAGCTTGGCGGTCATGCTGTTGCCTGGCTTGAGCGAGAAATTGATGAATGGATCGCGCAGCGAATTGCACCGCGCGCTTGATCCAAACCGTGCCCTCTCAGTAACGAAAACTTTCTCAGCAGCAAAGTGTAACATCGGGTGACTGGTGAGACATTCAGTTCATGGCGTTATAGCCTTTCGCGAAGAGCTTCGTAAGGTGTTTTTCCTTTGAATGCGCCATGCGGTCTGTGGAAGTTATAGAAGCGCTCCCATTGGCCGAGTTTGGCTTCCAGATCGACGTCGCCTTTATAGCTTAGCAGCTGGTAAAATTCTTGGCTGTCAGACCGATGCGATCGTTCCACCTTGCCGTTCAGTTGCGGTGTGCCTCGTTTGATATAAGCATGTCGGATACCCAGGTCTTCGACGTGCCAATGGAACTTGGCCTGGAACTCGTGACCATAGCACATTGGGAAGCGGCTTTTGTAAAGGCCGCATTGCCTTGATGAAGGCAAGGGCGCGTAGCGTCCGCAGGCTTCATCAAGGCAGCCACAATCGGCCAGTGGGTCTCTAAAGTGAAGTTACCGACTCAACACTTTGGAGGCTGACCGATCATGACCAACCGTAATTCTACTCCCGCCGATGCTGTACTGGTAGCCATAGATATGTCCAAGCATCGCCAAGAGATATTGCTCGAGCGCCCGGAGGGCGGAAGACGCAGGCGCATGACCGTGATGGCGAGCAAGGTAGACTACGACCGGTTGACCAATGATCTGGCTGCGATTGGTCGCCCGATTGTTGTCGGCTTTGAAGCCACTGGCAACTATCACCGGACGCTGGCTCACCGGCTGCTGACTGCAGGTTTCGAGCTACGCCTGATCTCATCGGTCGCGTTGGCGCGGACGCGTGAGGCGCTCCACAATGGCTGGGACAAGAACGATTCCAAAGATGCCCAGGTGATCTTGCATATGCTGCAGATCGGCGCGACCCAGCGCTATGTTGATCCGCTAGCAGCGGGCATCAATGACCTGCAGGAGATGTCGAAGACCCATGAGGCCATTTCTAAGGCCAAGACCCAGACCTGGCATCAGATTCTGACGCATTATCTGCCCCTGTACTTTCCGGAGATCGAGCGCTTCGCTGGCAACAGCCGTTCGGACTGGTTCCTGGCATTGCTGGAACGGTTTCCAACGCCAGGTAGCATGACCGGGATAGGCAGGAAGGCATTCACCGAGGAAGCATGGCCTCTTGTTGGCCGCAAAGTTTCCAAGGCTCGATTGCTCGGTGATATTTACGAGACCGCTTCTGCTTCCATGGCCCTTCCGGTTGATGACGGTTCCGTCGCGATCGCAATGTTCCGCTTGGTCATCGCACAAGCCCGCAGCCTCATCCGTCAGCGCAATGAGATTGAACAACTGGCGCATGCCACGTTGGCCGAGAACCGGGATTACCAGCTACTGCGCATGATCCCGGGGATTGGGCCGATCAATGCGCTGACCATTCTGGCCGAGGCCGGCGACCTTCGCCGGTTTCAGCACCACCGGCAGTTTCTCAAGTTCTGCGGTCTTGATTTGGCTACTTGTCAGTCGGGCATGTTCCGGGGGCGCACCAAGCTTTCCAAGTACGGCAATGCTCGTCTGCGCCGTACGTTCTGGATGGCAGCACAGGTTGCTGCCCGCCAGCGTGACAACAGTTTCCGTGACAAGCTTGGCCGTTACATGGACGGGCATGACAATGATCCTGATCGCCGCCGCAAGGCGATGACTGCACTCACCGCCAAGATGGCGCGCGTGGCACACGCCGTCATCAAGACGGGAACCGAGTACCGTCCGTTCCTCGAACGGGCGGGCACCAGATGGAAGGACCCCTCTCTGACGTGCCGTGAGGGCGCGCCACAAGACATTGGTGTGACCCTGTAGATAATGTTCGGGCCTTCCATCTGGAATCTGCATCTCATCTTGAGGACGGTAAGGACCACGATCATCACGTTCGCTGGATCCTGTGTTTGCTATGGCCGAGAGCTCCTTCCTTGACGATGGAAGCCATCTGGATTAAAAATTATCCAGCGCCGATCTTACTCGGCGCAATGAGACCTGCTGGCTATTTCTCGCTGCTGCTTCCCAACATAGGACGTTGTCGGTTCTGATTTCTCTGATACGGAACGGGAACTTGTCGATGATGTGATCGACGAAGTCGATCGCGTTGGCCTGCGTATGTTTTTTGTAAACCTTCAATGCTCGAACACGAGTGGCATCGTCAATGGCCGTATATTGGAAACGCCGTATCTTCTCACCCTTTTTCCCAATAAAAGTCAGGAACTTGACGTCCATCTGGATATGATGGCCGGGGACCTGTTTGTTGTAGCGCTTGGTGTGGACCTTACGAAGGCGGGTTCCGCGCGGGAGCCTGTTCAGGCCATTGCGTTTGAATATCCGGTATATTGTTGCATCGGACAGTTTGATGCCGTGATAGCGTGCGAGATACCACATGATACGCTCTGGCCCGAGGTGATATTTGCGGCGCAGATGAAGCACCTTTTCTGCCACTTCAGGCGGTGTCTGGTTGGGCGGGTTTTTAGGAATGGTTTTGGCATTGACCAGGCCATCTTCACCATCGCAATCACTACATGTAAATTGTGAAAGCTCTTGACCCATCAGACAGCTTGAAAATGCAGTTGCTAGCAATTGCAATATTCCCTGTCTATTTTTTGTCCAGCATGTTGATGATACCGGAAAAATCGTTGCCGCCCTGCCCCTGTGCTTCGGCATATTGTTCATATAGTTTCGCAGCTTCCGCGCCCATTGGCACGTCGGCGCCAGCGCTTTGTGCTGCCGCCATCGCGAGACGCAAATCTTTCAGCATCAGCGCTGCGGCGAAACCGCCTTCATAGCCATTGTCCGCCAGGCTTTGCGGGCCGACACCGGGGACCGGACAATAGCTGGTCATCGACCAGTTCTGCCCTGATGCCTTGGAGGAAATATCGTAGAATGTCTGTAGGTCGAGGCCCAGCTTCTCTGCCATCTTGAACGTCTCACAAGTCGCGATCATCGAAGCACCGAGCAGCATGTTGTTGCAGATCTTCGCCGCCTGTCCCGCGCCATTGCCGCCAGCGTGAATCACCGCCTTGCCCATGTCGGACAGGATCGGTTCGGCACGCCTGAAGCCTTCGTCGCTGCCACCGACCATGAAGGTCAGTGTACCGGCGTTGGCGGCAGCGATACCCCCCGATACCGGGGCGTCCACGGGCACAAGACCCTTGGCCTCCGCCATGGTCGCGACATCGCGCGCACTGTCGACATCGATGGTCGAACAGTCGATCACCAGGGTGCCGGGACTGGCATTGATGATGATTTCGTTGGCATAGACCGAACGCACATGTTTTCCCGCAGGAAGCATGGTCACGACGGATTCCATATTCTGAACCGCCTGCGCGGCGTCGCTGACCGGATGGCAGCCCGCTTCGCCAGCCCGCGCCAGCGCTTCGCCGGAGAGGTCGAAGGCATGGACCTCATGTCCCGCTTTTGCGAGATTGGCGGCCATGCCACCGCCCATATTGCCAAGGCCGATAAATCCGATTTTCATTTTATTCTCCAGTGATTGTCAGCGAAGCAAAGGCGCTTTGCAGGATAAGGGTGGCTTTACTACCGCCCCTTCCATTGGCCTTCGCGCTTTTCGATAAACGCAGCCATGCCTTCCTTCTTGTCCTCGGTCGCGGTCAGTATCTGGAACAGGCGGCGTTCGTGGACCAGTCCCTGCTCAAGATTGTTCTCGAAGGCCGCATTGACCATTTCCTTGTTCACCTGAGCGGCCATCGGCGGCATCGAGGCGACGAGAACGGCAGATTTCATGGCCTCGTCGAGCAGCTCATCATGCGGTACCACGCGGGCCACCAGGCCGGACCGTTCGGCCTCTTCGGCATCCATCATCCGTCCGGTCAGACACATTTCCATCGACTTGGCCTTGCCGATCGCACGCGTCAGCCGCTGCGAACCACCCATTCCGGGGGCTACGCCCAGCTTGATTTCCGGCTGTCCGAATTTCGCCTTGTCGCTGGCAATGATATAATCCGCCATCATCGCCAGTTCGCAGCCACCACCGAGCGAGAAACCGTTGACCGCTGCGATCCAGGGCTTGCGGGTCGCCTTGACAATATGGCTGGTCCATTTGGCGAAGAAATCCTCGAGATAGAAATCAGCGGCGGATTTCTCGTACATTTCCTTGATATCGGCACCCGCGGCGAAGGCCTTGTCGCCGGAACCGGTCAGCACGGCGCAATTCTGCGTGTCGTCCGCCTGGAACGCGGCGAAGGCATCGATCAGTTCTTCGAGCACCTGGCTG
>TARA_R110000772_G_scaffold41479_6_pt1 | contig 61811 bp, 57 predicted proteins | sample TARA_R110000772 | Tara Oceans TARA_R110000772 (sample SAMEA4397948) | marine metagenome | biome: Polar Biome; feature: [SRF] surface water layer (ENVO:00010504); material: water (ENVO:00002006), including particulate matter (ENVO:01000060) such as... | depth 5 m | reverse complement strand
GGCGGCGGCGCCGCCGCTTGGGGGGGCGCCCTTGTTGGCAGGCCCAGGGCTAAAGCTAAATATGTATGGAGTGATGGACACAACGTCTGAGTCAATTTTTGCGCAAGGGTCTTTCGATATTACTGATGGATTAAGCGTTACTGTCGGGGGCCGGTATCAGGAAGAAGAGCGGATTCTGATAAAGCAACATGTGTCAGCCCCAAATGCAGATGGTGGTGAAACTATTATCTTTCAATATGATGAGCCGAATGTGCAAGAAACGAATTTCGCACCCAAAATATCACTTGAATATAGGGCGCTTGAAAATCTCCTGTTTTATACCACCTGGACCAGAGGTTATAAAAGCGGTAGTTATAATGTCCTAAGTATTTACAATCCTCCGCAGTATGTTCGTCCAGAGGTTGTGACCTCCAAAGAGTTTGGTGGGAAAACCGAATTTTTTGATGGTGGGATGAGGCTGAATTTTGCAGTATTTGATACGACAATAGAAAACCTTCAAGAGCTTTCTATATCTGTTCTCCAAGGCGGAATACTTTCGGCAGAGAACGCAGCAACTGCGAATAGTCGAGGTTTCGAATTTGATGCGGTTTTAGTTCCATTTTCTAATAATGTTGGATTTGCAGTGACTGCAAGTGGTACTTATTTGGAGCCGTTTTATGAAGACTACCCAAATGCGACCGGTTTTGATGACACAACTGGTTTTCCGTACAATGATGGCGACTTTTCTGGTAATCAGATTGCGAGAGTTCCGAAGAAAACAGCTGCCATATCACTCTCTCAGCTTATAGAATTTCAGGATTCTGAGTTAGAGATAGGGGTAGACGGATATTATAATAGTGGGATGTACTTCCATCCGCAAAATTCAGATTCATCTTATCAAGAAGCTTATAGCATAGTGAGTGCTAGGATCGGATTCTTTTATATTCCGTGGGGCCTTCGGCTCACAGCGTATGGCCAAAATATAACCGACGAAGCATATGTTAGTGATAGTAGCACTATAGACGTTGGAACAAAGGTAAGGTTCGGTCCACCGTTAGAGTATGGGCTAAAATTGAGCTTTGATTATTGATTTTGTCTTTTAAAAATAAATACTATTTTAGTATGGTGATGATATGGTTGTTAAAAAAGAAAATTCATTAAAAATAGACGCTGATAAATGTGAGTTTCTGGTTGGGCGTATAAATTTTGTCAGCGATGAAATATTTGAATTGGAAAAAGAAAAAATTTTTTCAAAATGCTGGCTATATCTTGGTCATGAAAGTGAGTTAGCAAAAGCCGGCGATTTCGTGACAAGGCAGGTCGGTGGTAGGTCGATAATATTTGTTAAGGACCGTGAATCCGAGGTCAAGGCATTACTAAACACATGCCCTCATCGGGGTGCGCAAGTTTGCCGTGAAAAATCTGGAACTGCAAAATCATTCCAATGTTTTTATCACGGTTGGGTTTTTTCTAACTCGGGAAAACTGGTTGGCATTCCGGGTGATGATAGCTATCCTGATGGGTTTATTGATAACCCAGAAAAGAGTTTGACTCCAGTTCCATTGCATAGTTCGTATAGAGGTTTTCATTTCATTTGTTTTGATAGGGGCTCAATTTCCCTAATTGATTACCTTGGGAATTCGAAAGAATATCTGGATCTAGTTGTTGACCAGGCAGAGTTTGGAGCCGAGATTATAGGCGGCACACAAGAGTACTCGATTGATGCCAATTGGAAGCTTCTTGCGGAAAATAGCTACGATGGTTACCACGCGCCAACAAATCATTCTACGTATTTCGATTACTTGAAAAATACGACAGGCGGTTTAAATGGATCTAAATTAGAGGGTGTGGGCTTGGATCTCGGTAACGGGCATGGTGTTATCGAGTACACGGCGCCGTTTGGTCGGCCCATAGCTAGTTGGATAGAGGCGTGGGGGGAGGATGGGAAGGTTAGAATTAACAAAATATATGCGCGGTTGGTTGAACGTTTTGGAGAGGAGCGGGCTAGTCGAATTGCTAAATTCAACCGAAACATACATATTTTTCCAAATCTAGTTGTTAACGACATAATGGCGCTGACCATAAGGACGTTTTTTCCACTAGCTCCTAATCATATGCATGTGAACGCTTGGTCCCTAGCGCCGGTCGGCGAGGATGACGTTGATAGAAAGGAGCGTATGTTTAATTTTCTCGAATTTCTGGGGCCGGGCGGGTTTGCCACGCCTGATGATATCGAGGCTTTAGAAAATTGTCAGTTAGGTTTTAGGAACATGCTGGAAGCTCGGTGGAATGATGTTTCTAGGGGTATGAACAAAGAAGAGCCCGCAACAGACGATGAAGAGCAAATGCGGGGTTATTGGAAAGAGTGGTCTCGACGAGTATTTGATACCTAGCCGTGTGGCATTTCTATGTTTTAGAGATTTGTCATTGAGTATTGAGGATACATTATGAAAAATTATAAGTGCGTTTCCGATATTTCAAAGTCGGATATAGAGGATTTTATCGTTGAGGAGTCTTATTTGATAGATAGCTGGAAATTAGAAGAATGGTATTCGCTATTTTCGACTGGCGGTAGCTATTTAGTCCCGTCGACGGATATTGATTATAATTCTTCTCCAGCGGAAAATTTATTTTATATTGCGGACGATTACTTTCGGTTAGGGGAGAGGGTGAAAAGGCTTTTAAAGCGAAATGCACACTCGGAATTTCCACGATCTAAGGTTTTGCATCAGAATACTAATTTTCGAATTATTTCCTCGGATCTCGACACCTTGTATGCGTCATGCAATTTCCTAATCCACCGAACAAAGATTGATACGGTTAAATGCTTTTATGGAACCGCGTACTATAAATTTAATGTTGATGGTGGCGAAATAAAAATAAAAGAAAAGAGATTGGCCATGGCAACAGAAGGTCTTCGGAAGCAAGGTCGGATTAGTATAATATTATAATAATGGGATGTTTTGATTATGGATGGAGTAGCAGTAGTAACTGGATCTGGTCGTGGCATAGGTTTTGCGCTCGCTAAACGGTTAGCAAAGGATGGTTTCTCACTTTTGATTGCGGACATAGATCGTGATTTGGCATCTGAGGCAAGGGATAAAATTCGGCACGAATTTTCGTCTAAGGTAGAAATATTTGTTGGTGATATTTCGGCGCAAGACTCAAATAAAGAAATGATCGAATATGCCATCGAGAATTTTGGTGGAATTGATGTGCTTGTAAATAACGCAGGTGGCGGTGTAATTTCGCCATTTTTAGAGCACACGCCTGAGTCATTGCATACCACTATATCTAGAAATTTATGGACCACAATTTGGAGTTGCTGGCATGTACTTCCATTTATGGTTGCAAAGAATTATGGGCGTATCGTCAACATCGGCGCTGACTCAGTACGGAATGGATTGTGGAATCATGCGGCATATAACGCTGCGAAAGGAGGCGTGCATGGGCTTACAAGTGGTTTGGCAAGGGAGTTCGCTCAGCAGGGCATTACAGTTAACACCGTTGCGCCCTGCGCTGTGAGTACGCCTCAATTAGCTGAAATAGGGCGGCTAGATAAGGATATGTTAGCTAAATATTTGAGCGTCATTCCGATGGGGCGCGCCGCGGACATGGATGAAGTTGCTTCGGCTGTTAGCTATTTAGCTTCGGAGGAGGCACGCTACATCACTGGTCAAGTGATTAGCGTAAATGGTGGAAGTACGATGTTGTAGAAAATTCTAGAATAGGTGATATGGATGAGTTTGATAGAGCTTTTTGATGTAAGTGAGATTTCCAGTGGTGAGATGCGAAAAGCAGAGTTGCCATGTGGTAAAACAGTTGCGGTTTATAATGTGGATGGAGAGATTTTCGCCACAGCAGATCTGTGCACCCACGAGGATGTGTCGCTGTGTGACGACGGGAGCTTACTCGGTGGTGTGGTCGAGTGCGGGTGGCATTATGGGACGTATGATGTAAAGACTGGTAAGGCCCTTACTTATCCTTGTGAGGTGGATCTTGAAGTGTACCCAGTAAGAATTATCGATCACAGGGTGCTTTTAGAGGTATAATATTAATAAATATTATACCTCGGGGGTTGCTTGTGAGTGCTAAGAAAAGAACGCAGTCTGAGCGGAGTTTAGTGACCAAAGAAAAGATTTTGATGGCGTCGTCGCATTTGATAGCGCTAAATGGTTTTTCTCAATTACGAGTGGCGGATATCGCAGCTGAAGCAGGGATATCGGTAGGGGCAGTTCTACATCACTACAAAACGAAAGATGCCATTTTGCTCGCGACAATTGAATATGCTTTTTCGAATGTTACACACCTATCTTTGAGGCGTGCAATGAAGAATTTTGACGGAAAGGATGTGTGGGCGGAGTTGATTGATGATGCTAAAGAGTTTTTCTTTAGCGACTATTTTTTCATCGCAGTTAATATATTGCTCTCATCCATGACTCCGTCCGCATTGAGGGGTGAGATTGTTGATATCACAAGATCTGCCCGCGTACCAGTTGAGGATGCATGGGCTAAGGCTCTCGTCTCAAAAGGATACTCTGAAAAAAGGTCAGCTGGGCTGGTGGCAATGACGTTTTCAATGATACGGGGCTTTGCTGTCAGGAATTTGTGGGATAACTCGGTAGGTGTGTGGGATGAGCATCTTGCGATGTGGAAGGAGTTGGTTGAGAGCGAAATGAAAAAATAGCAATAGGTATTTGGATTTCGGTAAAGCGGGTGTGGTGATTTTAATTAAACTCTAGTGGGGTAAGATATGTCTGGCGCCTTGGTTAAAGATATAGCGTATGTACGTATTGTTACAAGTAATTTTGTAGAGTCAATTGATTTTGCGGTTAATGTCCTTGGATTAGAGATTTCTTTTAAAGACAAAAACAAAGCGTACCTACGGTCAGATGATAGGTATTGCACAATATGCTATGAATATGGGGTGAACTCAGAACAGGTCGTAGGTTTTGAAATTGATGGGCCGAATGAGTTGCGGGTAGCTACAAATGCCCTGGAGGAGCGTGGGGTTCCACTTCGCTGGGGCACGCGGGAAGAGTGCGCTGAACGTCATGTGGAGGAATTTATCTCTTTCAGTGATCCGTCGGGAAATATGATTGAGATGGTGACTTATCCTGAATATACCGGCCGGAGGCATTATCCTTCTCGAGACGCTGGTATCACGAAATTCAGCCATGTAGGACTTTTTTCGAAAGACCCAAGGTCTGACCAGGATTTTTGGTGCTCTATTTTTAATGGGCGCGTAAGTGACTGGGCGGGACAAATTGCATTGCTTCGATTTAATGAGGTTCATCACACTCTAGCGCTAACGCCGAGAGAGGAGTCGGGGATTCATCATATTAATTTTCAGGTGGAATCTATTGATGATGTTATGCGGTCTTACTATTTCTTGAGGGAGCGTGGGACCAAAATAATATTTGGTCCAGGGAGGCATCCAACGTCAAGTGCTGTTTTTTTATATTTTCAAGGGCCGGACAATCTAGTCTACGAATATTCATGCGGTGTTCGGAGTATTTTGGATGAGGAGGGTCACAGGCCGAGACAGTTTTCGAGAAGTAATTGGGGGGCTTGTCTATGGGGAGCAAGGCCAAACGGGTTTTTGCCGGATGGCTAAAATAATTAAATACTAAAAATAAACTAATAGGTAATTGTATGAAACTATTAAATAAATATTGTTTTTCAGGTGTTTTTGTTGCTTTTTTTAATTTCAATGGAAATGTGTTGGCGGCTGAGCGGTTATATGTTTCGGCTTCATATACTGAAGCTAAGACCTCAGATATCAATATCTTGGAGCTCGAAACGACCCGCACCTACGACCCCGCAGCTAGTCTTCTTTTGGTGAATACAGATCGAAAGTCGTCATCGTATAATGCAGGAATCGGCGATAGTACTGGCTCGTCGATATCTTTCGGCTACGACAATGTTGGAAGTAGCCGAATGGAATTAGAACTTGGGTTTAATGAGTATGAAGTAGAGTCCGTGTCCGGCGGAACCATTCTGTCGGCTGGTGACTCGCTTGAGTCAAAATCATTGGCGTTTAATTACTGGTACGATGTGGGCGAGTTCTTAGGTGTGAATCCGTATGTCGGTTTTGGTTTGGGTGGTGCGGAATATTCAATGGAGGGCGAAAGGTCGTCTAGTTTTGAGATGATGCTTGGTGCGGGCCTGTCATATAAGTTTACGAGAAGGTTGGTAGTAGATTTTTCCGCTCGCTACAAGAAGTCTAGTGAGTACGAATTTGTATTTGAGAGCGATGATGGAACTGTAATTAAAGAGTTAAATTTAGAGCAAGATAAGGTAATGCTTATGCTTGGAATTAGGTATAACTTTTTTTAATAAACAATAAATAAGGGTGTAAGTATGAAGACAGAAGTTGGCAAGTCAGTAATCATTAATGGAATTAAAACTAATTATCATGATGAAGGTGATGGATATCCGTTGATCCTTTTGCATGGATCCGGCCCCGGTGTTACAGCTTGGGCTAATTGGAGGAATAATTTTGATCATTTCGCTTCAAAATACAGAGTCATCGCTCCGGATATGGTTGGGTTTGGATACACCGACGCGCCAGATGGCGTTAATCTTTCACCAGGCTTATGGGTGGACCATGTTGTTGGCTTGCTTGACGAGTTAGGTGTTGATAAGGCGCATGTCATAGGTAACTCATTTGGTGCGGGAATTACGCTTTCGATGTTATTAAGTCATGGCGATCGGTTTGATAAAGTTGTGTTGATGGGGGCGGTTGGTGTTGATTTTGAGATAACTGAAGCGCTGGATGATATTTGGGGCTATAAGCCTTCTTTGGATAATATGCGAAAAGTAGTGTCGTTTCTCAGTTCGGGGAAGTTGAATATTGCAGATGAATTAATTAAGTCTAGATATGAAGCCAGCTTGAGTGAAAGTTCAATGAAATCATATCGAGATAATTTTGGAATCGAAAATAGGCAGAAACTTGTAGATATGTTTGCGTTACCTGATGCGGATATAAAGAGCATTGATCATGAGGTGTTTGTTGTTCACGGGAAAAAAGACCAAGTCATACCGCTTAGTAACTCGATAAAATTGTGCTCCCTTATTAAAAATTCCGACTTATTGGTATGCTCAGACGCTGGGCATTGGGTTCAAATTGAACGGAAAGAAACCTTCAATACATCCGTATCTAATTTTCTCGAGCATGGTTTTTCATAAGGAAATAAAATATGCATTGCAAACTTGGGATTAAGCGTTTGGATAGCATAGCGACGGAGCTCTATGAGTGTTTAAAGTCTGCGACTACAACACCGCCATTGAGTGATGTGTATAAAAATATTGATATCGAAGATGCATATTATATATCCAAGCGAATCCTTGATCTAAGGATCGGAGATGGGGAAACAATAACGGGGAAAAAAATTGGCGTCACTAGTAAGGTTGTACAGGATATGCTGGGTGTACACCAGCCGGATTTTGGATTTCTAACCGATGCAATGTATTGTGAAAATGGCGTATCTATCGAGTTGGAAAAACGCCTTATTCAACCTAAAGCGGAGGCGGAAATAGCTTTTTTTCTTAAGTCTGATCTTGTTGGGCCGGGGGTGACGGAGGCTGATGTGTTAGCTGCAACCGACTATATTATGCCTTGCTTTGAGATCGTGGACTCTAGGATAGATGGCTGGAGAATAAAAATACAGGACACGATTGCGGATAACGCCTCCTGTGGGATTTATATTCTAGGGGATTCCAAGCTGGATCCCCGAGATATCGATTTACCTAATCTTCGGGTGTCGGTTTGGAAAAATGATGAATTCTTAAGCGAAGGTATAGGCAGCGCAGTGCAGGGAAACCCATTAACGGCTGTGGCATGGTTGGCAAACACTCTGGGGGGGTTTGGTATTTCCTTAAACGCCGGTGAAGTCATACTGTCAGGTTCCTTAGTTCCTCTTGAGCCAATCCAAGCCGGTGACAAAATGCGAATGGAGCTGCATGGGGTTGGTCGTGCCGCAGTGCAGTTTGTGTAATTAATTATTCGTAGCAAGCCCAAATTTACTGTGAGAGTTAGCAATAATGGCTGAAAAAATTAAGGCAGCAATTATCGGTCCAGGCAATATCGGTACCGATTTATTGATGAAAGCACTTAGATCCGAATTTATCGAACCGGTCTGGATGGTGGGTGTAGATCCCGACTCGCCTGGTTTGACGCGGGCTGCGGAAATGGGCTTAAAGGTCACCTCAGAAGGCGTTGATGGCATGTTGCCGACGATGCGCGCTGACGGTGTGCAGATATGCTTTGATGCAACCTCAGCCTATGTTCACGCAGAAAACTCTCGCAAGGTAAATGAGCAAGGCGCGCTCATGATCGATTTGACGCCTGCGGCGATTGGTCCGTACTGCGTGCCACCGGTCAATTTGAAGGACGCTCTCGCTGAAGGCTGTATGAATGTAAATATGGTGACCTGCGGTGGCCAGGCGACCATACCCATGGTGGCGGCAGTCTCACGGGTACAGGAAGTGAGCTACGGCGAAATCGTGGCCACTGTGAGCTCTCTCTCCGTTGGGCCGGGTACCCGCAAAAACATTGATGAATTTACACGTACAACCGCCGGCGCAGTTGAGCGAGTTGGTGGCGCGGCAAAGGGCAAGGCGATAATCGTTATTAACCCCGCTGAGCCACCGCTGATGATGCGCGATACGATTCATTGTTTAACCGTCGACACGCCTGATCAAACGGCGATAACAGCTTCTGTCCATGACATGATTGCTGAGGTGCAAAAATACGTGCCCGGCTACCGCCTCAAGAATGGGCCGGTATTTGATGGCAATCGGGTGTCAATTTTTATGGAAGTCGAAGGGCTTGGCGACTTCCTGCCGAAATACGCGGGCAACCTCGATATTATGACCGCAGCGGGCTTACGCACTGCAGAAATGTTTGCCGAAGAAATGTTGGCTGGCCGTTTAACACTAAAGCCAACGGCGGCCTAAGGGGATACGAGAATGGATCTACGCGGTAAAAAAGTTGTGTTACATGATATGTGCTTGCGCGATGGTATGCATGCCAAGCAGCATCAGATATCCCTAGAAGAAATGAAATCCATTGCCAAGGGCTTAGACGAGGCGGGCATGCCGCTGATTGAGGTCACCCACGGTGATGGCCTAGGCGGTTCTTCAGTTAATTATGGCTTCCCGGCCCACAGTGACGAAGAGTACCTTAAGGCGGTTGTGGGTGTTGTCAAAAACGCCAAAATATCAGCTTTGCTATTGCCCGGTATCGGCACGGTCGACCACTTGAAAATGGCTGCAGATTTGGGTGTGACCACCATTCGGGTTGCCACGCATTGCACTGAAGCCGATGTTTCAGAGCAGCATATTGGCATGGCGGCACAGATGGGCTTGGATACCGTCGGCTTCTTAATGATGACCCACATGATTGAGGCCGAGCAGATTGTTGAGCAGGCCAAGCTCATGGAGTCATACGGTGCCAACTGTATTTACTGCACGGATTCTGCTGGGTATTTACTGCCAGACCAGGTTGAAGAGCGAATTGCACTGCTGCGCCGTGAACTTAAACCTGGGACCGAACTGGGCTTCCATGCTCACCACAATCTTAGTCTAGGTGTAATGAATTCGCTGGTTGCTGTGGAGGCTGGTGCGAATCGTATCGACGGTTCTGTTGCGGGTCTGGGTGCCGGTGCCGGTAATACCCCACTCGAAGTTTTAGTGGCGGTAATGGAGCGTATGGGTGTCGATCACGGTATTGACCTGTATAAAATTATGGACGTTGCTGAAGACCTTGTTACCCCGATCATGGATAGCCCAATCAGAATCGACCGCGATTCCCTAACCTTGGGCTACGCTGGGGTGTACTCGTCGTTCTTGCTATTCGCTAAGCGCGCAGCAGAAAAATACGGTTTATCGTCGCGGGACATTCTGGTGGAGCTCGGTCGCCGCCGCACTGTGGGCGGCCAAGAAGACATGATTGAAGATCTCGCTCTAGATATGGCTGCAATAAAATAATAAGTTCATTTAAATAATAAACAATTCGAGGTAAATCGTATGAGCTCAAACTATACAAGAAATCATCTTTACATCGGTGGTGAATGGATACTTCCGAGCACAGATAATAAAATAGAAATTATCTGTGCATCGACTGAGGAACGATTGGGCTTTGTACCTGAGGCTGGGAAACTGGACATAGATAAAGCCGTAGATGCGGCGAGATCTGCGCTTAATTCAGCTGAGTGGCGAGATTTAAGTGTTCAAGAGCGGTCAGCACTGCTTGTAGAATTCTCTAATTGTATTGCAAAGCGGGGAGCTGATATAGCAAATGCTGTGTCTCTGCAAAATGGTATGCCTGTTAATCTAAGTTCAAGTTTTGAAGCAGGCTTTCCGGTCGGGTTGTTGCAGTATTATGCAGCGAAGATTGCTGAGGAGTCAGAGCCAGACATTCGGATGTCGAATTTCGGCAAAGAGTCGCGCGTTGAAAAAATTCCGGTCGGTGTTGTTGCGGCCATTGTGCCTTGGAATTTTCCAGTGACATTGGCGATGAGTAAAATCGCTCCCGCTCTAGCCGCGGGGTGTACATTAGTTGTTAAGCCTTCTCCAGGGACTGTCCTTGATAGTTACTTACTGGCAGAAGCAGCCGAAGAGGCCGGTATTCCTAAAGGTGTAATAAACTGGGTTCCTGCAGATAGAGAGGTCGCATCTTATCTTGTAAATCATCCGGGAGTTAATAAGGTCGCCTTCACTGGTTCGACTGAGGTAGGTAGGAAAGTCGCGGCGGACTGCGGGCGGTTGCTTCGACCTGTGTCCCTGGAACTTGGAGGTAAATCCGCGGCTATTCTACTCGACGATGTTGACCTGGATAAATATTTAGAATCAATGTCAGCCGTTTCGTTATTAAACAATGGCCAAACCTGCTTCAGTTGTACTCGAATATTAATTCCAAAGCCCGTTTACGAGAAAAGTGTTCGGACAATAGCCGAATATATGAAAACATTAAAAGTTGGTGACCCATTAAACGAAGCCACAATGATAGGGCCATTAGCGTCGGCTGAACATCGGAATCGTGTAGAAAAATATATTGAGATCGGGAAAACCGAGGGAAAGGTGGTGGTCGGCGGAGAAAGACCCAAAAACCATAAGCGCGGATGGTACGTAGAACCGACTCTATTTTCTGAAGTCAATTCGAAAAGTAATATTTGCCAGGAAGAAATATTTGGACCAGTACTTGTAGCGATCCCGTATTCGGGTGACGACGAAGCAGTTCAAATAGCTAATGATTCGAAATATGGTCTTGGGGGCAGTGTTTGGAGTTCCAGTACTTCCCGCGCAGAGAGTGTCGCAAGCCGTATCGAGACAGGTACAATTGGTATTAACGGTTATGTTCCGGCAATAGGATCTCCATTTGGGGGTGTGAAAAATAGCGGTATAGGAACAGAATTAGGTCCCGAAGCCTTAGCAGCATATCAGCGATATAAAACGACTTATTATATTGGATAAATTGTTTATAGAGATATTTTAAACTGATAGTTCGGGAGCATGGGACGCGTAGAAACGTAATCGTGTTATCAATGGGAGTATTTTAATCATAGTGTCATAGGGTTTTCAGCATCTTGTTCGAGGTAAAAATATCACCTAGAACAAGATTCCGTAGATCAACCCTGACGGATCATATTTTGAAAGTTTTTTATTGTTTGCAGTCATTGGGGTTTTCTATGAGAGGTCAGCATGTGGCGATCTTGATTAATTTAAATCCAATTAGTCCGGTATTTGGGCGGTGATTTATAGCGAAATTTGCGCGCTTACCGGCTAGATTAAAATTTGGCTTTTTGGTGTTGGGCTATCGAATTCTACCGATGCTCTGCAATCCATTATGGAATAGTTTGTTGGTTATTACAGCCAACAAGGCCAAATCAACATAACCGTAGTTTAAACTAAAATGCAGTCGAGGGGCAGTACTGGGTTAGCCACTGAACCGTGACCAGTTTTTCTTGACCACTACAGACAAAGGTTACACCCATATAAGTAATGACGTGACAGTAATGGTGAAAAAGTTAATAAGTTTACGAGGTCTCGGCATGACTTTCAGCGAAGCTGGCGCAATGGATTTGAGTTATACCAAGGAGATTTCCGAGGGTAATGTGGTCGAAATCATGGAGAGTGCTAGCGTTAGCAAATTTCTGCCAGTTGCTAAATAGCTAGGTGTCTCATGAATCGTGGAGAAAGGTCAGCGCTAGTCACGCAGGTTTCTTCAAAACTTAAATAGGATGATCAATGAGAATAAGCAGATCCTTTTCTGCGACACATTTGATCCTGCATCATAACCCTGGCCATTTTGGGAATACGTCAAAGTCTGAGAAATATTTTAAAGTTTACAAATAAATCTAATAAATCTATAGGAATATACAATAATGAATGCTTATAGCGAGTTAGAAGCACTAAACACGCTGAACGATGAACCTATGAATAAATTGCAATGGTATATCGTTGCTATTTGTATAGGGATATTGGCGTTAGACGGGTATGACGTACTATCTATCGCCTTTGCTGCACCAGGTTTGGCTGCAGAGTGGGGCTTGTCCAAGGATGTTTTGGGTATTGTCCTTTCCCTTGAACTATTGGGTATGGCCGTGGGTGCAATCATAATGGGCTCGCTGACCGATTCGCATGGGCGCAGGCCAATCATGCTTTCGGGGCTGGTTATTTTGACGGTGGGGATGCTTATTGCGGGAATAGCACCGAATATTTATGTACTAGGTGCGGCACGGGTATTTACAGGTATCGGTATCGGCGGATTAATGGCAACGGCAACGGCAACTTCGTCCGATTTTTGTAACGCTAGGAATCGTGCTCTAGCCGTAACTTTAGTGGCCGGTGGGTTTGCATTCGGTGTCTATTTAGGCGCTAGTTTCCTCGCGCCGCTATTAAAGCACTACAGTTGGCGAGTGACATTTTACTTGGGTGCCTCCGTTAGTTTTATCTTTATTCCTTTGGTGTATTTTCTAGTGCCGGAATCTATCAGCTACTTAGAACGAAAGCGACCAGAAGGGGCGCTAAAGCGTATCCAAAAAACAATGATTCGTTTAGGGCACACGCCTCCGAAATTATTGGTGATGCAATCGACGAGTAACGTTGAGCCAATGGGTGTAAAAAACCTATTTAAAGATGGTTTGTTACTTCCTACGAGCATTTTACTGTTTGGCTATCTCGGTAATATTGGGACTTACTACTATTTCGTAAAATGGACGCCAACTATCGTGGCGGACCTTGGTTATTCAGCGTCAGAGGCCATTGCTGTTTTAGGGGTTGTTAGTTTAGGTGGCGTCCTTGGCTCGATAGGGATAAGCATCTTGTCACGCTATTTTTCCATTCGGAAGTTAATGGCTTTTAGTTTGATTAGCGCTGCATTGGGCGTTGCACTTTTCCCCCATTTTAATGATTCACTTGCGAGCATGAAGCAAATAGGCTTTTTTGCTGGCGTATTCATACTGGCAGCAATTTCAGGTTTTTTTGGGCTTTTCGCAGCGACTTATCCTTCATCGTTATTGGGTTCGGGTTCGGGGCTAGTCCTTGGTATTGGCCGCGGTGGGGCAGTTCTTGGGCCTATGATCCCCGGGTTTTTATTTGTGGCGGGTTTTCCACTGGCGACAATTTCGCTAACGATGGCGGCCGGCTCATTCTTTGCGGGTTTAGCCGTACTTTTTCTTTCTACGAAATAGTGCTATTCCTTGGGGAGCCTTCGGGCTCCTCTTTTTTATAACAGTATTATTAATGGAGCGGGCTCATGGTTCATAAATGCAAAGCATTTAATAATGCCTGAGAATTACGATATCGTAAGCTGAAATCCCAATAGCAGTGTTTTGTTACAATAACGGCGTGTATTTCGAATTTATACTTCGCGGGAGGTATGTGGAGTATGCGCCCGTGGAGGATAAATTCGCCTGCTTCATTTGACGGCTAGGTTCACGGTCTCGCCGCGGTCAATTGTTGCTAATTTATGATGTCAAATACCAAAATAATTAATTAGAGGTTTAGTCGATGTCCCCGTTAATTGATGTACATTGCCATGTTACGCCGAAATCATTTCCCGCCTGTCCAGATATTTCTGTGTCTAATCGGTGGCCGTGTATGCAGTGCTTCGATAAAGATAAAGCTAAAATATTTATGGGCGATAGTCATTTTCGAGACTTAGATGATAGGTCGTGGAACGCGGCTCGCCGTGTTGAGGATATGGGAAGGGATGGGGTTTCGCTCCAGGTTCTCTCCGCAATGCCTGAATTACTTTCCTATTGGATGCCTTCTAATAAAGGGCAGATCATTTGTGATCACAGTAACGCCTTCCTGGCTGATATGGTGGCCCGTGATCGGAAGCATTTCCGAGGTTTTGGCTTGGTGCCTCTTCAAGATCCTGAATCTGCTGCAAAAGGTCTTTCAGATATAATAAATAAATTTGGTTTGTCTGGCGTTGAAGTGGGCAGTAACGTAAATGGACGAATGCTTGGCGATTCATTTTTTAATCCGTTCTGGGAGGCTGCGGAGGATCTCGAATTGGCGGTTTTCGTTCATGCTTTACATCCAGTGGCAGTTAAATCTATAAACGCTACACCTATATTTACGAATATGGTTGGATTTCCGGTTGATGTTGCTATGGCAGTTTCTTCATTAATTATTAGCGGGACTCTCGAACGCTATCCCCGTCTAAAAATAGGCTTTAGTCACGGCGGGGGCGGATTGGGGTCGATGTTGGGTCGCCTCGATAAATGGTGGGAGATTAGCGATGGATACGGCGGATCTTGCTTTAAAAAGCCAAGTGAGCAAGCTAAAGGACTTTTTTTAGACAGCAATGTTTATGACCCGATTTATTTGGGCCATCTTGAAAATATTGTTTCGCCGGGCCATATTTTTGCCGGTTCAGATTACCCCTATTCACTTATGCAGGAATCGCTTTCTGATTATATCGGGTCCGCAAAATTTAATGCATCCAGTTTGATGGATGTAAGATATAAGGCTGCGGAGGCGTTTCTCGGTGAAATAATATATTCTTAAGTGCCGTTGGTGAAGAGATCAAGGTATACCCTGTATTGGAATTATTTGCTTTGGCCTCGTGAGGGTTCTGCAGCCTCTGAATAATCTGTGTTGTTTATATTAAATCTAGATATAAAATATTTTGGTATCGCTGATCTTGCATAAAACATTTTTATTTATGATAGATCTTATATCTCTGCAGTTTTAAACATTACTTGCTTAGTGAGGTTACGTTGGATTATTTTTTGGTATACATGGGAATCGGAGTGTTTACTGGTTTAATGGCAGGGCTTCTAGGGGTAGGCGGGGGAGCAATCGCCGTACCCTTACTACTTTGGGTTTTTGACCTACAAGAAATAAATTCTGAAATTGCGACACATATGGCTCTTGCGACAGCACTGGCGGCCATGGTGCTAACCTCAATTAGCTCTACCTATGCTCACGCTAGTAAAAAAGCAGTTTTATGGCCAGTATTCTTTAAATTAAATGTTGGGGTGATCTTTGGCTCAATTATTGGGGTGGTCACAGTTGTGGAAATATCGGGGTCAGCTTTGCAGATTGCTTTTGGGATTTTCCTAGCTTGTCTTGCTATACAAATGGCTTTCGGCTTGTCTCCTGCGCCGTCGGCGAAGTTGCCATCTGGACCTGGGCTCCTAGGTGCAGGAGGGGTGATAGGTTGCGTTTCAATGTTTTTCGGTATTGGAGGAGGCTCCCTGACAGTTCCATTCCTCATTTACTCCGGTGTTACTCCAGTCAAAGCCATTGGCACCTCTGCCGCACTGGGGCTGCCTATCGCAGTTTGGGGCACTGTTCTTTATGCCGCTAACGGTTGGAATCATACGCTGATGCCGGAGTATTCCTTTGGGTTCGTGTATGGGCCTGCAGTTACGGGAATTATTATCATAAGCCCCATTTTTGCAAGGCTGGGGGCAAAGATAGCTCATCGGATGAATTCTGATCAATTGAGACAGGCTTTTGGAGTGACCCTGGCTATTGTCGCGGGGATGATTGTTTTGCAAAACCTGAGTCGTTACCTGTAGATTGCGAGCCAGCTGATTTTAGTATGAAATATATTGTCGAGAAAAAAGAATGCCTCTGTATAAACTACGTTAAATATTGAACGTTTTTAGGAAAAATTTCGCAAAATAAAATATATGTAAGCATTTAATTAAGTGACGAAAGTATTGATTTCGATTGAATTTTTTAATTTAACGTTGGCATTAATACGACTTCTAATTAAAATCACCGATTTTTAGTTCAGGGTTTTCTCGAAAATTCACAGACTTTTATGAGTGGTTCTGAAGGAGCGTAGCCGGGACGTGATTCATAACGCACGGCGCCATATACGATATAAAATTAGTTTTAGAAGGTTTTTCTTGGCCCGCGGCGAAGGTTGTCGGAGACATTATTAAATTTATTTCTTATAGCTCGAGGCTAATTAGTTGGAGAGTTATTTTTTTGGTGAAATAATTGTTATTTATATGTCGATATAAGACTACTTGATACGCTTAACCTGTGCTTTTGTGCCATATAATTCTTAATATTTATAGTCCCAGGAACTACCGTTTATGTCATTAAATGTATATTATTTAGCATGGTCACGCGGGCTAGTGCCAGCGATAATGGGGGAAGTGAGTGACGTTTAATTTATTACTTATCCATTGCGCGGATTATATTAATTGCGTTGCGTGCAATGGAATTTAGTCCGTATCCCCCTGCATTAAAATGTATTTTGATTTCGGATTTCATCATTCTCGGCCAGAAGCAATTAATGTGGTTTGCGACTTTCTCCGCGGCAATCGTATCATCACTGGCGCCATGTCTTAGATTTTCGGAAATGTCATTTATCATACGAACTAAATTGTGAACACTCTTGCTGTGCGCGTTGCTCATCGCCCAGTTACTCCCAAGGATTATTATAAATAACGTGACGCCCTTCGCGGGCGAAGCCAATAAGCAATTGGCCAGCTGCAGCAGCTTGCTCTATCGCCAATGAAGTGGGGGCTGACACCGCAACCAAGGCGCCAATATCTACCGCGCAACTCTTATGCACCATTTCATAACTTGCGCGGCTCGACACCAACACAAAGCCTTGGCTCAAATCCGTATGCGCTTGCAGCAACGCACCGATTAATTTATCCAGCGCATTATGGCGGCCAACATCTTCGCGCACTTTTATGATACTACCCGTCAAGTCACACCAGGCGACGCCATGACTGGCGCCGGTTTGCGCCTGTAATGCTTGGTGCTGCGGAAACATTTTAAGTGCGCGTTGTACGGCGTCATCAGACACGATTGGCGCCGTGACATTGCGTACGGGGCGAATCGCGCTCTCTAGGGATTCTGTACCGCATAAACCACAACCAGTACGGCCCGTTAAATTACGCCGCCGCTGCTTGAGGGCTGCCAAACGGGAATTGGCAATGCGCATTTCAATCGACAGGCCGTGCTCAACGTTTTTAACGTCGCAATTAAATAACTGGGCTGTATCTGTGAGTATGCCTTCACTAAGGCTAAAGCCCAGGGCAAAGTCTTTTAGGTCAGCGGGTGTCGCCATCATCACTGCGTGAGAGATGCCGTTATAGACCATCGCCACCGGCACTTCCATAGCAATATGATCATCCAGCGGCGCAGTCTTACACTGGTTGGCGCGGCGCACATCGACTGCTGCCCGCGCACTGCCTACTGGCTTGCTGCTTTCGTCCACGAGCTTAACGGCCAACATGTTCTGACGCTCCCTCGGGCTTGCTATACAGTTTGCGCTGACGCTCGTCAAAGTCTTTGAACTGCCGCTGCCATTCCGAGGGCTGACTTACCTTCTCTACCTGCACCGCCGTGACTTTGTATTCTGGGCAATTGGTTGCCCAGTCGGAATTGTCGGTGGTGATAACATTGGCGCCACTGCCAGGATGGTGGAAGGTGGTGTACACCACCCCCGGCAACATGCGCTCGCTTACCCTTGCCCTCAGTACAGTTTGACCAGCGCGACTGGAAATTCCCAGCCAATCGTTATCGTGAATTCCCCGCAGCTCAGCGTCGTGGGGATGAACCTCAAGCACGTCCTCGTCATGCCATTGCTGATTGGCGGTGCGCCGGGTTTGCGCGCCCACATTGTACTGGGACAAAATTCGACCAGTCGTTAACAATAGCGGGAAGCGGCGGTTGGTTTTTTCCGAGGTCGCCACGTATTCGGTAATCGCAAACTGGCCTTTGCCAATCGGAAAATCTACCTCGTGCATGGTTGGCGTGCCGTTAGGATGCTCTGCATTGCAAGGCCATTGAATACTGCCCTGCTCTTCTAACTTGGCGTAGCTCACGCCATTAAAACTCGGCGTTAGCTGGGCAATCTCATCCATGATTTCGCTGGGGTGTTGGTAGTTCATGGGGTAGCCCAGCGCGTTCGCCAAATCCACGGTCACCTCCCAATCTTCTTTGCCAGCAATGGCGGGCATGACTTTGCGCACGCGATTGATACGGCGCTCGGCATTGGTGAAGGTGCCGTTTTTTTCTAAGAAGGTAGAACCCGGTAAAAGTACGTGGGCAAATTTTGCGGTTTCATTGAGGAAGATATCTTGAACGATTAAGCAGTCCAAAGCCCGCAGTGCCGACTCGACGTGTTGAGTATTAGGATCAGATTGCGCGATATCCTCACCCTGAACGTAAAGCGCTTTAAAACTGCCGGCAATGGCAGCGTCAAACATATTGGGAATGCGAAAACCTGGCTCGTCGTCGAGCACCACGCCCCACGCCGATTCAAAACGCGAGCGCGCTACTACGTCGGAGACATGCTGATAGCCCGGCAATTCGTGGGGGAATGAACCCATATCGCAGGAGCCTTGCACATTATTCTGGCCCCGCAGCGGGTTTACGCCCACACCTTCGCGGCCGATGTTACCCGTGGCCATCGCCAAGTTAGCAATACCCATCACCATGGTCGATCCTTGGCTATGTTCGGTAACACCGAGGCCGTAATAAATCGCGCCATTGCCTGCATTAGCATAGGCCCGGGCGGCGTTGCGCACATCCGCTGCGGCAACGCCGGTGATCTCTTCTAGCGCTTCGGGGGAATGACGTGACTCGCTAATAAATTTACGCCAGCCTTGATAGGCCTTTTCGTCACAGCGGGTCGACACGAAGCTTTTATCTTCTAAGCCTTCCGTCACAACCACATGGGCTAAGGCATTTATGATGGTGACATTGGTGCCGGGCCGCAGCGGCAAATGCATGCCCTTGCCCATATGTGGTGTTTTTAGCAGATCAATTTTACGCGGATCAATCACGATCAGCTCGGCACCTTGACGCAAGCGCCGCCGCAATTGCGAGGCAAACACCGGATGCGCATCGGTTGGGTTGGCGCCAATCACCACTATGCAATCGGCCTTCATTACCGAGTCAAAAGTCTGGGTGCCAGCGGATTCGCCAAGGGTGGTTTTAAGACCGTAGCCAGTGGGCGAATGGCAGACCCGCGCACAGGTATCGGTATTATTATTGCCAAAGGCGGCGCGCACTAATTTTTGAACGAGGTAGGTTTCTTCGTTGGTACAACGCGAGGAGGTAATACCGCCAATACTTTCGCGGCCGTATTTGGCCTGCACGTCTTTAAGGCGCTTCGCCGCAAAACTAATCGCCTGCTCCCAGCTTACTTCCTGCCATGGCTGATCAATGCTGTCGCGAATCATTGGCGCGCGCACCCGATCTTTATGGGTGGCATAGCCAAAGGCAAAGCGGCCTTTTACACAGGAGTGACCGTGATTTGCATCGCCGCCTTTGTACGGCACCATGCGTATTACTTCATTACCTTTCATTTCAGCTTTAAAGGAACAGCCTACGCCGCAATAGGCGCAGGTGGTCACAACACTGTGTTCCGGCTGGCCTTGCTCAATAACGCTTATTTCCATCAAGGTTGAGGTCGGGCAAGCCTGCACACAAGCGCCGCAGGAAACACAGTCGGAGTCCATAAATGAGTCATTCGCCCCAGCGGACACCTTGGAATCGAAACCGCGACCATCAATCGTTAAGGCAAAAGTGCCCTGCACTTCTTCACAGGCGCGCACACAGCGCGAACACACTATGCACTTGCTGGGATCAAAACTGAAATAGGGATTCGATTCGTCTTTCTCGGCCTGCAGATGATTCTCGCCGTCGAAACCATAGCGCACTTCGCGCAGACCAACGGCGCTCGCCATATCTTGTAACTCACAGTCACCGTTAGCGGGACACGTCAAACAGTCCAGCGGGTGGTCGGAGATATACAACTCCATAATATTGCGGCGCAGCTTGGCCACTGGCTCGGTCTGGGTACTGACCTGCATACCCTCGGCAACGGGTGTGGTACACGAGGCAGGAAAGCCCTTACGGCCTTCGATTTGTACCGCACACAGACGGCAGGAGCCAAAGGCCTCTAAATTATCTGAGGCGCATAATTTGGGAATATTAATACCGGCGAGTGCCGCAGCCCTCAGTACCGAGGTGCCTTCCGGCACCACGATCTCACGGCCATCTATGGCAAGACTCACTAGCTCGGTCGATAAGCTGGGCGGGGTTCCAAGGTCTTTATTAGGATCAAGCTTTTTTGGGTCAAAGTACTGGATCATCTTAGCGCTCCCTGTCGGCTAGTGGCCGCAGATCGTCGGCAAAATATTTCATGACGCTTTGCACCGGAAAAGGCGTCATGCCGCCCATGGCGCAGAGCGAGCCATCTATCATTGTGGTACATAATTCGTCGAGTAGCGCGAGATTCGCCTCTGGCGACTGGCCGCTGCGAATTTTGTCGATGACCTCAACACCACGGCTTGAGCCAATACGGCATGGCGTGCATTTTCCGCAAGACTCCACCGCGCAAAACTCCATAGAAAAGCGCGCCTGCTCGCCCATATCGACCGTGTCGTCGAACATCACCACGCCGCCGTGACCAAGCACCGCGCCGATTGCAGCGAAGGCTTCGTAATCCAGCGGCGTATCCCATTGGGACTCAGGTAAATAAGCCCCCAGCGGGCCGCCGACCTGCACGGCTTTAAGCGGTCGCCCGGTGAACGTGCCACCGCCAAAATCGTCCATTAATTTCCGCAACGTGACGCCAAAGGCCAGTTCGACCAAACCGCCCTGCCGCACATTACCCGCTAATTGAAATGGCAAGGTTCCCCGCGAGCGACCCATGCCAACATCGGCGTAGGCCTGCGCGCCTTTATCAAAAATATAGGGTAGCGCCGCCAGCGATAGTACGTTGTTGACCACCGTCGGCTTGGCAAACAAACCTTTTAGCGCGGGGAGCGGCGGCTTAGCGCGCACCATGCCACGTTTGCCTTCAAGGCTTTCTAATAATGCGGTTTCTTCGCCGCAAATATAGGCACCCGCACCGAGGCGAACTTCCAGTGCAAACAGTCGGCCACTGCCGCAAATATTCGCGCCCAAATAAGCCGCCGCCGTGGCCCGCGCTATGGCCTCATTCATAATGCGCTGGGCCAGCGGATACTCCGAGCGCAGGTAGATATAACCCTGATTTGCACCCACCGCCAAACCGGCAATGACCATGCCTTCGATCAGCATATATGGGTCGCATTCCATCACTAGGCGATCTGCAAAGGTGCCCGAGTCGCCTTCGTCGGCATTGCAAACAATGTATTTTTGATCGGCCTCAGCATCCAGCACCGTCTTCCATTTAATGCCAGTGGGAAACGCCGCGCCGCCGCGCCCCCGCAAGCCGGAATCCGCAACCTGCTGCACGATATCTAGAGGGCTTAACCTCAGCGCGTGCTGCAAGCCGCGAAAGCCGTCATTAGCAAGGTAATGCTCAAGAGAAAGTGGGTCACCTAAACCCAGCCGTGCAAAGGTCAGGCGCTGCTGGTTTTTCAAGAAGGGGATTTCTTCTGTCGGGCCTTGGCATAAGGGGTGCTCTAAATCGCCATCGAGCAAGCCGCTCTTAAGCAAGCCATCGACATCACTAATGTCTACCGGTCCGTAGGCGACTCGACCCACTGGGGTTTCTAACTCAACCATTGGCTCTAACCAGAACAGGCCACGACTGCCGTTGCGGATCAGTTCGACATCCACACTATTCTGCACAGCAGCGAGTTCAATCGCTGCGGCGATGGCATCGGCGCCAAGTGAGCAAGCGGTGGTGTCGCTGGGTACAAAAATTCGTAATGTCATTACACCAGCTCCACAACTTGGGTCGTCATATCATCGAACAGCTGCTCAAAGCGCGCTGGCGAAACACGGCCATAAATTGAATCACCGATCCGTAAAGACGGCCCACAGCTGCAATTACCCAAGCAGTACACCGGTTCTAAACTCACGCGACCATCGGCTGAGGTTTGGTGGTAGTCAATATTCAAGCGCTGCTTAATATGCGCCTCCAACTGTTTTGCCCCCCGCGCCTGACAGGCCTCGGCGCGACAAATTTGCAGCACATGATCACCCGGCGGAGTGCGCCGAAAATGATGATAAAAACTGATCACCCCAGAGATTTCTGCGCGGGTCTGGTTTAGCCCATCTGCGATGATGGCGATCGCCTCGTCCGGCACATAAGCGAGCTCATCTTGCACCGCATGCAGAATAGGCAGCAAGGCACCGGGCTGATGCTTTAGGGATGCAACAACAGCCGCGACACTGGGGGAGGCAGGCTTCATAAATAGTCTCTCGATTTACTATATATATGATTCTAAATATGTAATTATTTGCATATTATTCGCACTTATAGCGCTATTATTGGCGCTTAGCTTAGCAGCTCGCCCACACTTACTAAATATGCACAACTTTGCCTATGAAACATTTGCAAATCTCCCCTGCGTGGTTTTTTACTGACGGCCAAGGCGAACAACTGGACCCTCGCCTCTTTGCCTTACTACGCGCTGTTCACAAGCAGAATAAATTAACCCAAGCCGCTGAAGCCTGTGGCTTTTCCTATCGTCATGCGTGGAATATGTTGCAACACTGGGAAGAGTTCTTTGGCACCCCGCTGATTGAGAAGCAACGGGGGCGCGGCTCACGCCTGTCGCCCTTAGGTGAGAAACTACTCTGGGCTGAGCAACGGGTTGCGGCGCGCTTGGAGCCGCAATTAGAAAGCCTTAGCTCAGAAATAAATTTGGAGATTGCCCATTTACTGGAGGGCAACAAACCGGTGCTTCGCCTGCATGCCAGCCACGGCTACGCCGTCGCGCTGCTGCCAAAGCACATGGGCGAGCTGCCATTGGATTTGCAATATTGCAGTCCCGCCGACGCGCTCTCGGCACTGGCCCGCAACGCCTGCGATATCGCTGGTTTTCATCTGCCTATTGGCACTGCCCAAGCGCTTAACCGTGAATACCGAAAACGTCTTAAGCCCCGCAACCACCAAATAATTCAGTTTATTACTCGGCGCCAGGGCCTAATGGTGCAAGCAGGCAACCCTCTGGGAGTGAAGGGACTCGCTGATTTAGCCGAGATTGACCTGCGCTTTATCAACCGCCAAACCAACTCGGGTACACGCTCACTGCTGGACGCACTATTGAAAGAAGCGGATGTTTCCAGTGTAAAAATAAAGGGGTTCGAGCAGGTAGAGTTTACGCACTCCGCCGTAGCGGCTTATATCGCTGCGAATATGGCCGACGTCGGCTTTGGGGTAGAGGCCGCCGCCAGACAATTCGGCCTCGACTTTATCCCACTCGCACGGGAGCGCTATGTGATGGCCTGCCACAAACAATTACTGAACGATCCGAAGTTTCAAGTATTTCTAAACATCATCCGCGGCGAGGAGTTTCGCAAGGCCGTAAGGCTGTTGCCGGGATACAGCGGTGACGACTGCGGACTTGTTTCTACCGTGGATGAGACATTTAAAGCCAGAGAAATTTCTATATACGAGGCTTAATAGGAGTGTGTGTTTGGCAGAAAGATAGGGGGCAATGTTAGATTTGATGACAGTGCTGGATGGGAGTGCGACAAGAGAGTCATTTAATGAACACTTAAACCCGCTCCGGAGATCAGGTATTTAGCACATTTTCTGGCGTTAGTTGTATTTTACATCACTTTGCAATAGGGCTAAATCCTAGCCGCCGAAAGGCATGTTATTCTGATCTAAACTTGACAACACAGGTGTTGATTGGCACTTAATACTGATCCAGGATTTTTACTTTTAAATGATCAGCTATGAATAACACTTTTACTTTTTAATTAAATGCTTGCAGGTACCTAAGGTTTAATAGGGGCGCCCGTTGCATTGCTTGGTGTTGTTAGTTAGTGCCTGTAGATTGAACTGCCAGCTTTGTCATAAGCCTGCTGCACGCTTTGGCAATGTTTTTATATCTAAAAACATGCACACAATAGTAGAGTCGTGCGTGTCGTATTTATTATTGATTCGCCGGTAGACTTTAATTGAGCTCTGGGTCGCTGAAATAATTTTATGTCACTCGCTCTGGATTATAATTAGTTTATGAAAAGGGATGCTGTTGAAAATCACGAAATATATGCAGCCAACGAGATTCAATGTATGAGGGTTTGCAGTGATGGGGTTATGCAAGAAAACTTTTCCTAAATTTGGAATTGCTTTCTTGGTTTGTTTTTTTGATTTAGCGGAATTTTTACTGGCAGCTCGATCAAACGCCATTTTTGAGCCATGCCATGCTGCAGCTCTCGGACTTTAACGAGCTGCTTTGCCAGCCAGATAGCGCCTTCCCCTGTGACCGCCAAATACTAATGCGCTGTTTGCTTCGGTTTTCGGGCTGTGAAATGGGCATTAATTCCGTTGCCTTCATAAAAACCCAGGAGCCAATCTGCGCAGTGCCTAGCTGCTGTGATCATGTGGGTCAGGTGACCGTTATTTCCTGAGCGGATGTGACCATCGCCGGCGAATAGACCGGCGGAAAAAGCCATAGCATGACTTGATTTTACGAACTTGGAAGGTGTGGATCTGAGTGTTTTCGAGCTAGTTACGCCAAAATTCTTTTCTAGAGCTTTAATGTGATTATCATTTTTCCAGCCGGTCGAGGAGTACACTGCACGGCTTCCGGTAATGGCGTTAACGGTCCGGTACTTGAGCGTATTCTCCAGCCCGATAAATCGTATCAGAGCGACCAGTATTAATTTGTCAATCGCTTTTAGCTCAATTGATACGCGTCCTTTCGCAGAAATACTCCCGTCCTCCCCGATTAGACCGGCAAAAAACAGTTCTTCGGTTTGATGCAGTCAAAAAATCTCGTCGTATACTCGATTTGGTAGTAGCATTTTTGGGGGTACGCCTGAGGTCTCGGGCGTTACGATGCGATATAGTCTCGCTGTTGAGTTTTCCGTATGCAGGCGTTAAGCGGTTTAACGCTCTGCTCTGTTTATTATTGGTCCAAGTTGGTCGGTGATTTTTTGTAGTGCTTCTCTGCGCTCCTCTAGATAGTCGTGCCGGTCGTAAATTCCCTCGACTCCTCTTAGTTTGTGATTAAGGCAGCGTTCCGCTATGTGGGGCGAGACTCCTGCTGAAGCGAGGAGGCTGCGGCAGGTTCGCCGCAAATCATGTACGGTGAAGTGCTCGATACCTGCATCGCCAAGTTTGTTGGCTGGATGATCTCCCGGCTTGGTTTTCTTGCCGAACATTTTGGCTAGCGCATGATTAAGCGTATCGTCGCTGATGTACGCACGACGTTGACTAGTTCGACGAGCTGGGAAGAGATGCTCTGAGTTGTATCCGCGTACCTTTAGCTCTTCTAACCATTCGATGGCTGCGTTTGGTAGGGGGATGGTGATAGGTGCTCCGGTTTTGCTGCGTGCTTCTGGCAGTTTCCAAATGGCATTGTCTAGATCGAACTCTGTCCAGCGCGCGGCGATCAATTCCCCCTTTCGAACACCTAGTATGAGTAGCAGTGCGACGGCTAAGTAGTTGTCTCGGGTGAAGCTTACAGGGTTGTCGTGGAGTATCTGAAATACGGTGTTCAAGTCAGAAATAGATAGTGCTCGGTTGCGGCTTTTTTCAATTCCGCCTGCGTGGTGGATTGTGAATGCCTCGGCAGGGTTCGACTTCATAAGGTCGAGCCGAATGCCGTGCCGGAATAATTGCTTGCTGTAGCCCAGTGCATCGTTTGCTACTGTGGGGCGCCCGCTGGTGGTAATCGCCTGAATAGCATGTCGCACGTCTAGTGGAGTAACACGTTTTAGGGCTAGCTCACCGAAGTGTGGTGACAGGAGCTGCTTGTAGATCCGACGAGGTATCTGGGGGTGTTTGAGGCGTTTTTCGATGTCATTGTGTAGCCAGTCTTCGGCGAGGTCGTTTACGGTTCTTATTTTTACCATGTCGGGCCGTTTTTTCTCAGCCAGTGGGTCAATGCCTTTCCGTACGTCCTCTTTCAGCTGGAAAGCTTCGGCGTAGGCCGTAGCTAGTGACTTGTCTGGGTAGCGTCCGAGCGTGATTTCGCGCCTTTTGTTATTTGCGGTGTAGCGGGCGACCCAAAAACCGCTACCCTCGCGGCTAACCCGAAAGTAGAGCCCGCCTCCCACCGCATGTCGTCCCGCCTCGCCTTTGCGTAGCAGGGATTTAATTTGTTTGTCGTTAAGTCTGGTGGCCATAGTATCTCTGACGAAATTGGTGGCAGATTCGAGTGGCCGGTTACTTGTGGAGTAAAGTTGTAATTTCTGTCACCGCCCATGTCACCATTATCCTGCAACTTAATGCAATAAAAGTAAAATATGTGAACAGATAAATTTTTGTTGTATTTGTTAAGCTGTTGTTTATTAATGATCATTGTAACAACTAGCAACAGCTTAAAACGGTCTTAAAAAATTATTCAATATTCTGGATCTGCTCCCGCATTTGTTCAATCAACACCTTTAACTCTACTGCCGCCTGAGTGCTTTCCGAAACCACTGCTTTAGATGACAGAGTATTGGCTTCGCGGTTGAGTTCCTGCATAAAAAAGTCGAGTCGACGGCCGCTGGCGCCGCCTTTTTTAAGGACTCTACGTACCTCGGTTACGTGGGTGTCGAGGCGGTCGAGCTCTTCGTCTACGTCAGCTTTTTGGGCGATGAGGGCGATTTCTGCCTCTAGGCGCTCGGGGTTGAGTTCCACTTGGAGTTCGGCGAGGCGCTGTTGTAGTTTTTCGCGTTGAGCGATGACGATGCCGGGCATTTTGCTGCGGATGTCGGCGACGATGGCGCTGATGCTGTCGAGGCGCTGAGTGATGAGGTCCGCTAGTGCTTGGCCTTCACGTTGGCGGTTGGCGAGGTGTTCTGCGAGGGCCTGTTGAAAGCCTTCGAGTAGTTGGCTGCTAATGGCGTCGCCGTCGACACTTTGGGGTTCGAGTACGCCGGGCCAACGCAGTAGTTCAAATACATTGATGGGCGCGGCGTGGGCGATATCCGATTTCAGCTTATTGGCTGCGTCGAGTATTTGACTGGCGAGCACATTGTTGAGTTGCAGCGCTTCCTGCTGGTTGTGCAGTTGAACCTTGAGCGCGCATTCAACTTTGCCGCGCTGCAGGCCTTTGCGCAGGGCGTCGCGGAGGCTGGGTTCTAGATTGCGCCAGCTCTCTGGTAGTTTGAAAGACAGCTCCAGGTAGCGGTGATTGACTGAGCGCAGCTCCCAGGTGGCACTGCCCCAAGGGTAGTCAGATTGCTGGTGGGCAAAGGCGGTCATGCTGCTGGTAGTCAATGTCTTCCCCTTGGTGTTGATTAGAAACACCATTCTAAACTTTTTAGCGCGTTTCTTCAGCAGTGATTTGATTTTGCGGCGGGAGTTTGTCTGGGAGAAGTTTGGGGTGGGGATGGCTTGGCAGGTATAATCTGCGCCACTCTTTTGAATGCCTATGGAATTAAATGATGACACGACCCAGCGAGCGCGCCAGCGATGAAAAACGTCAGGTAACCATTACCCGCAATTACACCTGCCATGCCGAGGGTTCGGTATTGATTGAAATGGGTAATACCAAGGTGATTTGTACTGCGTCGGTACAGAACAGCGTACCTGGATTTTTGCGTGGCAGCGGTCAGGGCTGGGTAACGGCGGAATACGGCATGTTGCCGCGTTCTACCGGTAGCCGTATGGATCGGGAGGCGGCACGGGGCAAGCAGAGTGGCCGCACCCAAGAGATTCAGCGCTTGATAGGGCGCTCGCTACGCGCGTCTATCGACTTGACTATGCTCGGTGAGAATACCATTTACTTGGATTGCGACGTGATTCAGGCCGACGGCGGCACGCGCACTGCGTCTATCACCGGCGCCTATGTTGCGTTGGCTGACGCAGTGGCCAGTTTGCAGAAAAAGGGCTTGATTAGCGGTAATCCGCTTCAGCAGCAAGTTGCCGCGATTTCGGTCGGCGTATACCAAGGCGTGCCGGTGCTGGATTTGGATTACGCCGAGGACTCCAACGCCGAAACCGATATGAATGTGGTGATGGATGATAAGGGCGGCGTGATTGAAGTGCAGGGTACGGCAGAGGGCGCAACCTTTAGCCGCGCTGAAATGAATGCAATGATGGATTTAGCTGAGAAAGGTATTGCTGAATTGATCGAGGCTCAGCGCGCGGCGCTGGCCTAATTGTTTACCAGAAAGCCCTTAAAAGGGGCTTTCTGGTAACTCAAAGTCGTAATCCATAATCACCGGTGCGTGTTTGCCAAATTGCTGTACTTTGTAAATGGCACCGTATTCAACTCGCGGCGTCATGTGCTCTGAGGTGATTTGGTAGTCTACCCGCCAGCCGTTAGTGCCGGGCTCACCGTCTGGCCACCAGCTAAACTCGTCGGGATCGTTATTAATTAGACGAAATGCATCGGAGTACTGTTGTTCCCGAAACAGACGATCCATCCACTGCTGCTCTTCGGCCAAGCTGCCGGGCTTGCCGTGGTTGCCGCGAATGTCCTGAATATCTATACCGCGATGGGCAATATTCCAGTTGCCGCAAATAATAAAGTCACGGCGTTTGTTGCGCACTTTGGTTAGATGGTTGCCAAACTGCTCAAAAAATTGGTTTTTACGAATTAGGCCTGCGCTATCGCCTTCTTCGGCGGTGGGGGCAAGCAAGCTGCCAATACTGATGTTGTCAAAGTCGGCCTGAATGTAGAGGCCGTCCATATCAAAATCTAAAAATCCCAGCCCTGTCATGATGGCTTTGGGCAGTTTGCGGCAGTAAATGGCGACGCCGTTGTGTTTACCGTCGGCGGCATCAAAGAAATAGGGGTTGTAGTCGCGGGGAAAATACACGTCGTCGCGAAGTTTGTACTCGGCAATGCCTAGGTTCTGAATGCAGATGATGTCGGCATCCTGCTTGGTAACCCAGTCGAAGAAGCCTCTTTTTGCAGCATCTACGATGCTGTCAGCGCAAAAGCTGATAATTCTCATGTCTTTCCTATCGTGTCGATAACGAGGCCGTGGTGGCCAAGCTTGAGCGTTGAGGTAAATCGTTATAGCGAGTTAAGACGCCAAACCTCAATACAAAAGTGGCGTTCAGCAATAGCGTGGCTGAATTTTCGATATAAACAAGGTGTTAGACTACAATGAAACCCTATTGACAACAATCACAGTAAAGAATATCTGTTAAAAAAACACTGGATTGATAGCCGAGGTTCAGTATTTTTACGGACTTTTGTCCGCATTTCGTGTCGTAGGTGAGGTTTTCACCGTAGCTGGGTAAAATGGGCGGCTACATATTTGAAATATTAGTCATTGGACGTATTAATGAGCATTAAACCCTATCAACAACGATTTATTCAGCAGGCCATTGCCAGCCAAGCACTTTGTTTTGGCGAATACACTCTAAAGTCGGGCCGTGTTAGCCCTTATTTTTTTAATGCCGGTCGCTTTAGCAGCGGTGGGGCATTGGCAGCACTGGGTCGCTGTTACGCCGATGCTATTGTGGCGTCGGGTATTCAGTTTGATGTGTTGTTTGGTCCGGCCTACAAAGGTATTCCACTGGCGGCGGCAACCGCTTGTGCACTGGCAGAACACCACCAGCTAGATGTACCGTACGCGTATAACCGCAAAGAAAAGAAAGACCACGGCGAAGGCGGCAGCCTTGTTGGCGCCGCGCTTGTTGGGCGCGTTTTGATCATTGACGATGTGATTACAGCCGGCACCGCAATCCGTGAAGCTATTGCAATGATCGCTGCCGAGGGTGCCGAGGTAGCCGGTGTTGCGATTGGTCTCGATCGCCAAGAGCGTGGCCAGGGTGAGCGCTCGGCGATTCAGGAGCTAGAGCAAGATGCCAATTTGGCGGTGGTGAGCATCGTGGGATTGAACGATATTGTGGCTTATTTGACGCAATCGGCAGAAGACGATGATCTGGTAGCACGTATCAATGCGTATCGAGAACGCTACGGCGTTGTTATATAAATAGCGTATTAAGTGACTTTGTAACGCGACGGGAGATGGGATTACAGTGATTATGGCTCGTGCTTTACTGCTATTAGCGCTGTGCTGGATTGAGCTGTCAACGGTTCAAGCCCAGAGTATTTACTATCGCTATCCCGGTCCAGATGGCACGGTGGTTATTGACGACAGCGTGCCGCCGGACGCCGTGCCTCGTGGTTACGATATTATTCGTCTCGATGGCAGCGTGGTCAAAACCGTTGCTCCCCAGTTGAGTGAAGCTGAGCGTAAAGCCCGAGAATTAGAACTTGGTATTGAAGAGGCGCGAGCTGCCGCTGATGCTAAAACCCGCAAATGGGATGAGTCGCTGCTGCTGCGTTATAGCAATGTTCAAGACATTGATGTTGCTAAAAAGCGTGCGCTTAACGATATAAAAGTGCGAATTTCTATTTTAAAAAGCAATCTCTCCGTTATTAAGCAACAGGTCTACAGCAATCAAGCTGAGGCCGCAGAACTGGAGCGTCGCGGTTTAGCGGTGCCCTCTGAGCTTACGAATACCTTGGCATCGCTGCGCCGCGAACTTACCACTACCGAGCAACATATCCGCTCCCGTCAAGAAGAGCTTGAGCAGGTCGCCAATAATTACGAGCGGGATAAAAGCCGCTTTGCAGACCTGCAGGAGCAGGTTGACGTAAGGCGACACTATTACTCAAAGCCGAAAAAATAAGGCGTTTTCCGTTGGGGTTTGCTGTTTAGCGGAAAATCGTTTCACTGAGTAACTGCCACTGCTCTTCCCAGTTTTCGGTAGGGAGGCGTTTAAAATCACTGCGTACAAATTGGCCAATGCGGCCCTCGGCGGCAGCAATAAGGATATTGGCGGTGCTGTTGGCAGTGATTTGGGTGCGCAGCCCTTCACGAATTTCGGCTTCGCGTAAAATTTGTTTAAGCTGAGTCTCTAGGCGGTCGTAAAACTGCACTACTCGGCTGCGCAGGCGTTCATTTTCCCCCGCCAAGGCATCGCCATTGAAAATACGGGTGATACCGGGATTGCGCTCAGTAAACGTCAGTAGCAGCTGCAGTACTTTGGCAATTTGGCCTCGAGCTTGTGACTCTTCGCCAAGAATTAAGCTGACGCGACTGAATATTGCGTCTTCTACAAATTCAATTAAGCCCTCAAACATCTTGGCTTTACTTGGAAAATGCCGGTAGAGGGCGGCCTCAGACACCCCTACTTCTGCCGCTAATTTAGCGGTAGTAATACGGGTGCCCGGCTGAGATTCGAGCATTTTGGCAAGTGCTTGAAGAATTTCTTCGCGTCGTGAAGGACGTTTATTCATAGGGTGTAAATGACCTTATCGAGCGCTGAGTTTAATCTAATTCGCTTTGAGTATTGGTGATCAGGGTGCCAACGCCGGTGTCGGTAAAGATCTCGAGAAGCACGGCATGGGGTACACGGCCGTCAATAATGTGGGCGCTTACTACGCCTGCATTCACTGCAGAAAGTGCGCAGCCGATTTTGGGCAGCATGCCACCGTAGATAGTGCCGTCGGCAATTAAGGCGTCGACCTGTTCGGTGCTCAGGCCAGTTAATACCTTGCCTGATTTGTCCAGCAAGCCTTCGATATTGGTGAGCAGCATCAGCTTTTCAGCCTTAAGGACTTCTGCAACTTTGCCTGCCACTAAATCGGCGTTGATATTGTAAGACGCGCCGTCGGCACCGACGCCAATAGGCGCAATTACCGGAATAAAGTCGCTGTTGACCAGCATGTCTAAAACTTCGGTGTTGATCTTTTCAACTTCGCCAACATGGCCAATATCAATAATTTCGGTTTTGGCCAAGTCTGGAGTGCGTTGCGTCACTTTGAGCTTTTTGGCGCGAATCAACTGGCCGTCTTTGCCGGTTAGGCCAATGGCCTTGCCGCCATTGCGATTGAGTAGCGACACAATTTCTTTGTTCACTGAGCCGCCCAGAACCATCTCAACCACGTCCATCGTGGCGGTGTCAGTGACCCGCATACCGTCAACAAAGTGCGACTCAATGGCGAGGCGCTTTAGCAGATCGCCAATCTGTGGACCGCCGCCGTGCACGACGATGGGGTTCATGCCAACCAGCTTCATTAGTACGATGTCGCGGGCAAACTGTTCTTTGAGCTTGTCATCGACCATGGCATTGCCGCCAAATTTGACCACAATGGTTTTATTGGTGAAGCGCTGAATATAGGGAAGTGCTTCGGTCAGTACGCGGGCAACATCCCCGGCGGCGGTGCGACTCATCGACATGCTGAAATCTCTTGTGGTCGGTGGCGAAAAAACGCCTATTAAAGACTATCTGCCAGCTTGGGATCAATCCTTGCTAGCAAATCCTTGAAATCATTCTGAATTCGACCCAGCGCAGCCTCGCTATCGGCCTCAAAACGCAGGGTAATCGTCGGTCCGGTGTTAGACGCCCGTATCAGTCCCCAGCCGTGACGGAAGTCAACGCGCAGCCCGTCTATCTCTGAGAGGGTGGCTTCGGCAAAATCCTGATTCTCGGCAAAGGTTTCGACAATCGCAAACTTGCGGTCTTCGTCTACCGGAATGATGATTTCCGGACTGCTGAGCAGGGCGCGGTGGTTGCTCAGTGCATCGTCCATGCTGCGTCCGGACAGGGTTAGTATTTCGAGTAGCCGAGCGGCGGTATACATACCGTCGTCGAAGCCATACCAGCGCTCTTTGAAAAAGATATGACCCGAAAACTCTCCGCCCAACAGCGCGCCGGTCTCAGCCATTTTACGCTTCATATACGAGTGACCGCATTTCCACATGGTGGGGCGACCGCCGTGCTCAATGATTAGCTCGGGCAGTAGTCGTGAACATTTGATGTCGAACAAAATTTCGGCACCGGGGTTGCGCACCACCATGTCTTGGGCCAAGACCATGAGCAGTTGGTCGGCCTTGGGGCATTTCCCTTTTGATGTTACTACGGCAACGCGATCACCATCGCCATCAAAGGCAATGCCAATGTCGGCGTGATTGTCTGCGACGGCGGTGCGCAGCGCGGCGAGGTTTTCAAAGATGGTGGGATCGGGTGCATGGTTGGGGAAATTGCCGTCGGTCTCACAAAATAGCGGAATGACTTCGCAGCCTAATTCTTCAAAGAGTGCGGGTGCCACGTGGGCGGTGGCGCCGTTACCGGCATCAATAACAATTTTGAGGGTTTGCGCAATCACGACGTCGCCGCAAATCCGGTCGATATAGCGTTGTTCAATGCTGTCGTTGGTTAAGCTGCCCTGGCCCTGCTCAAAGTCTTGATCTTCTATGCGTTTGCGCAGGCTTTGGATGTCTTGCCCACTTAAACTTTGGAATTCCAGACTAATCTTCATGCCATTGTAATGGCCGGGGTTATGGCTGCCGGTGATCATAATGGCGTTGCCAATATTAAAATACTGGCAGGCGTAGTGGAGCATCGGCGTGGCGAGAAGACCGAGATCGATCACGTCTACGCCGCTACCGAGTACGCCTTTTACTAATGCCTCGTGGATGCGTGGGCTGCTGAGACGGCCGTCACGCCCGAGCAGTAGTTTGCTTTGACCACGGCTGAGTGCTTCGCTGGCGACCGCGCGGCCTATGGCTTCGCAGGTCTCATTGTTTAATTCGGTGTCGGCCACGCCGCGAATATCGTAGGCGCGAAAGCAGTTAGTGGCTAAGGGGCCGGGGCGTTTGCGGGCGCCTTGCTGCAATTCCGGCAGCGGTGGCGCGCTGTCTGGGGCCGGAAAATTATCGCGACGGTTGGGCGTGCGACTGCGATTGGCTGCCAATTTTTTTGCTAGGGCTTGTTCTAAGTCGAGGATGTCCGTTTCCGCTTTGTCGACAACCGCCTTTTTCGGTGGTGAACTCGCTGGGCGTGCAATGCCGAAGCCACGAACAAAGAAGATGGCGTGGCTGGCGACGATTGCGGCGACGCAAAACATGCACAGTAACCACAGTAAGGTGCCATCAGAGCGCAAATTCTGCACCGTTTGGGGTTGTGGGTAAACTTGCAAGGTCCAGCCTGGTACCGATAAGACGCGGCTTTGCATCGCCTCAGCGTAATCGGTGTTTGCGGGGCGAATAACGGTGTCGCGGCGGGTTTTATAGGTTTGAATCAGCTCATTGGTAACGGCATTGCCAGCCAGGCTTTTGAGCATGTGTTCAAAATACTGGGCGCTGAAAGTGATAATGAGGGCGCCATGCTTGTCGACTTTTGTGACGAAGGAAATAAACCAGTCATTTTTGTGGCTGTAAGCCTCAATGACAATACCGTCTTCGCCGAGACTTTTGCGCAACATATCAATTTCGATATTATTGCGCAGCCTTGCGGTTTCGCTGCGCTCATCTGCGATACCTTGGGGACCAATAAAAATAACCTTGGTGTCTACTGCTTCTGGAAAAGCGCGCTGTAAGCTTTGTTCAAATGCGTTTCGCGCAGAAAGATCACTGGATTGAAGGAGTTTACTCAATTCAGGGTTGTCGGCTTGTTGCTTGAGTCTGGTGCTGAGCTGGGCAATGGCTTCACGAATAATGACGCGCTGGTGGTCGGCGCTGTTCGCGGTGACGGTATTTATGCGCTGACTCAGGGCGCGGGGTTCCTCAATATTCTGAATCCAATAAAAAGCGGCCACAATACCGCAGATACAAAGGACTGCTGAAATGGCAATGTCACGTTGGAGTAGGGAAAAGCGCGAAGCTTTTTTAAGTTTTTCTGGGATCGTTGTGGATGCTTTTTTACTCATCGCAGCTTTAGTGTCGTCCTGATAGATTTAATACTTATAATGGAAGGCCCTGAGCATGCTGTCTAGCTTTGTGAACTATGAAATTGTTGCGCGATCAGCGCGATCAATTGCACCGCCAATTGATTTTTGCCCATTTGAGCAATGCTTTGCTCCCCGTCGGGGCTTAATACGGTTACCGCATTGTCGCTGGCATTGAAGCCAATGCTGGTGTTGGCAACGTCGTTGGCCACGATCATATCAAGGTTTTTACGCTGCAGTTTTCCCCGAGCGTAACGCAATAAGTCTTGGGTCTCCGCGGCAAAGCCGACCGTAAATGGACGCTGGGCATGATTTGCTACGGCGGCGACTATGTCTGGGTTGCGGACCAAGTCGATATGCATACTGTCATTGTCTTTCTTTATTTTCTGGTCCGCGCAATTGACGGGCCGGTAATCGGCTACGGCGGCGCAGGCAATAAATACCTGGCACTGTCCCATCATTGCCATGGCTGCTGTATGCATATCGCTCGCGCTGACCACATCAATACGATGAACGCGGTCTGGGCAGGATAAGTTGGTGGGGCCACTTATGAGGCTTACGCGGGCGCCCGCGTCGGCGGCGGCGCTGGCCATTGCGTAGCCCATCTTGCCGGAGCTGTGGTTGCTTATATAGCGCACAGGGTCAATTGCTTCGCGGGTAGGACCTGCGGTAATCGTAAGATGGACGCCGTCCAACAGGCGGCTATTAAAGAGCCCTGCGCAGCGTTCAGCTAGATCCTCTGCTTCTAGCATGCGACCGGGGCCGATATCACCGCAGGCCTGCTCGCCAGCGGCGGGACCAAAAAGGTGGATGTTCCGCGCTTGCAGTGTGACGACATTGGCTTGGGTGGCGGGGTCGCGCCACATGCCCTGATTCATTGCTGGCGCAAGCGCGATGATCGCGGGAGTGGCCAAGCATAGGGTGGTGAGTAAGTCGTCGCCGCGACCCGTGGCCAATCTCGCCATAAAGTCGGCACTGGCCGGAGCGATCAAAATCACGTCTGCCCAGCGCGCCAACTCAATATGGCCCATACCGGCTTCTGCGGCGGGATCGAGTAAGGTGGTGTGCACTGGATTACCCGACAGCGCCTGTAGGGTGAGAGGGGTAATAAACTCCATGGCGGCGGCAGTCATCACCACGCGCACGTCGGCGCCGTGGTCTTTGAGGCGACGGATGAGCTCGGCGCTTTTATAGGCCGCTATGCCACCCGTAACGCCTAATAGAATATGTCGGTTGCTCAGTTGTTTCATTTTGCCATTCGTCATCGCTGAGTTTGGCGGTATTATGAAGCTTATCGGCGCTGGCGACTACCAGTGCCATGAATCGTATGTTCACCAAGGAGGGTGATATGGCGATCACGGATTGGCCGGTAGATGAGCGGCCGCGAGAAAAACTGTTACAGCGTGGCGCAGCGGCCTTGGCTGACGCCGAGTTGCTGGCTATATTTTTGCGCACTGGGGTTAAGGGTAAGTCCGCTGTCGATTTGGCCAGGGAGCTATTGGCTGAGCACGGCGGCTTGTGTGCGCTGATGGCCGCCAGTCAAGAGCGCTTTTGCCGTTCCCACGGGCTTGGTGATGCCAAGTATGTACAGTTGCAGGCCGTAGTAGAGATGTCGCGCCGGTATTTGGCAGAGGATTTACGTCAGCGGCCGGTTTTTGCAAGCGCCAGTGCCACTCGCCAGTTTCTGTTGGCTCAGCTGCGTCAGGAGGTAAGAGAGGTCTTTGCCGTGCTGTATTTAGACAACCAGCATGGTCTCCTCGTATACGAGCCCCTGTTTTACGGGACAATTGACGGCGCGGCGGTGTACCCGCGAGAAATTGCCCGCCGGGCATTGGAGTTGCACGCCGCCGCCTTGATTGTGGCCCACAACCACCCGTCGGGGGTGGCCGAACCCAGCGACGCCGATGTGCGGATCACCAAAAGAATTCGCGAGGCCTTGGCATTGCTGGATATCCGCTTGTTGGACCACTGTGTGGTGGCCGGCCCAGAGGTGATTTCGCTGGCGGAGCGAGGCTTGCTCTGAGTAAAATTTTGCAGTAAAACTTGCTTGCCTACGCCCCTTCTGGTATAAAGTCGCGCTCCATTTGGGCCGTGTCCGGGATTCACATCATCTTAGGACTCCCGAGTATAGGTAAACGCGCGGCGGCCCGGTTTGAACCTGATTTTATAAACCTTTTGCACCGCGCATGCGGATAAAGGTTGAAGAGGCGACTATCATGTCTAGAGTATGTCAAGTTACTGGCAAGCGTCCGGTAACCGGAAACAATGTATCACACGCAAAAAACCGCACTCGTCGTCGTTTTTTGCCGAACCTGCACAGCCACCGTTTTTGGGTTGAAGCAGAGAAGCGTTTTGTTACTTTGCGCGTTTCTAGCAAAGGCATGCGTATTATTGACAAAAAGGGTATTGAGGTCGTTTTAGCTGACCTTAGCGCCCGTGGCGAAAAATTCTAAGGAGTCTGCTCATGGCTAAGAAAGGCGCAAGCGACAAAATCCGTCTGGTTTCCAGCGCGGGTACTGGTCACTTCTACACGACCACTAAGAACAAGCGTAATACTCCGGATAAATTTGAGTTCTCAAAATACGATCCAGTAGTACGTAAGCACGTGATGTACAAAGAAGCTAAAATCAAGTAACTGCTATATAAGCAGTTTTGGTTTACAGCATTCATAAAAAAACCGCGCTAGGCGCGGTTTTTTTATTGCTGGCAGATTGTTGTCAGCTAGGTGGCGATTAATTGACAACCTGAAGATTGTCTTCAACATCTGTTACATGGTCAAAACCTTTGGCAATCTCGATGGCGAGATCGTGGGCGGTTTCATTTTTGACGGTACCGGTAAGCATCACTTTGCCATTTTTGGTGTCGACATCAATAGCGGTAGCCTCAATGTCGTCATTGGCAGCATACTTAATATTAATGCCCGCTGTTGTGCTTAGGTCGTGCCAGGTACGGCTAAAATTTTGACCTGTTTGCGCCACTTTGCTTTTGTGGTTTGGATTTACCTCGAGCTTGTTGTCTACTGAGTTCACGCCGTCAACATTCTCGGCAATTTGCCCGGCCAAATCTTTTTCTATCTCGCTTGTTACTGTGCCCGTCAGCAAGACTTTAGACTTGTTAACTTTGGTGTCTATTTCAAAGTTGTTAAGCTCGCTGTTTAGCATTAGCGCAGTTTCTATTTTTCCATCTAACCACGCATCATTTGTTTTACCCTGCCAGTCGTTGGCGAGCACTGGAGTAATACTGATAGTAGAAAGAACAATGGCGCCTGCTAATGTCTTTTTAATAGTCATATTTTTCTCCTTAAAATCCGACAATAAAAATTCAATTAATACTGAATTAAAGCTAATTCAGTATTTAAGAGACTTTCTTTTTTAATTCGTTAAATTTCTTTTCGGCCTCGTCTTTAGCGATGCCGTAGCGCTCTTGAATAACGCCAATAAAGTGATCGTTATTGGCTTGCGCTTGCTCTATTTCGTCATCAGTTAAATCGGCCCACTTCTCTTTTATCTGAGCTTTTAACTGTTTCCATTTACCTTCTGCAATATCCTGATTCATAACGTACTCCTCGTGATGGTTAAAATATTTCATTTAATAAAACGAAATATGATTAAAGGCGGGGTGGTCTACCCCGTAGTGCTTGCATAAGCATTGAGATAACAAACAAAATTACGAAAACAAAAAATAATATTTTTGCAATGCCAGTTGCCGCGCCAGCTATGCCGCCAAAACCTAACGCGGCAGAGATGAGAGCAACGATAAAAAAAATCAGTGACCATCCCAGCATAATGACTCCGTGTATATTTCAATATTGTTAATAAAAATATTGCTGTGTGCAGTAATTCAGACTCTCATTTTTGGCTTAGTTCAAAATTAATTTTTTAAAGAGCTCATAAAAAACTTTCTCAATTTATCGCTGTCAACAAAATTACTGCGATTAATCATAGGAGGATGAACATGAACAATTCGACTGCATCTAATACGTCAACAGCAAATAGCCGTCATGAAAGAACAGATGGCGCAGCAGAGCGCGTCCATGAGGCTGTTGATCGCGCAGCGACAATTGCGGGAATGAGCGAGGAGCGTTTGATGGAGCTCGCAGATGAATTGCGTGGCCATGCCGATAAGTTAGCAAAATCGGCGCGCAGCCGGTCTAAAGAGGCCACTGCTGCGGTCGGTGATTACACTAGAGAAAATCCAATTAAAAGCATCGGTTTAGCTTTTTTAATGGGCACTATTTTGGCGTATATATTCCGTAAATAGTGTGGGGATAGGTGCAATGAGGGATGAATCGAAGGCGCCGAGCGCCGCAGACCAGTATGCTAGTAGTGAAGCAGCAAAAGATAATACTGGATCTGGTGGCGATAACCTCGCGCAGTTAACAGCGGCGTGTGGTGAATACCTAGATTCATCTCTGGCCTTAGCGCAGTTGCACGGCCAGCGCTGCCTTTTATCGCTATTCAAAATGCTGCTGCTGTGGATTGCGACACTCGTACTTCTCATTGCGACATGGCTTAGCGTCCTTCTTGCTGTCTTTGAGTTTGCGGCGCAAATGGGCGCTCCGCCAGCGCTTGTTATGTTGTTGCTTGCATTGAGTAATTTGGTGTTGGCATGGTGCTGCTGGCGCAGCCTGTGTAGCCGTCTGCAAGGCTTGTTCGGGAGACCCCAAAAAAATGCTCTGGCCGGCGGGGAAAGTGAGGTGGATTATGAGCGCTGAAACTCGTTTAGCGCAGGCCATTGGCCGAGAGCGCGCCCGGCGGGCGCTTTATAAGCAGCAACTCCGCGGCCAATACCACGGGTACCGCCATCACCTTTCGGCTCAACTGGCAAAGCCGGAGAACCTGGCGGCAGCTTTTGGCGTTGGTCTCGGTATGGGCTTATACGCGGATTTGAGCCATGGCGGCCGAAGTCGGCACTTACTTACCGAGCTGTTAGATCGACAGCTGTATCGCACCTTGAGGGCAATTATTCGTTGAGGTGATCAGTTTTGTTAAAGCTGAGTAATTGCTTGGTGCGCAGGCAAATTTCGGTAAAGGCGGTGTTGTGCTTACCGTACTTGGGCCACAGCGTGGTATTGCCGTCGAGATAATGGGCGAGGGCAATACTAATGGTGACGCCGTGGGCCACGATAATGACGTTGTCATTGGGGTGTTTTGCGGCAATTTCATCGACTGCGGCAACAATTCGCTGTTTGACTATATTCTGTGACTCGCCATTGGGCGCGGTGAAATCGGGATTGTGGATAATTTGCTCTAAAACATCGCCTTCGGTGACGAGGTCAGCAAAACGTTTTCCCTCCCAGTCGCCAAGATCGAACTCCATCAGGCGTGGGTCGTGTATTACCGTCAAATTAAAAGCCGAGGCTATTGCCTCGGCGGTGATGCGTGCCCGCTGCAGTGGGCTGGTGTAAATAACATCGGCGCGTAAGTACTGGGGGAAGTAGGCGCCTAAGCGGCGAGTTTGTTCATAGCCTTCTGCGGTTAGCTCGGTGTCGGTTTGGCCATGCCAGACTTTATCAATATTTGCGAAGGTTTGGCCGTGGCGAACAAAGCACAATCGGCCAGTAGTATCGGCAGTCATTTTTAACACCTATATTGTATTAAATGCTGAGGTCAGCAGTTTACCAGCAACTGTGGCGAATAGAGGCGTAAAATTGCCAGAATATGGCTGTTTGAAAGATTTGCGCTAGCGAGGTGTTGGGCGCCATCGTTGTGCGGCGCCCAAAGGACTTGCGGTTAATATTGAAGATTACTGTTGTGGTGTAACCGGGTTTTTACTCACGTCTTGTAAGGGGAGGCGGTCAAACAATGCTATTTCCTCGGCAGTGACCGTTAGCTTTAAGCGGCCGGTGTCGCTTAGCTCTAAGGTCGGGCTACCGCCAAGGTCGGAAAGCCCCGCGTCGCCATTGGTGTCCAGTGTTTGGCTTACGGTTAACACTTTGGTATTTGCGTCAACAGCCCATGTACCGCGCTCTAGGCCACGTTCACCGCCGCTTCCGTCTTTTACGTGGGTCATAAAGTATTTGCCGTTGCTAAAGAAGTTAACAACGATTGGGCCGTCTGACTCTGGTTCGTCTAGCAACCAGCTACCAGCGATACCAGTGCCGACGGGAATCAAGCTAAGGTTTAAGCTATCGTTGGCTTCGCCGCCAATATTGGTAAGCGCAATCGTGGTGTCGCTATTCAGGCCGATGTCGGCGGTTATGCCCGCACCCTGCTCATAAAAGCCGCAGTCGCCTTGGGGGCCGGTGGTGTCAACAAAAACGGTTTCGGTGCTGAATTTGCCGGTTTCTGCATTGATTTTATAGGAGCCCCATTCCAGCCCATCTAGACAATTGGGGTCGTTATGATCGATACCCAGTACGTAATGGCCATTACTAAAAAAGGTGATTATTGCACCTTGATCGTTAACCCCACCGGCGTCAACGATGTTCCAGCTACTCGCAATTTTTTTACGAATTGCGCCGCCGGTGTGCTCCGCTGCGGCGTCTGGGCTAACAATCGTTTTGTTGGTATCGCTCGCTAATTGGCTTAGGGACGGGTCATTAACAAAGTCATTGGGCAATACGCCAAAATTGATGGTGGTATTCGCTGCCGCAGTGGCGGTCGCCGCCGAGATCGTTATGCCGTTGTCGGGGTTGCCGTCTTCATCAAAGCTTTGCAGCAAAATGGCAATATTGAGAGCAATGTCGGCAGCACTAATACCACTGGGTAGCGATGTGATGCTGGCGGCAATCGTTCGAGGTGTGACAATCGCTTGGCCTGCGGCGGTGCCCACGGTAATACCGCCAAAGCTAAAGCTGAGCGTGTCATTGTCGCGGTAGCTAAATTCACCCGCAGAATTTGTTGTGCCGCTGAGCCCTGAGGGCGAGGCAGAGTAGCTTAAACCGCCCACTTCGGCATCGAGAAAAACACCAGACTTGGGGGCGGGGTTGCCGCTATTACTTTTGTTGTCGCTACCACAGCCAGTGACCAGCAGACTTACCGCTGCAGGGACAATAAGGTGGGAAATAAGTGATTTAATCGCCATGAACCATCTCCTTGTTTTATTTATTTTCAGCCAGACAACGGCTTAATTTACTTGCTGTGATAAAGGCAGAGCAAATACACACTCAGTGACAGCCACGGCACGTTGAGGGTAGGTAGCGCAATGGTGAGGGCTCTGCCAGAAAATAGTGTGCGCTAAGGCAAATCACGTTAGGCAATATCTGCTTAGCCTATTACGGTATAGCTGGCTTTAATGTGCAAGGCAAGGCACGCCAAATAAAAATTTACAGTCGCAGTTGCATGCCTACCTTAAGTTCTATGGCCTTTGCTTCTTCCCAGTCCAGAGCGTCGGTACGCAGACTTACATTAAAATGTTTTGCCGTTAGCGCTAAGCCCCAGGCTTCGCTGCGGAAGTCGTAATTGAGCTGCCATTGCTTGTTTTGCCAGTGTCTCTGGTAGCCCAGTCGAGGAAAAACATGGCGATCATAGGCAAATAATTCGCTCGTTAGCGTGTGCTTGCTATCGAATTGATAGCGGCCAATTACTGAGTAACGGGAAGCTAATCGTTGGGTTTGATCGCGATAGCGCTCTACGCCGCTGACGGTGGGTTTGGCATCGATTGTGCCGTTTTGGTCAAAGGAGATATTGTCGGTGTTGGCAATGGCTGTGGTATAGGTAAGGTCGCGATATTGGATAAATGACAGTATATCGCGGCCACTAAAATCAATATTCAACTGCTTGTTCACTTGCCAGTGAAGGTCAACATCAAGGGATGTGCCGTGACCGTCACTGTCTTCTTCGGGGCGGTCGAGTAAGGTGTCGCGGCTATAGCCGTAATTGAGATAGAGCTGGGCTTGGTAGCCGTCATTAAGGGTGTTTAATTGGCCTTTTAAATAGCCATCGGTGGTGTGAGTCGCGCGCAAGTAGTTCAGCCGTGTTTTCAAGGATAGCTGAGGGCTGATGTCATAAAAATACGCGGCGCTTAAACCCCAGGCACGAAGGTGATTGGGGCGCAGATAAACGTTGTAATGGGTGTTTTGCGGCAGGGGCAAATCGTTGCGCTGTAAATAGGCCAGCTGCCCAGTGTCTTTGTTGAATTTTAAATAATAGTCGTAGCGATAAAAATAACTGAATTCAAAATCATTTTTGCGTACGCCAATTTCAAGCTGATTGTGTGTAAAAGCAAATTTTCCAGATTTCAGTGGTGCGCCATCAAGATCGTGAATCATCTGTTCTATCGGTGCTGCTTGGCTATAGCTGAGACTGTCTATGTAAGAATAGTATTCAGTGTCTGGTGTGGCGGCAAAGCTAAGTAGGGAGTAGCCGCTAATAATAACAGCGATAAGGGCGCGCATAGAAAATTCCAGAAACGATATAAATAAAATTAAGGTGATAAAAAAGGGAGGCAAAAGCCTCCCTTAAAGTACAACGGTGTAGCTTACATTACCGTCTCGAAGCTGCCATCGACATAGCGAATAACAACTGCGCCGCTGTCGTCGCTGATCGTAGCAAAAGCGGTGCCGCCGTGTTTGATGTCACCAGAAAGGCTGGTTTCTTCTTCCACTTCGGTCTCGGTCAAGGTCATAGTCACGCCATTGTGATTGCTCAATGTCGCGCTATTGCCGCCTTCATAGACTAGATTGAGCTGATTGCCACCGTAACTCAGTTTTAGTGAGCCCTCGCCGGTTTCTAATCCGGTGCGGTTGGCATTGAACTCGACTTTAACGTCGTCATCGACGCCGTCGATGTCGAAGTTGAAGACAATGCTCAAGCTGACCATTGCGTAATCGGTCTCGGTTTCATTGAGATCGCATTCATAGCTATAATCGCCGCCGTTTTCAAAACTGTAGCTCGACGCCTGAGTACAGGTTTCACTATAGTTATCGATATTGGCCGCAAGGCTTGCGCTAATGGTATTCCCGTCGTCATCACTAAATTCACCAGACAAGCTTATTTCGAAACCATCAAAGGTAACGGTTTCAGTGTATTGCTCTTGGTTAGAATTAGCCTGCCAGTCAGTGAAACTGTAGCTATTGCTGTAGCTGCCGACTTCAGTCCCAGTTAGCTCGCCGAGTTTAAGCGCCATCATGCCGGTAAAGCTAACATTGTTGTCGCTATTCAGCTGCGCAAGGGTGATGTTTAACTTGGCGTCGATATTGGTGACAGTAAATTCATCGTCCCAAGTATCGCTGTAGCCGCCGCCAGTCTCGCTCTGAGTATCAGTCTCAGTCCACTCGCTATCGTAGCTTAAGGCGCCACTAAAGCTGCCCTCGTTGATGGTAATAGAAACCGCAGAACTGGCGGCCGAGCCTGATACCGATAAGGCAGCCGTTGCCGAGCCCGATTCTGAAACAGTTCTGGTCCCATCAACGGTATTGTCTACGGGCTCGTTTTCATTGATCACAGTGCCATCGGCGGCGCTTATTTTAATGGCGACATCGGTTTCGGCTAAGACTATAGTCTCGTCTACTGAGAGTGTTACCGTGCCCGCCGATTCAGAGATGGCTACAGTGATGCCATTAACCTCTATAGAGCTTGGCTTGTCTTCATCTGGTGCGTCGAGGTAAAGCTCGTAAGCGCTGGCGATGGCATTAAGGCCGAGTCCAAGACCCTCTGCAACAATGTCACTGTCGGTTGAGACGGCTTCGCTGGCCAGATCTATTTGCTCGGCAAAGGCCTCTTGGTTGGCGGAAACAACACCGGCGCTTGCCAAGTTGCGAACCTGCTTTACAAAGGCTTTACTGGCTACAAGACCTTCGCTGCCAGCATCTTCTGGAACATCGCCCTGGCTTGGACTGGTGTTGCTACTACTTTGCGCGGTGGTTTTCGCAGTTGTTAGGCTAGTGCTAGAGCTGCTAACGCTTTCATCGACACCGTCAACATTCGTCTTGACGGTTTCAATTAGAGCGAGGGCCTCTTCGAGTAATTCTTCTAGGCTTACCGCGTCGGTATTTGCCTCTTCTCTATCGGCAATACCGCCATCGCTAAACTGTGTCACAAAGTTTGCTACGGCATCTTCTAGGCTTGGGGTAGTACTGGCTTTAAGCGCAGCAGAAACAGCGGCGGCAGATTTTAAGTTGTATTCTAGGGCAGCTTGGCTCGCTCCGTTGACGGCGTCGGCACTGGTTATGTCGACAATAGGCTGGTCAATCAGGCCGCCAGTGATACCCAGCCGGCTGGCGACTTGCGCATTAGAGCCCGCTGCAGCTGCAGATGGATTTGCACCAGCCGCCACTTTTTGTAAAGTGAGCTTAGACGCAATATCGGTAAGAGGTGTGATGTTGACTGCGACGCTGCTGCCGCTGGCTTGGGGCAGTGTTGCTGACATCGCAAAACCTGATGCCAAGATATAGTCTTCGCCAAAGTTTTTCTCGCCACATTTGGCAAGGTCGCAGCGCATTAAGGTGCCGTCTACTGCAGTGATTTCCACGTAAATAGCGGTGCCAGGCACGTAGTTGCCATTCAGCGTAAGGCTATAACTGCCGTCTTCTGCCGTAGTAGTCGGTTCGGCTAAGCTAATGTCTTTGTCGACCATACCGGTGTCGGTGATTGGGTAAGCATTGACGTTGCCGCCAATGATGATGCCTTTTGAGCTCGCGCCCGCAACCGTTGTCGGTGCTGCTGAGCTGCCTTTATTATCGCTACCACAGGCGACTAAGGCCGCGCTGATAGCTAAAGGAAGGACGAGTTTGTGGAACCTGGGAATTTGACGCATATAACATCTCCTTGTTTCCCTATATCGGCAGTAGTGCTGCGCAGTTAACCTCCATAATAAACAGAGGGTTCCTGCCAGTTGCTCGCACTCCAATGTGCTAGCAGCAATCCGATTAGGTATTTATAGTATTTTATGTGTTGCGGTGTAGTCAGGTAGAACAGCAATGAGAAATCCAAAGAAAACACATTTTTATTCACGCGATACGACACGTTAACGCCATTACGTTTTAGCGTTTAATGTGACGCATATCAAGTTTTTTGAGTAATTAGTTCGCGGTAGGTCTATTGGCAATAGCGTTTAATCATTGCTTGCAACACATCAACTGTCGGTTGAATTTGATCCAGTGCCATATACTCGTCGGGCTGGTGGGCCTGATCAATTGAACCTGGCCCCATCACAATGGTTTGCAGGCCTAGCTGCTGAAAAAACGGGGCTTCTGTGGCGAAGCCAACGGTGCCAGCGGGCTGTCCGGTAAGATGTTCTACCAGCGTGACTATGTCGGAATTTTCCGGCTCTTCATACGCGGCTAAGCCCGGCATTAAAGCGCGTAAGCCGATATTAATTGCGCGGCGTTCGGCCACTGGGGTGAGTACCTTCTGAATTAGCTCGTCTAGCTCACCATTGTCCATGCCGGGAGTGGTGCGAATATCAAAATGCAGCTCGCACTGACCGCAGATGCGGTTGGGGTTGTCGCCGCCGTGAATGCAACCAAAGTTCAAGGTCGGGGTTGGCACGCTAAAGCCCGGGTGTTGGTATTTTAGCGCCAGTTCTTGGCGCAATTGCATAAGGCCGCTCATCACCTCGTGCATGGCGTCCATGGCGTTATTGCCAAGTAAGGGGTTAGATGAGTGCCCCGAGCGGCCGGTAATGGTGATGCCCTTCATCACAATGCCTTTATGGGCACGCATCGGCTTTAGGCCGGTGGGTTCGCCCACCACCGCATAACGGGCGCCAGATACATCGGCGTGCACCAGCGAGCGAGCGCCGTCCATACTGCTTTCTTCGTCGGCGGTGGCAAGAATAATCAGCGGTGCGCTCAGGGGTTTTTCTAAGAAGGGCTTTAATGCCTCTATTGCGATAGCAAAGAAGCCTTTCATATCGGTGCTGCCTAGCCCATATAAACGACCATCGCGCTCGGTGAGCGCAAAGGGGTCGCTGTGCCATAGGGTATCGTCACAGGGCACGGTGTCGGTGTGGCCGGCCAGCACTAAGCCGCCACTGCCGCTGCCGAGGGTGGCAACTAGGTTGGCTTTATTGGGGCTTCCGGCAATGGGTAATATGCGAATGGCGAAGCCGAGTGGCTCTAGCCAGTTGGCCAGCTGCTCAATTACTTTGATATTGCCCATATCGCGACTGGGCAGAGTAGAGCTAACCGAGGGGAGTTTGACCAGCTCTGTCAGCATAGACAGAACGTTTTTTGTGTTCATAGAGTTCGCCATATGTCGCTGTCGCCGCTTGGCGATGGAGACGATATTGTAGCGAGTCGGGCAAACAATAGCAGCGGTTTACGCAGATATTGTTTGCCCTGGAGGCCGGTTTTTCTAGAGGAAAATAGCCTTGAAGATGAAGAAAAACACGATGGCTAAACCGGCGCCAGCAGGCAGGGTGATGATCCACGACATGAAAATGTTGCGGATAACACTCAGGTTTAGCGCGGCAATGCCCCGTGCTAAGCCCACCCCTAGTACAGCGCCCACAAGGGTGTGTGTAGTGGAGATGGGTAAGCCGGTCGCAGAGGCGACAACCACCGTCGACGCCGCGCCTAACTCGGCCGCAAAGCCGCGGCTGGGGGTCAGTTCAGTGATTTTTGTACCGATGGTCGCAATAACTTTGAAGCCGTAGGTGGCCAAACCAAACACGATACCGCCAGCGCCGACCAGCAAAATCCAGCTGGGTAAGGCCGACTTAGCGCCGATCTCGCCGCCGGATTGAATCACGCTGACTACTGCGGCAACCGGGCCAATGGCATTGGCTACATCGTTAGAACCGTGGGCAAAGGCCATGGCGCAGGCGGTAAATACCATCAGTACCGCAAACATGCGCTCGACATTGGCAAAGCGAAAGCGGCCATCGCCAGACGGTACATCTTTAATACGACGTAAAAACATCTGCCCAATACCGGCGACAATAATACCCACTATGGTGGAATAGCCGAGACACTCCTGAAAGTTTAAGCCTAAACCGATGTGTTTAAGGCCTTTGGTCATGGTGACCATGGCAATCATAAAGCCGACGAGGAAGAGGTAGTAGGGGATGTATTTCTTGGCGGCTTCGAAGGGGTTTTGAGTATTTAGAATCAGGCGCTGAGCGCTGAGGAATATACCAAAAGAGATGGTCCCGGCCATGACCGGCGACACCACCCAGCTGGCGACGATCTGGCCAACCTTGCCCCACTCCACGGCATCACTGTCGATACCCACGGCGGCAAAACCGACCAGCGCACCAACAATGGAGTGCGTAGTGGAAACGGGCCAGCCCATCATGCTGGCAATAAATAACCACACACCGGCCGCCAATAGTGATGACAGCATGCCGAAAACCAGAAGATCAGGGCTGTCGGCGACAAAGGCGGGGTCAATAATACCTTTGCGAATGGTTTCTGTTACTTCGCCGCCAGCCAGGTAGGCGCCGCAGAACTCAAAAACCATGGCGATGAGAATCGCTTGCTTAATGGTTAGCGCCTTAGCGCCCACCGAGGTACCCATGGCATTGGCAACATCATTAGCACCAACGCCCCAGGCCATAAAAAAGCCAAAAAGGCAGGCTAAGATAAGCAATAACTGCCCGTGTTCAGCAATAATTGACATGTGAATTCCTTATGTAAGCTTGTGCCAGCTTTTCAGCGAGCAATAACAATTTGCAGACGCGAGCCTACTTTTTGTGATTTGTCAGACAATTCGCCAATCAGCGTAATGGTTTGGTACATAAACATTACGTCAACAGGGGGCAGGTCTTTTTCAATGACATAGAGCGCCCCGCGGATATCGATTTGTAATTTGTCGGCGGAGTGCTCTAGGCGATCTAGCTCCTCTATCATGGTTTCGACGAGACTAACTTCGCGGCCTCTGAAACCGGTTTCGAGCAACTCATCCAGCTCTTCAATGGCTTTCATGGCCTGGGCTGAGGTGGCAATTGCTAATTCAACATACTCGCTCAGGGCTGTCGCTAGCGGCGCAGGAATCTGCATTTTGCGGCCTAACATAAGCCCGGCAATATCCTTGCTGCAGTTGGCGATGCGATCTTGCATACTGACCAGGTCGAGAAGATCGGCGCGGGGCACCGGAAGGAATAGATTGTTCGGGAGTTGCAGGCGTACCTGCTTTTTGAGTTTGTCGGCTTCGTTTTCAAGATCGACGATAATTTGTTGGGCTTTTTCGGCTCGCTCCCAATCGTCAGCTAGTACAGCATCGATAAAGGGTTTGAGTGCGGCGGCACAGGCTTGTGCCTGCTTCATGTGTTCCTGTATCGGTTCGAAAGGGGATTTTCCGAACAGACTGCCCAGTGAATTTAATGGCACGGTGCGACTCCTGCGTATCGTCAGTCGTATTAGTGGGCGGATTATACTGACCTAGGCCATGGGTAACCAGTTTTTAACACGACGCTGTTACAGGGGTGTAATTTGCTTGGGACTTGCCATAATGCAAGAGTGGCTCTGTGCAAGCGGAAATTTTGTCAAACATCAGAGTCACCCAACTATAACAAGGGGTTAGCGCGGGGATGCAAAGCCAGATCACAAAAACAGGGCCGTTGGAAACTGGCGCGTTACTGCGCCAATTGGTAGCCGACGGCATTATTGATGCGAGTAGCGCTAAGCGCTTGCGTATTAGCCCGCCGCGCAATGGCGACAAAATTCAGCATGTACTCAATTATATCGTTAGCGAGCAACTGGCTGATTTGTCGCGGCACGGTCGGACGCTGAACATGGATACGCTGCTGGAGTGGCTGGCGGGCCACTGCGGTCAAGAAGCCATGCGCATAGACCCCTTGAAAATCGACGTGCCGGCGGTGACCGAGGTGATGTCCTTTGCCTTTGCCCAGCGTCACCGGATCTTGGCGGTGGCCGTTAATGCGAAAGAAGTGGTGGTCGCTGGTGGTGAGCCCTTTGTCACAGCATGGGAAAGCGATTTACAGCAGGTGTTGCGGCGCCCTATTCGGCGGGTACTTGCCGACCCCGAGGCCATAGACCGCTTCACCGTTGAGTTTTACAGCCTCGCCAAGTCGGTGCGGGGCGCCAGCGGCGACAATAGTCGGCGCGGCAACGCCAGCAATAACCTTGAGCAATTGCTGGAAATCAGCAACTTAAAAGACCTCGATGCCAACGACGGCCATGTGGTGAATATTGTCGACTGGTTGCTGCAATACGCCTACGACCAGCGCGCCAGTGATATTCACATTGAGCCGCGCCGCGAGCAGGGTAACGTCCGTTTCCGTATCGACGGTGTGCTTTACAATGTTTACGAACTCCCTGCCACGGTACTAACTGCCGTAGTAAGTCGCCTAAAAATACTTGGCCGTATGGACGTGGCCGAGAAACGCCGCCCCCAAGATGGCCGCCTCAAAACCAAGAATCCTGGCGGCGCCGAAATTGAATTGCGGCTGTCGACCCTGCCCACCGCCTTTGGCGAAAAAATGGTAATGCGGATCTTTGACCCAGAAGTATTGCTGCGCAGCTTCGACGAGCTTGGCCTGCGCGGCGAAGATCGCCAGCGCTGGGACGGCATGATTCGCTCCGCCCACGGTATTGTTTTAGTCACCGGCCCCACTGGCTCGGGTAAAACCACCACCCTGTATTCTAGCCTCAAGCAAATTGCGACCTCTGAGGTGAATGTCTGCACCATTGAAGATCCCATTGAAATGGTTGAAGACGCCTTTAACCAAATGCAGGTGCAGCACAATATTAATCTGGATTTTGCCGGTGGCGTGCGGGCGTTGCTACGCCAAGACCCAGACATCATCATGATCGGTGAGATTCGCGATTTAGAAACCGCCGAAATGGCGATTCAGGCCGCGCTTACTGGTCACCTGGTGATTTCGACGCTACACACCAACGACGCGCCGTCGGCAGTGACTCGCTTACTGGAGCTGGGTGTACCTGCCTACCTGATTCGCGCTACCGTACTTGGGGTGATGGCTCAGCGCTTGGTGCGGACCTTGTGCCCTCATTGCAAAGAGGCCACTACGCTGAATGAAACCGAGTGGACAACCTTAACCACGCCGTGGAAGGTCGCGCCGCCCAAGCAGGTATTCCACGCGCCGGGTTGTTTGGAGTGTCGGAATACCGGCTTCCATGGCCGCCAAGGTATTTACGAAATTTTGCCGATGGAGGGTTCTATCCAAAGTGCCATTGGCGACGATATCGAACTGGATAATCTGCGCCGCTTGGCCATGAAAAACGGTATGCGCACCCTGCGTCTCAGTGGCGCTCAAAAGGTTGCCAGAGGCGAAACGACCATTGCGGAGGTGTTGCGCGTTGCGCCACCAGTGCAAACCCAGTAAGCCACTGCTGCAAAACTAATAAGGAGAGAAGGCTAGGCGATATGACATCAGTAGAGAGTTTGGCACTACAGGATGGCGAACTGCCCGCCGCACTCATCGCAGAAGTTGAACAGCGCTGGCAGAGCCTGCTCGAGCACTGTGACAGCGAGCAGGCGCAATGGTATCAGGGCTTTGCCAACTCGGCGCGGCGCACTGAGCTATTGCAAGCACTGGCCTGCAGTCACACCTTATTTGAGTTCTGCGTTCGCCACCCAGACTGCTTGCCCAGTCTGGACACGGCAGGCTTGTTGGGAAATAGCATAGCGCCAGCGCGTTGGCGGGCAGAGTTAAGTGCGGCCTGCGCCCGGTGTGAAAATGCCGATGATCTCGCACAGATACTGCGCCAGTTTCGTAACCGGCACTGGCTGCGCATTGTTTGGCGCGACCTTAATCGCCTGGCGGCAATGGAAGAGACTGTTGCCGATTTATCCCACTTGGCTGAGGCCTGTGTGGATGTGGCGCTGGATTTCTTACATCGTCAGCTGTGCGCTGAGCGCGGCGAGCCGCAGTCTAAAGCGGGTGAGCCTCAGCAACTGGTGGTGATTGCCATGGGCAAATTAGGGGCTGGCGAGCTGAATTTGTCTTCAGATATCGATCTTATCTTTGCCTATCCTGAAGCCGGTGAGACCGTGGGCGCGGCGCGCAGCGTGGATAATCAGGAATTCTTTATTCGCCTAGGGCAGCGCCTCATTAAAGCGCTAGATACCCGCACCGCCGATGGCTTTGTGTTTAGAGTGGATATGCGCCTGCGGCCATACGGCCAGAGCGGGCCATTGGTAATTAGCTTTGATGCCTTAGAAGAATACTACCAAGACCAAGGCCGCGACTGGGAGCGCTACGCGCTCATTAAAGCGCGCTGTATCGCCGGTGACCGCGCAGCGGGTGCGCAGCTTTTAGAGCAGCTGCGGCCCTTTGTGTATCGCCGCTATTTGGATTTTTCTGCTATTGAATCCCTGCGGGAAATGAAGAGCATGATTCAGCGCGAAGTGCTGCGTCGCCAGTTGCAGGACAATATCAAATTGGGCGCCGGCGGGATTCGAGAGATAGAGTTCATTGCCCAATGCTTTCAGCTGATTCGTGGCGGACAGGAAGTCGCCTTGCAAGCCTTGGAGTTGCAGACAATTTTACGGGAGTTGGCGGCGCAACAGTACTTACCGACCGAAGTGGTTGCTGAGTTAATCGAGGCCTATCGCTTTTTACGCAATACCGAACACGCTATTCAGGCTTGGCGAGACCAGCAAACCCAGCAATTGCCACACAGCGATGGCGAGCGTTGTGCTTTGGCTTTAGCGATGGGCTTTAAGGGCGACTGGGCGGCCTTTGCGGCGGCATTAACTGAACACAGAAGCAGGGTAAGCCGCTGTTTTGCCAATGTTATTGCGCCGGTGGAAACCGAGGTTGAGCGTCCCCACCTCAGTCATCAGCGCTGGCGCTCGATGCTTGATGATCTTGACCAAGATGAGGTGCGCGCCACCCTTGAGGAGGCGGGCTTTGACGCAGCAGAAGAGGCGGCACGCTTATTGGTTGCCTTGCTTAACGGCGCCAGTGTGCAGCGTATGCAGGGTCGCGGCCGCGACCGGCTGTACGGCTTGCTGCCGTTATTATTAGAAGATTTGTGTGGGGTATCGGCGCCAACGGCAACGCTACTGCGACTGATCCCCTTAATTGAAGCGGTTCTGCGCCGCACCGCCTACTTGGTTTTACTTATCGAGAACCCCGGTGCACGGGGGCGCTTGGTTGAACTTTGTGACGCTAGCCCGTGGATTGCACGTCAGCTCGCCGCTCACCCAGTGTTACTCGATGAGCTACTTGATGCCCGCAGCCTGTATTCCATGCCCGACCAAGACGGCTTGGCGAGCGAGTTGCGGCAGCGCCTCTTGCGTATCGAAGGTGACGATCTAGAAGCGCAAATGGAAGCGCTGCGCTATTTCCGGCTCGCCCATGTTTTGCGCGGTGCAGCCTCAGAGGTCACCGATAGCCTCCCCTTAATGAAAGTGAGTGATTATCTCACCGCAATTGCCGAAGTGGTCTTGGCGGCGGTGCTCGATATCGCCTGGCAGAATTTGCTCGATAAACACGGAAGCCCGGTTCCCGATGGCGATGACCGTCGCCACTTTGTGGTGCTGGGCTACGGCAAGCTTGGCGGCCTCGAATTAAGTTACGGCTCAGACCTAGATTTGGTGTTTCTCCATGACTTACCCACAACGGCAGTGACCGATGGCGAGCGCTCGGTGGATGCAGGCACGTTTTTTACTCGCCTAGGGCAGCGCATTATTCATATTCTTACCGCCACCACGCGACTCGGCGCCCTCTATGAGGTGGACATGCGGCTGCGGCCCTCGGGTAATTCGGGCTTGTTGGTGTCGTCTTTTACCGCGTTTAGCGATTATCAGCAAAATCAGGCTTGGACATGGGAGCATCAGGCCTTAGTGCGGGTGAGGGCGGTTGCTGGCGATGGGATTTTGGCAGAAAAATTTGCTGATTTGCGCCGCCAAACCCTGTGTAAAAACCGGCCACAAGCGGCGCTGGCCAAGGAAGTGATCGCCATGCGCCAGAAAATGCGGGATCACTTGCTGCTCGGGGTAAATAAAAATACTGAATTTGACCTTAAACAAGGCGAGGGAGGTATCGTTGATATTGAATTTATGGTGCAATATGCTGTTTTAGCATGGTCACATCAGCACCCACCGCTTACACACTACACTGATAACATTCGCATACTGGAATCGCTGAATAATAACGGTCTGATTTCGAGTGCGGATACCCAGGCACTGATCGACGCTTACAAGGCGTTTCGAAGTCAGGCGCATCGCCTTAGCTTACAAGAGCAAAAGGGGCGGATAGCCATTGCGGCATTGGGCGCAGAGCGGAAAAATGTCAGTCGACTCTGGCAGCAACTGATGTTGTCTACGTAATTTTATTTTTTGCTTGCCCGCTTTTTTTGAGGAGTAACACGCGATGTCCATGGCTGATCGTGATGGCCTGATTTGGTTTGACGGCGAAATGGTTCCTTGGCGCGACGCCAAAGTCCACGTATTAACCCACACCCTGCACTATGGCATGGGCGTGTTTGAAGGCGTACGCGCCTATAAAACAGAAGATCGCGGCACCTGCATTTTCCGTATGCAAGAGCACACAGACCGTCTGTTCCGCTCTGCGCATATTATGCGTATGGAAATGACCGCGACCAAAGAACAGATCAACGAAGCTCAGCGCGCGGTAGTGCGTGAAAACGGCCTAGAAGAAGCCTACCTGCGGCCAATGTGTTTTTACGGCTCCGAGGGCATGGGCCTGCGCGCCGATAACCTAAAGATGCATGTGATTGTTGCCGCCTGGGATTGGCCTAGCTACATGAGCCCAGACGCGCGGGATAACGGCATTAAAGTACGCTGCTCCTCTTATACTCGCCACCACGTCAATATTTCCATGTGCAAAGCGAAAGCCAACGGTCACTACATCAATTCGATGCTAGCCCTGCGCGAAGCGCTAGACAGCGGCTGTGAAGAAGCCCTGTTGCTGGACAACGAAGGCTATGTTGCCGAAGGCAGCGGTGAGAACGTTTTTCTTGTTCGCAACGGTAAGATTTTTACTCCCGAGCTGACCAGCTGCTTAGATGGCATTACCCGTAATACCATTTTTGAATTTGCTAAAGAGCTGGGTCTGGAAGTCTCTGAGAAGCGTATTACCCGCGACGAAGTCTATGTGGCAGATGAAGCCTTCTTTACCGGCACGGCGGCAGAAGTATTGCCAATTCGCGAGCTGGATGGCCGAATAATTGGTGCCGGTAAGCGTGGCCCGATCACCACCCAGCTGCAAACCATGTACTTCGACCAAGTTAAGGGTCGCCGTCAGCAATTCCCTGAGTGGTCTACCCCCGTTCGATAATGACGACTATATACTGAGCCCCCGCAACGCGGGGCTCAGTTCGCCATTCAAACTACTCAATATACCGGCACTCGCCGCGAATAATGATTTCATTCAACACGGGATATTTGTCGGTAATCGTATAGCCTTTCGGGCAGTACTCTTTTAATCGTGGGTCTTGCTTTAACAGGTAGTCGGCGCGTTTTAACTGCGCTTCTTCGCTTTCTTTTGGGTCAATGTTTTGAGTCTGGCTGCCATTGGCGCGCTGGGTGATGGGGCGTGGCTTTTCCCTAAATAAGGGCAGAAGATAGCGAAATAGGCGAATGTCATCGCCTTTGATCGTGGTGTCAAACAAGCCTATTTCTTTGCCACTGCGACCGTTGCTGGCGCAGCCCGTTAAAATAATTAAGGCAACGAGGGTCATTTTTTTATAGTGGGGTAATGCTGTTATACGCATTGCTATCAAGGTCTCTGCAAGGGGGTTGGGGGCCTGCGGCGAGTGTAACATGACAAAGTCTTAATGCCAGATACAGCGGCTGCGGGGCATCGCGAGTGGATTTATGGGCATGCCATGGTTAGAATCCTGTCACTAGATTGCGGCATTCTTCGATGAGACGGGCCATATAGGGCTGAATAGCGCTCTGTGTCCTCTGGCAGGCTGTTGAAAAGCCGTTCTGTTAGCGCTGAAGAATTCCTCGGTTTCATAAAAACGAATAACAGCGATCCTGGATATGGCGTCAACACCCACAGCAGCTACTTCAACTAAACCGGCATTTAAAGCCAAGGTCATTCCACTGGATGACGCCCGTCCTCGGCGTGCACTCAAAGTGTGTTTGCTTGGTTACCGCAGCGCGCCCTATGGTGGCGGCCAAGGTATTTACCTTAAATACCTTAGCAAAGCCTTAGTTGAGGCCGGACACACGGTAGATGTGATCTCAGGTCAGCCCTACCCGCATCTTGACCCTAGAGTAAACCTGATCAAGATGCCCGGCATGAACCTCTTTGAAACTGGCCTTGGCTCTATTCGTCCCCATCACTTGCGCTCCATGACCAATATCATTGAGTGGAGCGGTAAACTGACAGGTGCTTTTTCTGAGCCCTACTGTTTTGGTCGGCGGGTGGTTAAATACCTCAAAAAGCATGGCCGTCACTACGATATTATTCATGACAATCAATGCCTTAGTTACGGCATGCTAGAATTGCAAAAGCGCAATTTCCCGTTTATTACCACCATCCATCACCCTATTACCAGTGACCTTAGCATTGCCTTGAAAGCGGCTAAAAATTGGCGGGAACGGCTACTCATTCGGCGCTGGCACAGCTTTTTAATCATGCAGCGCCAGGTCGCTCGCCAGCTTCACCATGTGGTAACGGTTTCGGAACGCTCTCGGCAAGACATCGCGGTGGCCTTTGATATGCAGCCCGCCGGTATTAGCGTAGTGCTTAACGGCATTGATACTGAAGAGTTTCGCCCTCTGCCGAATACGGTAAAAAACCCGAACAGGGTGATGGCCGCGGTATCTTCTGATCAACCGCTGAAAGGCATGCGTTACTTGCTAGAAGGCGTTGCCAAGGTATTGCCTAAGTACCCCGATTTAGAGCTACTACTGGTTGGTCAGCCTAAAGAGGGCGGCGAGAGCAGCGCACTAATTAAAGACCTGGGTTTGAGCAAGCATATTCGCTGTGTTAGTGGCATTAGCACCGAGGACTTAGTGGGCTTTTACAACGAAGCCTCGGTGGTCATTGTGCCTTCGGTGTATGAAGGCTTTGGTTTGCCCGCGGGGGAGGCCATGGCGTGTGGCACCGCAGTCATTTCCACCGATGGGGGCGCATTACCCGAGGTGGTTGGCGACGCGGCAATTCAAGTGCCCGTGCGTGATAGTAGCGCGATTGCCGAGGCGCTAGATGCTCTGTTGGCGTCGCCCGCCAAGCGTGAACAATTAGCGGCTGCAGGGCGTCAGCGTATAGAAGAATTGTTTTGCTGGCGGCGTGCCGCCCAACAAATGACAAATTATTATTGGCAGGTGTTACAACGTGAAAACAGTTGATTTCCGTCATTTCCACCTGAATCGTGGCGATAAAGTATTAGATTTGGGCTGCGGCGAAGGTCGCCATGTGATCTCGGCCTATGTTGAAGGTGAGATAACGGCTATTGGTGTAGACCTATGCCTAAAGGATTTGCAAACAGCGCAAACTCGCTTTACTGACTTTAATGAGGCCAATAATGAGCACAAGGCATTTGGCTTAGCCAATGCCGACGCCTTGAAGCTCCCTTTTGCCGACAATAGTTTTGATAAAGTGATTTGCTCAGAGGTACTTGAGCACATTCCTGATTACGCGGCAGTGCTCAAAGAAATTGAACGTATTCTCAAACCCGGCGGCTTGTTCTGCGCGAGCGTTCCCCGCGCGTGGCCTGAGCAAATATGTTGGGCTTTGAGTGAGGCTTACCATAAAGTTGAGGGTGGCCATTTACGCATTTTTAAAGCTAGCGAGCTGCGTAAACAAATACAAAACTTAGGTTTTCGCTTTTACCGTCGGCATTGGGCACATGCTTTGCATTCCCCTTACTGGTGGCTGAAGTGCGCATTTTGGGACCGCCAAGATAGCAATCCATTGATTAAACAATATCACCGCTTTCTAGTTTGGGATTTAATGGACAGACCGTTGTTCACCCGCACCCTAGAAGCGAGCCTCAACCCGGTACTCGGTAAGTCGGTGGTGATGTACTTTGAAAAGGCGAGCCCGGCATGAGTGGTTTATTTTTAAGTAAGGGACTATTTCCCCAGGAATTTTTCCGGCCGACAGTCGAATTTTTAGTACGCGCTCAACAGCAAGACGGCAGTATTCCGTGGTTTGCGGGTGGTCATGCTGACCCCTGGGATCACGTAGAATCGGCGATGGGCCTGAGTATTGGCGGTGAGTTTGAGGCTGCCGAAAATGCCTACCGCTGGCTTAAAAATACTCAGCTTGAAGATGGCAGCTGGTGGGCCGCCTACCGCGATGGCGAAGTCGACAATCATGAGCGCCGCGAAACCAATTTTGTTGCCTATATTGCCACTGGCGTTTGGCACCATTTTTTGATTAGTGAAAACCAAGGGTTTTTGCGAGAAATGTGGCCCTGTGTTCAGGGGGCTATTGAGTTTGTACTGGCCCAGCAGTCTCCTCACGGCGAGATTAACTGGGCGGTAAACGCCGATGGTGAAGCCATGTGCGACGCCTTGGTTACCGGCTGCTCCTCCATCTATAAAAGTTTAGAGTGCGCCGTGAATATTTCGGTGCAAGTTGGCTCGCCGCGACCAATCTGGCGTGACGCGCGACAGGCATTGGGCGAGGCGCTACGTAAAAAGCCAGAGCGTTTTGACCGTACCTGGGAGAGCAAATCGCGCTATTCCATGGATTGGTTTTACCCCGTGTTAACCGGCGCAATACCGCCTGCCAAGGCGAGCGCCCACCTGCAAAAGCGCTGGGGCGACTTTGTCGAGCCAGGTCTAGGGTGCCGCTGCGTCTCAGATGAGCCTTGGGTTACTGTCGCGGAGTCTTGCGAGCTAACCATGGCGCTATTGGCGGCGGGGGATCATGCCCGCGCTGTAACGGTGTACAGCTGGTTACATCAATGGCGCGAGAGCAACGGCGAGTACTGGACGGGTTACCAATTTGCTGAAGACTTGCTGTGGCCAGACGAGCGACCAACCTGGACGGCTGCTGCAATTCTACTGGCGGCGGATGCGCTAACAGAATACACCGCTGCGCATCGCTTATTTAAAGAAGTGTGTATGTTGGATGTTGATGCGGCAAAAATTTTGCCAGAAAGAAGCCGAGCACAGTCTTTATAAACATAAGCCTGTTGGCTCACTTTGCCGCGGAATTGCTGTCGCGGCGAAGCTCCGTTCTTTTTTAGCCTAGTCTCGCGTCAATATTCGCTTAGCTGAGAGTCTTCTCGGCTGAGTGATTGCGATGCCGCCTTTTTACCGTTAATCCTGCCAGCGTCACATCTGCCCTTGCGGTGAAGTCCGACCGCGTGAGGTCTTCGAGCGCGCCTATTCGGTGCGCTCTTTATCTTCGTTTGCCGCTAGCTCTATGGCCAATTGCCGCGACACGGTGTGTGGCGAATTGCTATGGCGCGCCAATAGCCGGTAGGCCATCGGGATGACAAACAAGGTGAGTAGGGTAGCGCTGCTAACCCCAAACACCACCACAATCCCAATTGCGTAGCGGGACTCACTGCCAGCACCAAACGACAGCAATAAGGGCACAGCACCAATTACCGTGGTGATGGCGGTCATCGCAATGGGCCGCAGGCGCTGCTGGGCAGATTGAATAATCGCAGTGTCAAAATCCAAGCCCTGATCCCGCAACTGGTTCGCAAACTCCACCAGCAATATGCCATTTTTGGCGGCCAAGCCCACCAACATAATCAGCGCTATTTGACTGTATATGTTTAAGGTTTGGCCAAACAAATACAGGCCCAGCAAGGCACCGGCAACGGCTAAAGGCACGCTCAGCAAAATAATAAAGGGGTGAATAAAACTTTCAAATTGGGCTGCCAGCACCAAGTAAACAATTAATAGCGACAGCGCAAAGGTGAAATATATACTGCCTCCGGCGTCGCGGTAGTCTAAGGACTCGCCTTTGTAATCAACTACCGCCTCAGGAAACTTCTCGGCAACAAGATTCTCCAGATAAGTCAGCGCTTCGCCAAGTGAATAGCCGTCGGCTAAGTTGGCGTCTATGGTAATCGCTCGCACGCGGTTATAGCGATTCAGCACCGCGGCGTCGCCGCGCTCCTGAATAGTCACCAAGTTGCCAAGGGGGATTAGCGCATCTGTGGTGGTAGACCGCACATAGATATTACTGAGGTCTTCAGGGCTGCGCTGGGTCTCTGGCTCGCCTTCGAGGATCACGTCGTACTCTTCACCAGCCATCATAAAGGTGGTTACCCGCCGAGAGCCGAGCAGGGTTTCGAGGCTGCGGTTGATCTCGCTGGCGTCTACACCAAGTGCGGCGGCGCGGTCGCGGTTAATTGTTACCGCAAGCTGGGGCTTGGATTCGCGGTAGTCGCTGTCGATGCCAAGCAAGCCAGGATTGGTGCGGGCCTCGGCAATAAGTTGGTCGCGCCATTGCGCAAGCTCTTGATAATTGCTGCCGCCGAGCACGAATTCGACGGGTTTACTAAAGCCGCCACCGAGAGACTGAGGAGTAACCGGAAAAACGCTTAAGCCACTAAAGCCAGCTAGCCGCTGCCTAATTTCGCCGACTATTGCCGATACCGGAGGGCGCTCCTCCCAAGGGGCGAGCACCATAATACCTACGCCTTCATTATAGGTATCTGCGCCACCGCGGCCACCGGGCGCACGGAGCAAAAAGCGCTTTATTACGCCGCTGTCGACCATGGGCATTAGTCGCGATTCGACTTCAGCCATTTGCGTGGTGGTGAATTTAAAGGAGCTGCCCTCGGGGGCGCGAATCATCATAAACACCACGCCGCGATCTTCTTTGGGTGCGAATTCAGCGGGTACTTTTTCTAACAGAAACAGGCAGCCGCCAATAGTCATTGCCAGTAGCACGGCCGATATAATCGGTCGCTTCATGCTGCGGCCGAGCAGTTTACCGTAGCGGCTTTCCATGCGGTGTAGCAGCGACTCTACAAAATTGGCAAGGCCGCCGTGCATGGCGTCGCGATTTAATACCCGTGCACAAATCACCGGCGACAGCGTTAAGGCCACAAGGCTAGAAAACATGACGGCCACGGCCATGGCAACCGCGAACTCGCCAAACAGACGGCCCACGTCGCCCTCTAAAAAACTGATCGGCACAAAAACGGCGACCAGTACTGCCGTGGTCGCGATAACCGCAAAACCGACTTGGCGGCTGCCGCGATAAGCCGCAACCAGTGGCGGCTCGCCATTTAGCAGGCGGCGATGAATATTTTCTAAAACAACAATGCTGTCGTCTACGACCAAGCCAATGGCTAATACCAGGGCCAATAAGGTCAGTAAATTAACGGTGTAACCCAGGGCGTACAGCACCGTGAAGGTGGCAATGAGCGATACCGGCACCGTAATAGCCGGTACCAACATGGCGCGGAAATCACCAAGGAATAAAAATATCACCAGCACCACCAGCCCGGCAGCAATAAACAAGGTGCTATAAACTTCGCCAATCGCGCTGGCGATAAACACCGAGCTGTCATAGCTGGAATGCAGGCCCACGCCGTCGGGCAGGGATTTACGAACAAACGTGGCTTCTTTGTGCACCGCCTCGGCAACCGCAAGGGTATTCGACACGCTCTGCTTAACAATACCCACGCCGACCATGGGCACACCATTGCCGCGGAACATATTGCGGTATTCGGCGGCGCCCAACTCGACGCGAGCAACCTCGCTAAGGCGCAATAAATTACCGTTGGTTTCGCGTTTAATAACCAGGTTTTCAAAGTCACTGGGGCTGAGGTAGTGGCGGTTTATTTTAACCACAAAGTCGCGGTCTACCGATTTAAGCGTACCGGCGGGCAGCTCGACGTTCTCGCGCCGCAAACTGCTTTCGACATCGGCCACCGTGAGCTGGCGGGCGGCGAGGGCCTCGCGGTTTAACCAGATCCGCATGGCGTATTCGGGGCCGCCGCTAATCCGCACCGAGGCAACGCCGTCAATCACCGCAAAGCGGTCAACAATATAGCGTTGGGCGTAGTCGGCCAACTCAAGGGTGGTG